>Ga0228711_1011156_pt1 | contig 11532 bp, 7 predicted proteins | sample MedpolnodulmetaG_2_FD_177996 | JGI IMG/M metagenome (GOLD analysis project Ga0228711, IMG submission 177996) | Root nodule microbial communities from Medicago polymorpha collected in Santa Monica, California, United States - brown nodules | ecosystem: Host-associated > Plants > Roots > Nodule...
CTAAGAGCACTTGTTAGCATTTCCCTTTGTTTAGTTATCTTTAAACTTTTAAATTTTTGAATAATATTTTGCAAGCATGTTTAGAACATTATAAAAGTTCTTTTACGAATTTTTTTTTTTTTTTATCATGGAATGAAATAATCGTCAAAAGTTCAAGATAACATTAATGAAAATCTATGTTTAAAAATAAATTTTTGAGGTTATTTTTTATTGAAGAAGTTCAAGATAACATTAATGAAAATCTATGTTTAAAAATAAATTTTTGAGGTTATTTTTTATTGAAGAAATTTTCATAATGTTCTAAATATGTATGCCAAATAATCGCCAAAATTTTAAAAATTTATGAATAATTATACAAATTTGAATATAAAAGAGACTAAAATTGCATGTTGAAAGCTTTCTATAGGGACGTAAACATGCCACTTTTTTATGAAATGGAAAAACAAAATTTAGTAGTTTATAGAAACGAAAAACTTATTTAACTTAAATTTTAAGTAGTAAAATTTAGTCTAAATGTTGAAATTTTCATAAAATAAATTGTAATTTAATTACATATTTGTATTGAGAATTTTTAAAAAAGTTATATGTTTAATAATCTATTGACCTAACCCATTCATCATTGCATTGAATTGATTCGAATTTGACATAAAAAAAAGTACATATTTTTTTTCGAATTTGACATAAAAAAATACATATTTTTAATCCAAACCTGCCAAATCCAAATCTTATTTTTTAGGGTTATACTTTTCTCACCATGCGCCTTTCCTCGTGCGCCCTATTTTTTTTCTTCCAAAATTACCCCTGGTCTGGATTTCATTTTCCGAATTGAATTGTTATAATTTATCAGATTTATCCGGATTTCGAAATCCGGAATGATATTTTTCCAGAACTTTTTCATTTTTAAGCTTTGAAATTCGTTCTATAAATGTAAATAAACATATAAAACAGAAATAAAAAGACAAAAAGATGAAAACAACTCATTTCATTGATATTTGAATAATACATTACAATAATGTTAAAGCTTTTTACATAAGAACCTAAAACTATTCATAATCTTATTACATAAGAACCTAAAACTATTTCTAGGGGGGAGGGGGTAAGCTATACCAGTGGCTCCGGCTGAGAGGACGTACCAGTAGCTTCACTGTTGGAGGGGAGACTGAGGGGGCAAAGGGTCCTCTAGGGAACAAGAGACCATGATGGTTAATATGACACCCAGACAGACCAACCTCATACCCAGACTGACCCCTTCCCTATTGACCGATCATATGACCCCTGATGGATTTCCAAAGAGGCCTCTTTCTATGAAAGGCCAACGATGAAAACACATCGTTGTAGAAGAGAAGGGGAGAAAGAAGAACGTGTGTTCATTTTTCAGAAAATGAAGACTATTTATAGGGGAGGGAGGGTTAAAAAACGTGTGGGAAGCCATAATTACAGTAAAAAAACGTGTAAAGACACGTTTTTCAACTTTACCACCGTCCAAAAACGTTTGAAAAACGTTTTGTTTGTGGTGCAGACCACCGACCAAAACATCTGACTGATGATGAGCTGGATCAAATCAACCGTCCACCGTCCACCCTCCAAAACTTCATTTCATTGAAAAACTTTACCACCGACCACCGTCCAAAACTTCTGGCGTTTTTCATCTATTTACAACGATGTCACCCTCTCCGGGCTGAATGATGAGCTGGATCAAATCAACCGTCAACTCAACCACAGAGACACGAGGAGGGTGGTCGGTGTTGACTGTCGATGTCCATTGTCTGACTCAGCCGGATCTCTTCCTTTCAGCCGTATGAAACTGACAAACGATGACGACGTGAGAACCATGTTCTCTGTCTTTGCTCAGCATAGTACTAGAGGACCGATTGAGTTGGACGCTTCGTTGGTTAGATCTACTGAACAAATTCTGAAAAAGTTTGTACCGGCCCAGGAACTACGAAGAGATCAGGGCTTTGCTGGAGGGACCAAAGGAAGAAAAAGTTAGTTTAGATGATCCGTGATAATGTGCTATGTTTTAATTAATCGCGTGTTTTATGTTGTTTTAATTGCGTGTTAGTTATGTGTTGTTAAATTAAGTTGTCGCATTATGTTTTGAATAATATATATTATTTAAACTTTCATTATGTTTTAATTTACGTCAAAAATGTTCATTTAATCGATAAAATAACCAAAGATATGCATTCCGGATTACGAAATCCGGATTCACCTAGGGCGTAAGTGCATTTCGGAAAACGAAATCCGGAATGCCTCTGCATATGATTCTTTTGTATGGACCACATTGCATCAAGAGTTTATGTGGTCCACAACATCCAAAGACCTCTATAAATACATCATCTCCGGTTTTCAGCTTCAATACCAACAAAACACACACACACACCAAAGAAAATCATGCAAATTTTTGTCATTAAGCTGAGGATCTTTCTCACGCTGTCGCAAATAGAAAGCTCTCTATTTGACAGCGTGATGAAGATCTTCAGCATACTGTCAAAAATACAAACAAACACACCAAAGAGACCAGAGCAAATTTTTGTCATTGTGCTGAGGATCTTTCTCATGTTGTTTTAAATATATAGATCTCTATATAACAACATGATGAAGATCCTCAACATGCTATCAAAAATATACAGGTACTCCTTGATGCCTCCTTGATAGATAGATAACTCAAAAATATCAAGAGGTTTCTATAAGTTCGGTCCTGCTGCCTTCCAGATGAATATGTCATTTGGCAAGGCAGTAGGATCGAACTCAAAGAAATCCTCTTGAAAACAACTTCCCAAAAGATTCAACATTTCTGTTATTATGGTTTTTTTTAACTGTTTATTTGTCTTATGTTGCTTCTATTTATGTTATGTACCTTTGTTCTATTATTTTCCAAGGCATTCGCAACAAAAACGATCCAAAAAAAGGGTCTGGTGCAGTTCGGATTTTATAATCCGGACCAGCTTTATGCATTCCAGATTTTATAATCCGGAAACCCTCAGTTACATTTTGGCCGGTGACGTTTCACCAAAGGTTAGGCCGGTTAGTGGAGTTTGAATGCATATTTTGACGGTTTTGAATGTGGAACACGTTTTATTTGATTGTAATTTTTTTTGAAGAAGCTAAACTAACCCCCTCAAATTGGCACCAGAGAGAATCGAACCTGAGACCTTGAGAAGGAGCACATTCCTAGGTTCCAAGCCAATACCACTAGGCCAACCCAAGTGGGTTTGATTTGACTGTAATTAAGACCTATGACTTATTTAAGGCTATAAAAAGGCTTGGATCTTCAACATTTTCCTTCATTCTTCTTCACCTCCTTTCTTACATTTTCTTCAATTTATTTTTGTTTTTTAGGTAGGTTTTGGGAGTGTTTATGGTGTCATGGTCATTGTTGACCGCTCATATGATCTCTGCAATTGCATTGCAGCTTATGCGGGGGTCGTATAACGGTCAACAAAGACCCTTGACATCAAAGAAAGACATAAATTATTCATAGTGTACGCGTCCGGGTTTTATTTTCCGGAAACACTAACAATCTGGTTCGGAAAACGAAATCCGGACCAGGGGTATTATTGGAATTTTTGCAAGGCGCGCGAGAAGGTAGTAGGGTGGGAAAAGTAAAACCCTTTTTATTATTTGTGAGTGGGTAATAATTTGACGAAAACCGGCCCAACCCAATCCACAAACAACTTAAGCGTGAGAATAACCTTCACCTCTATATATAGATAGCTAGCTTAGGGAATAGCTAGGGCATTCATTTTTACGCAAACCTAGGGCATCCATCACTGCCCTTCGTTGGCAAAGCTGTACACTCGCAGATTTGATAAAGCATGCCGGAGAAAGAATTAAGCGAGGATATTGTGAATAAACCTAATGGAATTGATGATGACGACGACGATTGTGTGATTTTACAAGTGATTAAACCTAGTGGAGTTAATGATGATTGTGTGGTTTTAGATGGTGACCCAGAAAGCAAAGTTAAACGTGACAATGATACTCCAAATGAGACTGATGATGAGTTGCTTGTAGTAGGCGAGAAGGGAAAGGTATTTTTTCATACTATTTTTGTAAATTATCTTCTACAAAACATTGTTTCTGGATAATTTTGTCATTGACATCATAGTAGTCAGTAGCGGCCAACAGCGGCCGCAGGTAGCGTAGCGGCGATGAACCGCTACACTAATCAAATATTGGTAACCGCCAAGCCAATCAGATATCGGTAACCACTATTTGTCATACCGCTTGTCCCGTTACCCCACTTTTGGGGTCAGCCGCTACGCACCTTATCCGAGATTGACTACTATGGTAGAAGTTAAATAGTTTTGCTGTTCCTTGTGTTATTATCTCTCTTAGAACAAAAAAATTTACGGATTCATATTCTATGATTAAATTTCAATCTAATATTTTATGTATAGTGACGATGTCTTGATAGGTTTTTTTTTTTATGATTCTTCTATATTTGATTTTTAATGAATTTAAATAACTTCGAGAATTGTGTTTGAGGGTGCAATACATATCAATTTATTGAGTGAATTACTAACCCAGTCCCCTCCCCAGTCCTTTATATTGTAGAACTTGGTCAATATAATTGCCAAAATTAAGAAAACGCCAAAATGGTACAAGAAACTGAAAATCTCCAAAAACATTAGTCTTTTTAGTCTATATATAACAATTCAGTCCAATTTGATTGATAATTTTAAATTTTAAGGATCATCTAGGAATTTCATAAATTTCAAGGATGACCTTTACAATTTTAGGCACCAAAGTTGGCTACTCCTTATTCAAACTGAGATTTAAGGATTTATTTTTGTTACAACATTACTGTTTGCACTTTCTTTTTCAAAGATAAGTTCTACCCTAGATGTCTTGGTTATCATGCATGTGCTTTATATACTCAGAATTATGGTTTGCAGACTTTTATTTTTTGGCTTATGATTGAAGATATATCAGCAACATCTGGTTGTGAAGGTTAATTTTGTTTTTGACTTGCAGATTGCATGCAGAGACTATCCTCATTCTCGGCATCTTTGTGGCAATTTTCCTTATTCTTCAACCCCTCATGAGAGACACTGTGCCCAGGTATAAAAGATCATTGATTATGACTATGTCAGAATTTAGCAATTATATATGCAGTACATTGTTTAGTCATATGATTATTATTCTCTTGTGTTATTTGATAGTAACTTATGCTTTTTATTACTTTGATTTATAACTTTGGTGATACACAGTGCCACTGTTATGTGTGTGACTCTCCAGCACCATGTCTGAAGTGGGGTGATGGCCTTTTAACTACAGATCATTGTCATGCAACTGATAAATCTAAGACATGGAAAAAACTGAGAGAAGATTCCAAGCTGGTTAAGACTTCTCCATTGCCGGATTCAACCAACAATGGTACTATTGGTGATGCTGTGAATTCTCAACATAAACATATTTTGCCGCCTAATACCGAACAGTTGTCTTCACTTTCTGTGCTAATGAATTGGAGATCAAGATCAACTGCATCACGTCCGCTCTCAGCAAGGGGGTCAAGGTCAGCTATATCGCGCCCACACTCAATAACTCAGTCACAAGAAAATCAGGCCTTTCAGCAGATTTTAGCGAGTGAATTACTAACTTCTGGATTAAATAATCTCACACCTCAAGATCAGTCCTTTGAGAAGATTTTAGAGAATGAACTGTCCTCACTAAATTCTACAGTAAATAATCAGGTCTCTAGGTCAACCAAAACAAATCCACTTGCTGGAAATCCCTTGCCTCAATATCAGGCCTCTCAGCCGATTACAATGGATGCAAGGAATGCATTGTCCTCACTGCGTTCTAGAATACAGAATCAGATATCCATGCAAAATAATGTCCCTGCATTTGCCATGCAAAATAATGCCTCTGGATTCACCACAGCTTCCACAATACTGAATGGCCTAAACAATGGTATATCTCAAGAATCAGGATCTACGTTGGGAAGAAATGGATATCCTTTTCACACCGTTCCAAGTACGTCTCTAGGTGTACAAAACCATGCCATCCAAAAGAAGCGAGGAAGCAAAGTTCACAGTTTAGGAACGATGTTCAATGGGATAGACAGTATCGGTGCTTTGACAATGACAACCAACGGCGTTACACCTCCTGGTGCAACTAGTTTAAACAATCTTTTCAATCCATACGGTGTTAGATATCCTGCTGCTGCAACAAGACTTTTCATACAGAAGAAATGGTTATGGACAAGATGGTGCTTGGATCGCTAATACTTTCAACTCATTGCTCACACAACCAACCTATAGTCCAACATTTGCAACTCAACTACCTTACCAGTCAAATAATAATATCCAGGGTAATGCAAAGAAGTCTAGTACTCCATCTAATGGAAGTAGTCACCTCTCATTTGATGATGTCAAGCCCTAGATTCTAATTCCAGCTAATATAAATGTTGCTTTAGGATCTGAAAACAATATATCATCAGCACAAGTTGCTATCTGTTGGTAATTTTTGTCTTTTTGATTTCACTCCTTTAATTTGAATACAACAATTTCCGATATTAATTATATTTTATTAATTGTATAATCTAATTAATACATTAATACCATCTGTATCACATCTAAGTTAATATCTTCAACTTTACATCTGCGGTAATACTTCAATTCAACCACATTCTTAAGTATAAGGAAGAAATAGTCATTGCTGGTGGATCAAAATATAAACAAAGTCTAACTAACTTCATCCTATTTCATACTATATCTCTCAAAATGTCTTTCTATGGAATATATTTCAACACAAAATTTTGGAAAAAAAAAAGTAGTTTAGGAATTACAATATTTTTTTACATTGACCATTGTTCTCAATCTGCGTGTAATTAATTACTTTTGCTTGAGTCCAAATGGAGTACACTAATACTATGTGTATCACACCTAAGTCAATATCTTCAACTTTACATTTGAGTGTAAAAGAAGTATTTCTCTTTCTTTTATTTTTAGTTTTATCTTTAATATGTATGAAACAAACAAATGCGCCACTCATCTTAGGTCGAATGAAGTACTTCATTTTTAATATTATCAAAAATAAATTTTATCTATACATGTGATAAAAAAAAAGGATCAAAGTTGATATTTTGTCTCACACAAGTATGTATAATGTTGATACATTACTACCACAGATAACTCTTTCGAGCTATCCCCACCAGGCACCCACCACGCAAACATCCTTTCCTAATTTCACATCCGGAGGAGGAATGTGCCTTATTGTTTTAAAACTAGTGAGTTTTTACCTCTTGTCCTATGTGACATTATTAATGAAAAAAATTATAATGTTTGATAACGATCGTTCAAATAATTTTAGTCATTACGTTTTGTCCATGTTTTTAAATTAACTCGTGTGTTCTTTAAAATTTTGAATTAGTTTTTATAGTCATGTTTACCTCATTGAGAAAAACCTCTCTTTTAAAAATTTAGAATTTTTTACTATGGATGAATTACATATAAATTCTTATATTATTGACGCTTAAAAATTCATATTTAATTAATTAATATTTTGTTAAACAATTCTAAAATTTTGTGGAAGAGATTGTTATAATATTTTAAATTTGTCTATAAAAATTTATTCAAAAATATAAAGTGTACACATGGATTGACTTAAATATAATAAAAAAATGTCGATAGAAAATACTTGAAGGACTATTGTTTGAAGATTTTTTTTAAAAAAAACAAAAATATGGTCTATTTATAGGGAATTAAACTTCTTTAACCCTCCCCTCAATTTTTTTTAAACTTCTTTGACCCTATTAAATATTATTATTATTTTATTTTTGAACAAGCAAAAATGAGATATATTACTAACAAATGAGCATCCTTAATAGCACAAATGTGCCAAAAAGAACCTCAAAAGTATACAGTCCAGCAAGTCATAATAGAGAAAATTACAACAGATTAGCTGATGCTCAATCAAACACACGGGCTCGACCACCACATATGGAAATTATGACGAATATTAATATTAGTTGTCTTCGTCCACCGAAAGAGTCTCCAAGCCAAAATCAAAACCTTCAAGGGAACCTGCTAATGCCAAATGAAGTATGTAGCATCAGAGGTCACGGGCTCTTGGTTGCTAAGCATGTAATACACACCCTTGACCGAATAACCATCAATCAGATCGATCCGCCAAAGCCACATATCTGTAGAATCATGCTGCAAAGAAATATCATGAAGTAAAATCTTACACTCTCCCAACAAGTCCTCCTCACAAGCCCATAATCCTATCCCTACCTTTTATTATTGTTGTTGTTGTTGTTGTTGTTTACTGTTTTCTATTCCCGAATAAGTAACGCAGATTGTCTAGTTGGAACGACAATGCATGTGGATACGATATTCTACTTACAATTTATCACACCCTTCGGTCACAAATATAAGCAAAAATCCATGTTTTAGATTCATTCAATAAATGATGCATGTGGTCTTTATTATAGAGAACATACATCATTTATTGAATGAATCTAAAATATGAATTTTTGTTTATATTTATGACCGGAGGATGTATTTGATAAATGATTCGGTACACTTGTCTAAATCTGACCATCACTCTTCGGACTCTGTGTTGACGATTCATGCCTCCCCTCCTAATGAGATGATTCCGCTGATTAAAGATGATGCTTGGGGAACTTTCTTCCCTAGGGGCTAGCTAGCTTATGTTCTTTTTTCTTTCTGTCTTCTGCTGTTTTTTTTGTTTCGTTTCGTTTCTTTTTCCCCTTGTACCAAAAAGAAAAAATTGGAGGGTTCGCAACAGTTGAAAACTATTCATGAGTACTAAATACGATCAAACGATACAACTTTACACCATCGGATCCAAAAGTTCATATTACACCCCTAAAAAAGTAATAGTCCCATTATTACATCATTCAAGTCATCGTTTAAACACGTGTCACAATGATCAAGAAATGAGGCAAATCAATCCTTGAGTTATCACTTATCACATCTGTGAGCATAACTCAGTTGGCAGGGACATGCATTATTATATGTAGGAGTCGGAGTTCGAACCCTGAACACCCCACTTATATACTTTGAAAAAGGTGAATTCTAACCACTAAGCTACTTGAAAAAAAAAAAACTTTAGACTTCCACCTCATGTATGAGCTACAAGTCAAGATGAACAAGGTATACCAGCAGTAAATCAAGTTCCCATATTTGGATCGAGCTGAAACCACATCGTCAAAATTTTCAAATCGACCCACATAGGATAAATTTCAAAACTTTCCACTTCAATACTTAGACTAAGTGTTCAATACGTGACCCTAGGTATTGCAACATTTTGTTCAAGATATTGGAACTGCAATATTAGTATAATTTATACTTTTTTTTTGTTGAAGGGATATATACTATGTTTTTTATCAAGTATTATTATAGAGAAATAATTTTTTAGTACAAAATGACTAATCATTTTCCCCTTAATGAATTTGTAATTTTTTTTTCCTTAATGAAATATCAAAATGTAAATGAGTTAAATCAATGCATTTATTTTTGATTGGTACTAAAATACACATGTAGATGATTTTATTTTGATACTCCTCTTTTCTTTTTTTTACTAAGATTTTGATATATTTAGTTTTTTTTTTTACGAAATTTTGATACACAGTTGATTATGCAAAATATTTTATGTATTGGAATAATACGTTGAGCTTCCATTTTGAATCTGAATTGATTTTTTTTTGGGTACAAATCTGAATTGAATTTTTATAGGAATGTTATTTGAATTTTTTGAAGAACAAAAATAAATGATGTTACGATTCATAATGATTTCAATTGTGAATCTAAGTTCAAATATTTACAACGTAGGTTGGTCCATAATTGATATATATTTTTTTAGTGCACATGATATGATAGAGATATAATATGAAACTAAATAAGGATAGGAAATGATACAGACAAGATAAACATTAATCCTATCACATGTTTGGTGCACACATGATAACAAACATGATATCATATATATCACAATTAAATGACATAATTACCCTGTAATTAATTATAATTAAATATAATTAAGATATTATTAGTTATACAAAGTTATAAAATAAATTTGTCAATCGTCTTCTTCCTATGTTTAGGGATGCCGTCTTCTTCATTCTTAATGAAAAATTGAAAAAAAATTCATGGCTTCTTCAATTAAAAGAAATTGTTTACTCTTCTTCCTTTTTCAATTACAAAGTTCCATCAAAACCCCTTTGTGTAACTCCAACTTGTAAAAAAAAATCATACACCACCAGAAACCTATAAATTTTTTACAGTTACAAACTAAACTTTTAACCCAACTAATTGTTGTATCTGTTGAAGATAATACGAAATTCCTAAACTCTCTATTTCATCTCTTTTTAAATTTGACTTGAATATAAAATAGACAATCAAGAAAGAAACAAACAAAAAATTAAACAAATCGAGGAAAAAGTGATTGTAGGGTGGAATTGGGGTCAGATCTGTAACAAATAGAAGATATGACGTTGAAGAGTTATTGGGGTCAGATTTGTAACAAATATAAGATATGGCGTTGAAGAGTTATGGAGGAAGAGGTACATGTTGATGGACGGAGAGTATAGAGAACATAAGTGATGAATTGAGAGAGAGGGCAAAATAAGAATTTTTGTGCTAATCATGATAAGATAATTCTAACCCACGAAAAACTAACGATAAAAATAACAAAGGGTGAGTATGATAGGATTACAAATGGGTTTAAGTTATCCTTTCCTATTGGCGCATTAAACAACAAATTGAAACATGATATGATAGTTTTATCATATTCTGTCTTCCTATCATGTGCACCAAACGACCTCTAAGGATTAATTACACATGAATATAATGCAAGCAAATAACAAACTACGATGCAAGACTTTTTAGATAGCAAAACCATTTTTCGTAAAGACAACATTCATCGGCCTGTGAGATATGGCATTATTGTGAATGAGATTGTCTATTTCGTTGATTGGTAATATATAAAGGGGATTGCTATATATCCCGAGAAAATATTCAACGAAGGCTTCACGAATTGCAAATTTCTTTGATAACAAAAAAAAAGTTCTCCCACTTACCAAACATGATGTCATCAACAATAAATGCAGCAATATTTTAAACGGTCGTTGAACCATTCGTGATTCAACTTGTCGCTTTATACAACACTTTCCATATATAAATAGCTTGGTCAGTATTTATTTTTTTATTTACTTTTAGTCTTGAAATTTTTTCTAACTCAGATTAGCCTAGAATTCGACTTATATAAACTTTTTCTAGTTTCTTTTTTAGCAAAACTGGTATCAATATTCCATTACAAGAAATGAATCAATAATTCAATAATGGCTGTATAGTTGTAAATCAGCTGTCCCACTGGCGGAGCCCTTCATGGGCTGGGGTGGGTCACGGCTCACCCGGAAAAATTAAAAAATCAACGATTATAAGTCTACTTTGCGAGATTTTATACAATTTTATGTCAGTTTTAGGTTTCGGTTGATCTAAATTCTCGCAAAGTGATGAAGTGGCCCACCCAAAAAATTTAAATAATTCAATTATAGGT
>Ga0228711_1011158_pt1 | contig 11530 bp, 6 predicted proteins | sample MedpolnodulmetaG_2_FD_177996 | JGI IMG/M metagenome (GOLD analysis project Ga0228711, IMG submission 177996) | Root nodule microbial communities from Medicago polymorpha collected in Santa Monica, California, United States - brown nodules | ecosystem: Host-associated > Plants > Roots > Nodule...
ATTTATCACCATATATACAATCCAACAAAGTCTACACTCAAAGTTATCTTCATAGCTATGGGAATGACTTGAAGTAGTAATGACAAAATAGGAAGAAAATGAAGACAGTTGGTTGATATAAGAGTTAAAAATGCATAAGAGATAACTAACTGCGAGAGTAATAAAAATCAGGTAAATAGACTACTGCTCATAATTTTATAATCTTGAAAGAGAGAATCGGGTTGGGAGCAGTTTTTAGGTAAATAGACTACTACCATTAATTCTGTTAAAATAAATAAATAAGACTACTACTATTAATATTTTTTTTAATCAGCATATTAAATACCCTATTAATATATCACAAGACTCCCCGCACAAAACGAGCAATGCCAAAAAACCAACTACACAATGTCGAGGGAAAAATCAATCAACCTTAAGACCTTAAATACCCTAGTTTGCATCAGTAATGAATACTGGAGGCACCAGTAGCTAGTTGTTTTACATCATATTAATTTTTGCCAAATGCATGAATTCCTGAAGTGATACAAGGTATAACAAAAATATAGGAAAATCTTGATCAAAATTAATTACCAAGGTAATAAAAATCAAACAAGATTAGAAACATCAAATGCGATTATAATAAGCCAACTCCACATAATTTCAAATTAATAGCCATTCAACACGACGATGTACAAAATGATAAACGTAAAAACTATCTAATACGATTGCGACGTACTGATCAATCCTCAAGTAGCATTATAAGAAAAGAGAACAATTATGAATGGAAATATGGAATAAATTGTTGGGAAAGGAAGAGAAAGGGAAAACCTGCGAATAAAAAAAAAAAAGAAATAAGAACTTTAATTTCACCATAAAAATAAATCAAGAAACATAAAGAAAAAAAATTCAAATAAATGTTTACCTTTATATTTCCAATTCTCAATTAGGGACATTTCACATTCCTTCCAGGTCCACCATAGTAAAAGTGATTTCCCCATTTGTCATCAACTCTTCCTTGTATATTATAACAATTTGGTTGTTCAGCTGTAAACTGGAGATTTGACAGTGGCATCAAGATATCATCAGAACCCACAACTTGCATATTTCTAAAATATGAAGCTTTTCCATAACCCTCTTCAGCAAAATGTCCACTACCCATTTGGGTTGATGTGTGAACCCCTGTTGACATTGTATTCACTATTTCTCCACCAAATTGAACATTAGTTGCATTATCTTTTAAGGTTGTGAACAAAGAGGATGGCCAGTATCCAATAGGGTTTCCAAGTCCATATTCAAGCCACCAATTCCCATTCCTTGGATCCTACACAAAATACAAAGATAAGTAAACCTTAAATGACATCTTTTGTTTTGTGACAAAGTTAAGGAATTTGGATTGCATATAGTTGACAATCCTAAACATTCATGCAGTCAGCGTATCAATCATAGTTGGATCAAGATCAGAAAGTCTAACAAAACAATTATCTCCTCATCGGAAAACGGTTATGAGATGACCATAAGTGTTACTTTAATTATGAAAAATTTGTTCCTTCCCCAATTTTTTTTTAAAATATACAGAAAACAAAAATTGTCTCCACAATTTTGAAGGCATTATTGAAAAAATAAAAGTAGCAAAAAGCAAGAGGAATAGATAGATATCTACTAAATTATTAATAATCTATTATTCTAAGGTTAATTTGGTAATCTGAGTAGAAAATTACCTTAGAGATGAATAAGGTAATTTCATATTGCCCTCCATTATATGTAGAAGTTGGAAAAATTGCACTTCCAATTGCAAATTTATTGTTAGTTTGAACAAAGCCTGGGCATAGTAAATCGTAGCATCCAGTTTGATTATATCCATCGGCCTGAAATTATTACTTTTGTCAAAAAAAATTGAATAAAGTTTTTATCAATGTGTATGTTACACTTGAAACTAATATAAATTACTTACCGTCCAATATATGAACAATCTAGGGAGATTGTCCCCGTAGAGTCCCCGGTTCACCTGCATATAAATTACTTGATCTCAATGTACTCATACTCATGATCGATTCGTCCATAACTTAAAATCAATAATCACTTGAACTCAATAACATGGTTATTGAAATATAAAACTTTATACACATAATATATAGAATTAAATTAATAACAAAAAAAAACGACATAAAAGAAAATGAATGAATTGATCAAGAAGAAGTAATAAATGAGAGTACGTAGTTAACATGCCTGCCAACCAGCTTCAATGGTGTTCATATCTTTTCCAAATGTACCAGAGACGATCCACATTTGTGCCAAGCTTAATTCATCTATGCTTTCAACATGGGGGGCACACACGTTTATGGTAGCCTGTGCTCCATAGTATCTATCTCCAGTCACAGACCCAATTGAATGCTGTGCAGTGAGAAGAATAAGTACGTAGAACCAATGTATTTCATTTTAAATATATGACTGGCTTACCAATTTTAATTCGTTTTCTGTTAAGTTGTTGGTTTATTTTTTACTCTACCATAAAATGAAAATAACCAGAAAAATAGAAAAGGAAAAAAAATTTAGAGGCAAAATATCTAAGTTTCTATCACTGAATTCTTAAAAATAAAATAAAAATCTGTGATTGCATACCACATGTCCAATTTCAGCAGCGTCCCTTCTAAATCTATTTGATTTTCTTCCAAACACGTTAACAGATTTAGCTCTTAAGATGTCTTCTTTTTTTGTTCTTCTAATTGGAATTGTTCCAACCGGACATGATTCACCAGATAAGTTCCACAATTGAAAGTTGTTACTTAAAATATCCTTTTGGTTATTGCCTCTTGGTCTTACCGGAGGAGCCTATATATAAATATGCACGAAAAATTATCAATTATAATAGCTTAATGAGCTTCAAGTAAAATTCTAAATTTTCTTCAATTCAATTAACCAAAAATACCAATGGTTTTTGTCCTTTCAATAGAGAATGATCAAAAGCTGGTTGTTTATGAGACACAACACAATCTATGATATCGCCATGAGAACTCTGCAAAAATTAACACAAATTATATTAACACAAACACAAGCATTTCAGTTAGCCTCAATTAATTGCGTGTATGGATAAAATAAAGTAAAATATAAGTAAATTTAAAATGATTAACTTTTGGAAAAGTTGAGGGACCAATTTACAAACTCTTATAAAATTTAGGGATGAATTATAAGTGCAGATTGTGAACATTTAGGGAAAAATTGGAATTTTGAAAGAAGAAAAAAAGATTATGGACCATTTTATGATTCATATTTTATAAGGTAATGAGGAAATTAACTTGAACAAAAATATAATAGGCAGTATATATTTAATGTTCCCTAAGTATAGCTTCAATAAAGTCTTCAAATTTATTATTCAAATAAGATAATTTATAATGAAGAAATTGAATTATCCTCTAAAATTAAATTATTTCATAAAATTTTCTCATCAATTACACTCTAATTAAACGAACACGAGCATATATATCAATTATAGTCAGATTTAAGGAAACTTTAAGGTTATTTTTACATACCTGAATTGTCTTAACAGCATGCTTGTTGATGGACCGAAGACGATTTCTTATCATCTTCTTCAACTTGGGGATTTCTTGCACTGATCGAACAGTTTGATTCGCTAAATAGTGGCTACTTATTTCTAAAGAATAAACAGGACAAGCCAAGGGAAAAAAGAGAAGAAAATGTAGGAAGAGGGCGATAATTGGGAAGCTAAAATGCATGTTGGTTTTGTGTGTGCTTGCCCACATTTATGTTGTCTTCCTGCATAATCAGAACGAATTTGCTTATTCTTAAATTTTGGTTTTGTTCTTGCAAACAATAGTAACTCCATTTCAATCCAGCATAAATATGTATATATATCACCAGTGTCACAACCTAAATTCTTAGGGTTTGCTTGAAAACAATAAAGTGGTCAACAAATTTATTTAAATAGGAGAAAACATGGGAAAACACTTGTGAATGCAAAAAAAAAGAAAAAAAGAGTACAGTATTTTAAACAATATTTTGAGTTCGAGTGTTTTCCCCTTATTTTAAACAATATTTGACAAAAATTACTACTATCTTTTATTAAAACATATGATGATCAAATCAAATAAGGATTTGGAGTAAACATCCATTTTGGATTTGGACTAATCAACACGAGTTATTATTAAAATATCTGATAACCAAAGCAAACGAAAAATTGGGGTAATTTCGGAATACTTGCGTAGTGATCAAACCACAACCCAAAAAGTGAATTTGGTCAAATAACTGCAAATATTTTTTTATTGAAATAGATTTCAAACATTTTTAATCAACATTTTAAGACAACTCAAAGTTCTATGCGATTGGTAAAAATATTGAGTTTTTTTCAATACCCAAAAGTTTATTGCTAAAAGTCAAACTTAAACGCAAGAGATGCCCTAATTTAAAAACAGTATTACAAAACACACCTGCATAAAAAAGGGGAACATAGAAACCGAAAGATTCATACAAAAGGCACCACCTAATTAATTAAATTCTTGGAAACCATATGCACTTAAAAACCAGCCACACACAGTCGTAATGTGAAGAGTAATATGGAGAGCAGAAATATGTGTAGTTTGAAGTTTATGGTTCAAATATTGACCAGTAGCAAAAGTAAACTGATTTCTTATGAAAGAAAATAAACATAGAGAATTATTATTTGTAAACAAGAATGAGTGCTATGCAATTTAAGAAACATAAAAGAAAAAAAATATAGAGATAATGATTTGTAAACAAGAAACAAAAAAAAATATACATATAGAGGAGCATACAGGAAGAACTTGTGAAGAAGAAACAAATTACGTACCTTCCTTTGCCCCTGATTTTTTCTGAAATTTCTCAGTGTTTTTTTTACTCTAATGCAAGGTATTTATATTTTATAGAGCTTTCAATTAGGTTTTGTTTTTATTTTGGAACAATATCTTTTATTTCTTTCCTGTATCCTTTTCTATTTTGATAGAATATTTCTTGTATCTTTTTTTTCCTTCTCTTTTTAGTCCTTCTAGCAAACAAAGTTTGCTTGGTCCGCAATCTTCCGCACCTTTTGATTTTGTTAAAACTTTTGTAACTTTTTTTGGGAATTAATATTTTGGTAGCTTTTATTTTAATTGATAAATTTGGGCTTATATGTTGGAGCTCACTACAATAATTAACATCATAAATTTGGACAATTGACTGGGGTCTCTCCACTTGTGAGATTGAGGACTACGGTTATTGTTTGGCACAAGCAACTCTCAAAGTCGCTTCAAGTAAAGTGGTCATACATGAGAAAATGTGTTCTATGGATGTGATTTGTCATTGCTCAAGTTTGCTTAGACTTCTAATTTATTTAGAATTTAGGTTTATTTTTGGGTTATCCATTCTCAGGAAATTGCAATTTTGAGCCTGTTATATGTGTGTGTAATAATTTGATATTAGATCTTCAAGTGGATTCTATTAGAAGAGCACCTGGAATAGTATGAATTGTTTACATGCATCTATTTTGAAGAGAATTTTCAATTTGCTCATTTAATTTTTTGGCTATATATATATATATTGAACTTTTCCCAATTTTTGCTACTTAATTTAGAGAATATATTTAGAAATTGACCTTTTTTTACTATCTCATATGTCTAGTGAGGAATGGCTCTTCCTTCTTGACAATTGTGTGTAATTTTCTAGTGATAATCCTCATCTAAAATAAACTTGTTACTTATCTTCATGAGTAGGTATGTATTTCATTTATTTAATTTAGAGAATATATTTAGAAATTGACTTTTTTTTACTATCTCATATGTCTAGTGAGGAATGGCTCTTCCTTCTTGACATTTGTGTGTAATTTTCTAGTGATAATCCTCATCTAAAATAAACTTGTTACTTATCTTCATGAGTATGTATGTATTTAATTTATTTAATTTAAAATACATCATGAATCAAGATCTTAGCCAAGGTTGTACAAAATCGGAATTTTGATTCAAGTCGAAAGGGAGGAATAGCAAAGTTGAAAATCGTAAAATCGCAATCAAAATTGAAAGATTTTACTCAATTACTTTTGTAGAATCGATCGATATAAGATAGAAAAATCGAAGATTGTAAAATTGCAATCAAAATCGATGAATTCTACCAAAAAAATACTCTAAATATATGTTATAAAGTACATGTAGTCATAAATTACTCAAAATTTCAAGTCCACAAAATACTTGACCTTAGATGTCAAATATTCTTTAGTCGTCATAATAATGCTAAACAACCGAGACAAAATATTTAAAGACTAATTTTACAATACTTGATCAAAAGTGAGTAAGTGACTATTAAGTTTCAAGGCAAAAGACTAGATGCCTAACAAAACTTAAAGGCAAAACCTAGATGCAAATCATAAAAAAATCGTCAATTATATGGATTATCCTCCATCATATCACTACGTCCGACTTCATCAATCTCTTGTGAAGAGACCATGTGGTGTGATAGAATAAAAAAAACTTGGTTTTTTGTGTATTTATAGAACCAGTTCACGGGTACAAACCAAGTCAATTGATGAATCGGGTTAAAATTGATATGTATCGTAAAAATGGACAGAATCCTTCAAAATCCTGCGATTATGAATGGATTTCAAAATTTTGTCTGATTTTGATGCGATTTTACTAGGATATTTCCCATTTTGGGATTCTGCTATGGATTTGAATCATTGAAGGTGATAAAAGTAGCAAAATCCTTGATTTTGGAATTTAAGTTGGAATTTTGACAATAACGATGTTAGCCAAGTAACAAGTTGGTTTTTTTGTTCTTCAACTATGCCTTAATTTCCAAACTTCTTGGATAACTGCAACGCATGATAGAAACACACCTACAAACATTGCAGCAAGAAAAATAATCATAATTCCACAAAATCACTTTCAATGTGATCTTGCACAACCACACAACAAAAAATTCATAATACACCAGCTCAGATTGCGAAAAAATGCAGAAGACACAAACACCACTCAAAAGATTAAAAGCAAAGAGCATGCCACCATAAATCACATGCTCCACAAATATACCAAAAATACTCCATGTGAATTACAAACATTCTATTTCAGTACCTCTTCAACCAGCTTCCTTCCATACTTCATTCTTCCTTGTGTTAGATTATAAATTTGATTTGGTCCATTAGACTTATCAAGTGTTATGCCTAATTCCCTTCAAAAAAGTGTTATGCCTAACTAACTAATAAGTGTAGTCTAATGAGAGTTCAAGAATGGGGTAGAACTAGCGGTATGAAGAAATAGCGTTAAATGTATGTAGTTGAGAGAAGTGTGTAGAACTCTCTCTTGAAGGAGTTAAGATCCTCTCCATTTTCTACAACAAATGGCGGTGTCCATTACTATTGTTGTGTAGTAAATACATGATATAAATGCACACATTTCTATAATATGTGACATTAATTGAATATTTATACACCAAAACAATAGTAATGAAGTGTGTAAAATGTTATCTTATAGTGTATCTAGAACTCTCCCTTGTATCCTATAGAAAGGGGAAAACATGAGAGAAACTTCAATCCTCTTACAAAGGAGAAGACAATGTAAATAAGGTACATCTCTAAACTTTAAGAGGCAAGTTTGAATCCTTGCATATGTAAGAGTCAAAGTCTATTTCAGAAAATTTTCCTAGAGTTATCGTTGTCTCAAATCATTTAAAAAGAAATGGTGAGAAGTTAGACGATGTCAGAATTATATGGAGAAGATACTCTGATAATTAGATCCTAAATTCGAGCATATGTTGTGATAATTGAGGAAACCAAAGACTTAGACACCATGACAGTAGGACTACTTCAAAGATCGTTGCAAGCTCATAAGGAGAAGAACAAGAAGAATAAAGAGATCACCGAGAAACTCTTCAAGATGCCACTAAAGGAGAAAGAAGAAATTCAAAGAAATTAGATAAGCCAACAAAGTCAATGTAGAGGTCGATGACAATTTGGACGTGGCTATAGTCAATGTGGTTCAATTTTTATCGGAAGCTGTTATGGAAAAGAAGAAACCTCAACAAGAAGACGTGGGAGAGGATACCCAATAAAAATGTATGAGAAATCTCAAACTCATTGCTATGATTGTTAGAAGTTTGGCCTCTACGCTTCAAAGTGTAGATTTCTCAAGAATCAAGTAAAGGAGAAGACCAACTATGTGGAAGAAAAGGATGAGAAATTTGAAATAGTTATGCTAGCACGTGGAAGTAACAAAGGAATGCCAGAAAATTCATTGTACGTTGACACTTGTGCAAGCAATCATATGTGTCGAAAAAGGAGCATGTTCGTGGAGCTTAATAAATTAGTAAGTAGCAATATCTTATTTGGCGATGATTCCCAGATTCCAGAGAAGGGAAATGTAATATCTTAATTCGCTTGAAAGACAGAAGACATCAATTTATTTCAAATGTCTACTATGTCACAAATATGAAGGGCAATATTTTGATTCTGGGACACTATTTTTTGATTGGTCTTTTTTTTTTCCTTCATGTTTTTAGTCAATATATTCTTCTACGTTGCGAATGAGATAGGTTATTTGTTTGTTATAACCTTCTTGTTAAATTGTATCACTTCTTGTAACATTAGATAGCTTGCAGAGCAAGTTACTATTCTCGATCCATCTCAATTACCTGGTAATGTGTATTACGTTCATGCTTTTGATGGTCCTTCCCTTGTCGCTATTACTCTGGTATTGAACAACTCGAATTATCATTCTTAGGCGCGTTCAATACGAAGAGCTTTAGGAGGAAAAAACAAATTTGATTTTGTGGATGGATCAATTCCAATTCCTACGGAATTTGGTCCAAGTTTCAAGGCATGGAATCGTTGCAACATGCTTGTTTATTCGTGGATCATGAATTCATGTTGAAGATTCCATTGCGCATAGCATCGTATTTCTTGAGAATGCTATAGATGTTTGGAACGAACTCAAGGAATGGTTTTCTCAAGGCGATTACATTCGAATTTCATAATTGCAGTGTGAGATTTTTGGATTGAAGCAAGATTCGCGTTCAGTTTCTGAGTTTTTTACTGCATTGAAGGGTCTATAGGAAGAACTTGAAGCTTATCTTCCTACTCTGGTTTATGCTTGTCCTCGTCATTGTGCATGTAATACTGGTGTGCTTAATGCTAAGCATCAGCATGAGATCACACGCTCTATTAGTTTTCTCACTGGTCTTAATGATCAATTTGATCTTGTGCGTTCCCAAATCTTAGTTTTCTCACGGGTCTTAATGATCAATTTGATCTTGTGCGTTCCCAAATCTCGTTGATGAATCCTTTACCAACACTCAACAAGATTTTCTCAATGGTGCTGCAGCATGAAAGACAATTTAGAATTTCTATTCTTGTTGATGAATCTAAGATTCTCATCAATTCAGTGAATTTTCCTAAGTCCCAAGGGAGAGGACGTGGTAATAGAGGTTCGTCATCCACTTCTGGTTCAAAGCGTATCTATTCTTTTTGTGGAAGAAGTAACCATACTATTGACACTTGTTATAGGAAACATGGTTTTCCTCCAAATTTTGGTGCAAGTGACAAAATATGCTCTTCTATTAGAGTTTTTGATTCTTATCAGTCCATTAAACATGTTCATATCAAGTTACCAAATGGTAATATGGATATAGCTAAATTTTATGACACTGTTCAGTTTTCTCCAAGTCTTGTTGCCAAGAATGTGTTATATGTTGTTGAATTCAAATTGAATTTACTATCTGTGCCTAAACTATGTGTTGATAGTGATTACATAGTGACTTCTGATAATCATAAATGTTTAATATAGGAAAGGAGGAACTTGAAGATGATTGGTTTGGCTGATTTGATAGAGGGATTCTACTTTCTGGCTATACAAGCTTCCCCATCAACCAAACCTCAGCCTGTCATAGCCACATCTCAAGCTAGTTCACAAAGTTCTTCTTTTCTACCTCAAGAAGCCTTATGGCATTTCAGATTAGGTCATTTGTCCAATCATAGGTTGATTAGTTTGAAACAATATTTTCCTTGTATTAAGATTGATGAAAATTCAGTTTGTGATATATGTCATTACTATGGACATAGAAAATCACCTTTTCAGCTCAGTGTAAATAAAGCAAACAATTGTTGTGAAATGTTTCATTTTGACATATGGGGTCTTGTTTCTATTCAATCTATTCATAGTCATAGATATTTCATTACTGCTCTTGATGATTACAGTCATTTTACTTGGATCATCTTATGTAAATCAAAATCTGAAGTTCAAAATCACGTTCAAAATTTCATTATCATGATAGAAAATCAGTTTAATTGCAAAGTTAAAACTGTAAGGACAGATAATGGTCCTGAATTTCTTATGCCTGATATTTATTCTTCTAAAGGCATTGAGTATCAAACAAGTTGTGTTGAGACTCCACAACAAAATGGGAGAGTGGAAAGAAAACATCAACACATCTTGAATGTAGCAAGAGCCTTACTTTTCCAGTCAAAATTACCCAAACAGTTTTGGTCTTATTCAGTTTTGCATGCAGTTTACATAATCAATAGAATTCCTACCCTTTTGTTGCAAAAAAAATCTCCATATTTTCTTAGATTTGGTCATAATCCGGATTTAAATGATTTTAAAGTCTTTGATTGTCTTTGTTATGCTTCTACTTTACAAAATCATAAAACAAAATTTGATTCTAGAGCCAAAAAGTCTCTTTTCTTAGGTTACAAGCAAGGTGTTAAAGGAGCCATTCTTTTTTATCTCAACACCAAAACTATATTTGTATCTAGACATGTAACCTACCATGAACATATTCTCCCTTATTCTAACCATTCTCAACCCTTTCAATGGCAGTACCATTCAAACCACCTTGTTACTTCTGTCATTGAACTTGAGTCTATCAACAACCCAAATATTAACCAATATCAACCAGACATAACCAAAGCTACTAACCTTGAAATTTATGAACCTGAGATACCTTCTAACATAGAACTTGACAATCATAATCAACCACCTGCACAAAGCTTACCTGAACTTGATTCATTGTCTCTTAGAAGATCAACCAGAACCATACAAAAGCCTACACATTTGTTAGAGTATGTGTGCAATTTCTCTAAAGAGTTAGCTAATTCATCATCTTCTGGTATACTTTATCCTATTAATCATTTTCATTCACTCAACATATTGGCCCCTTGATGAGTCGATAAATTAGTATTTTTAATATGTTATTTGAGTTTATTATATTAAGATTTGATTTAGTTTTATTTAAATATTATTTCCTTTTTAAGCTATTTTACTTCAATTGCAAATAATTATATTTCAGGAACAAATATCTGAAGATTCAGTCTTGGAGCAAAAGAAAGAGGATTAGGAGCTGATTCGGGATGAAAATACGAAATATGGGACAAAAATATGTCACCCCCAAAGTCAGAGACATGGCACGGCCGTGCCACCCTTCAGAGTCTTCTTTTGCTGCTTTTTGCTTTCCAGACAAGCTACCTATTTGCCTACTTCTGACCTAAAAGCCCGTGGATTCTTGTGGAGCATTTTATTGTTATATTTCTTAGGGCTTAAGTCTTTGTAGGCTATAAATA
>Ga0228711_1011160_pt1 | contig 11529 bp, 7 predicted proteins | sample MedpolnodulmetaG_2_FD_177996 | JGI IMG/M metagenome (GOLD analysis project Ga0228711, IMG submission 177996) | Root nodule microbial communities from Medicago polymorpha collected in Santa Monica, California, United States - brown nodules | ecosystem: Host-associated > Plants > Roots > Nodule...
CAAGGAGGACAGGACTACTTCCGGTTTGTGGAAGGAACCTGTATAATTGCTTGTGTTCTTTCTTCTTCTGTTCTTTACATTATCCGCTGCACATAGACTCTGAACTCACTCAGACTCTGAACTACTTTAGACTCTGAACCTGAGGACAGTTATCTAGAACATAAAAGAAGAAGTTTCCAAAAACACAATTCAACCCCCCCTTCTTGTGGTTTTTCTCACCTTCAAACAAAGCACCTCATGAAGAATTGGGAAGACAATAAATGGAGATTCAAGCGGTCTATGAAGACATTACGAAGTGGAGAAATTCTATTCTAAGTACCAATACAATTTTCAAGGAAGAAAGCATTCAAAAAGACAAAGAAACAAGACAAAACACATTGGGAAAGGCTCCCACGCGCCCATGCAAGATCCTGTGAGCCCCGAGTGTGCAAAACAATGCTGAAAAGCATCAGCATTGTTTTTGCACCGATGCATGAGTCACATGCATTCCAAGAACGGCTCACGTTTATGAAAAAACAACATTTTACTGATTCATGGTTGCAGGTTTGGGGAAAAAGTCCAGTTTTCCAGCCCAAACCCACAGGAAAATCAGCCTATAAATATGTTTCCTCTCATTCACAATTGTTCATTTAGAACGAGGTAGTTCAAGAGGAGGGAAAGCTCTAGGAGCATCAAAAGACGAGTCTCTCCTCAACCTTAGCCTCTAGGGTATTTTATTCTTTTGTAATTTTGTCTTTAGTTACCAGGAGTAGCAAAACCCTAATTGGGCAGAATTCTAAGATGAATCTCTATTTGCTTGTTCGGTCTTTTTAATTCAAGTCTTTTATTCAGTTATTTTATGAGATTTATTTAATTTTCATATGCAAAAGTGTTAGTGCTTATGTCGTCCCTAGGGAGTGTGACATACCGAGGAATACACCCGAACTTAGAAACATGAGACTTCATAAGATACTTTTTGTCATACTTTTCTGAACATTGCATATTGAGTTTTATTCTTTCCCCATGGTAAGGTAGACAAGATAGGGATGCTCGTATGTAGAACTACTAAGGTAAGAGAGAGTATGTGATGAACTTCTAAGATTCATAGACGAAGTTGGAGCATTTAGATAACAATTTAGGAATCCTAATTCTTTATTTTTTTCAATTACCTATGAGAGAGTAAAATCCCACTTTAATACTCTGTATGTAGGCATATTGACCACTAAAATATTGATGACCCTGCACCCCTTAGAGCGCGTATAACCTTAGAGTGACCAATAAGTGAAATTCAACATTGGAGGGACATACTTCTCCACAAACTCATCACTTAAATAGAAAACTTGTCTCATAACTGAATGTTGGCTTGTTGTTAATACAACAATGAAATATAGGGGATTCGAAGAATCTTAACCGCCGCTAAAATTCTACAATCAAACCAGGTTACTAACTCAATACTTCTTTGCACAATCAAATAAAACTTGCAAACTCCCCCCAATTTACTCGCTTTATTTAATTTATTTATTTTTTGTTTTGTTTTTGTTTTAATAAATAACTCTAGATGCCGAGTTGTTTACACTGATTTTTGATAAACAACCGCTGGTTTAAAATTAATTACTTGCAAGATCAACCAGTAAATCTTAGAGACATATTGTGCTTCTCATTTTCCAGAAATTCATGATTGTTCTTCAAAAACATATAAAGAATATGAAGAAACTGTCGAATCTGACTTAGTCAAATTCGTCGAAGTTACTTTTCAAAACGAAAATAAAAGGAATTGCTTGAAATAAACAAGTAAATTGCAAAGATACTTAAGAAAATAAACTTAAATTGCATTGATTGAATGTAAATTGGTACACATGTTCATACATTGCAACTTGTGACTCGTTTTTCTCTTCAATGCGGATAGTTTGAGTGTGTAAGTTTTTTGTATGATTGAATTGTAACCCTTTTCCCTTACGAGAAACTACTATTTATACTAGTAGAAAATAACTACCTAAGGTTTGAAACTATAACTACTAGAAACGGACAATAGATATCCATCCGATTTGAATTTTGAATATGTGTTCCTCGGAAATATCCGTTGCTTGACCTTATCCGAAACAAACCGCTCTTCGACACTTCTTGCCTGTCGAACTGAAATACGTGCCTCGAGCATTTCCCAGCAAGTCCAACTTCGATTAAATACATAAGAATAGGAGAACACTATTTATTTCTTCAATCATAAGGTCAACCTTGGTTTGACTGCATTTAAGATAGCCCTTTTAAAATATAGGCTAACACGAGTTGAAACGACAATCCATGTGGAGACAATCTTACTTATCACTATATTACTTGAAAATAGTTTGGTGCACTTGCCAAATCTAGTCATCAAGTTTTTGGCGCCATTACTAGGGATTGTTGATATTTTCGACAAGGCAATTCATTTTACTTATCTTTAGTTTTTAAGATTAGTTTCTTTTTATTTCCACATTTTTTTCTTATTATTTCAAAAATACTAAAAATAGTTCGCACTGATTCTGTCATACTAAAGACCATGCTTAGTTTGTTCATGTGTGTTACCGATTATGGTATTCTTCCACTAGATTCAGACTTAAAAAAACTATAAGAGCACTTCAAAAAGCTGCCCAAATTGCTAAAGTATTGACAAGTCAAGCAAAAATTGTCCCAATTCAAGACTACTCATCAGACGAGAGTCAGAAATGAGAGATGAGAATCTTCCTATCACTTAAGGAGACTATGGGAGGCTGGACAACTTGGATGAAGTTTCTCTTGGGTTTCAACCAACGAATTATGTCGTGTTTGACATCAAGAATAGTGTGCTGAATAACTTAAAAACTAACCAATTTTCAGGTAAGGAGTCAGAATACTGCAACGCTCATCTGACAAACTTCTTGGATGCCTGCAACACCATCAATCCAATGGGGGTATCTGAATCCGACAAATAACTTCATTTGTTCGGGTACTCATTAATCGGAAGGGCGAAGTACTGGCTCGGCGCACTATCAGGAGGCACCCTCACAACATGGGATCAGCTCAAAAGGGAGTTCTGGATTGTTACTTCCCCATAACAAAATAATTGGCACAAAATAAGGAAATTTCAAGCTGCAGGCAACAAGAAGGTGAAGAATTGTATGATGCGTGGGAGAGGTTCAAACTACTTTTGAAGAGATGTCCATGACACAAGTTCACATAGATAGAGATCATGCAAGCATTCATTATCGGGTTGACTAGAAACTCGTATGCTACTAGATGCATCAACTGGGGGAACCGTGAAGATCAAGACAATCGATGAGGTCAGGGAGATGATTAACAACATGTCCCTGAATGAATATCGTCCACACATCAAGGAGGATATTGCCCCTAAGAAAAAAATGCATGATTGATATGAACACTCAAGATGCTTTACTTGCTAATAACAAACTTCCTAGCATTCAAATAGAAACTCTAGCAAAAAAGTTGGATGCAAGGGAGGTGGCTCAACTCTCCGCAAAAGCAACATGTGACTTTTGTGAGCAAGCTGATGAAAGTGGGTCATGTTTACTTGCAAGTTTTGGGTTATCATAAGAACAAGTAAAGTAAATGGGAACCTTTACCGGGCAGCAGAGAAGTCTATATTCCAACACTTATAACCATGATTGGGCATATCATCCAAATTTCTTGTATAGAAGCAACAACACACTCGAACCTCCACAAGCTAATCACCCATCAATATCATCAACCAAGGGTAAGTCTATAAGAGATGATCACTAAGTGCATGAAGATGACTCAGGGTCAACTTGAATGATTGCCCAAGGCCCATGTAGAAGCTCAGAAGATTGACGAAACTGCTATTAAGAACATAGAGATACAAGTGAGGAAGATATCTATTCAGTTTGCAAACTTTATTAGAACATGATTTTCAGGCACTACACTTGATAATCCTAGGAATGAAACATGCAAGGTGGTAAAAGTGGTAAAGGAAGGAGCAACAGTCGAAATGAAGAGGCAGTCAATGTAAAAGAACTCCTGAAGGAAGATGAAGACCTAAAAGATGTTGATGGAGAAGAAAGTAAGGAACTGGAGGAGAATGAAAGTTATCAGCAACTATTTAAACTCATGGGAAAGCTTAAGGTCAACATGCCCATAAGAGAAATGTTAAAGCATGTGTGAATTTTATGAAAGACCTTTTACTACTTAATGGTAAGCCATCAAATGATAAGATGGTAGTTGTTACCAGAGATTGTTGTGTTGTTTTTAAGGACAAACCTCTGAAGAAGATGGAAGACCTTAATTGTTTCAACATCCCTGTCACCATCAAGGATTTTTATTTAGGAGAAGTTATATGCGATCTAGGAGCAAGCATGATGGACGAGTTGACAAGTGCACCAAATCGTAACAAGTAATGAAGTAGTAAGTTATCGTCTCCATATGAATTGTCGTTTAACTTAGCAATTAGCGGAATTGAGATTGTCCCTTAAAGATTGTACAATTGTATAATTCCTCTAAAAATTGTATTATTGTATTTTTTTTAGACAAACAAAATAACAATATCTATTTGACACTCACATACATAGGTGAATGAGCTAATAATTTCAACTTTTTTGTTAGTTGAGTTAGAACTTGGACAAAATTATATTATTGTAAAAATAAATAAATTGATGTTTAAATTTATTGTGAGGAATAATGAAAAATTTACAAAGATCCCTATTTTCATGAGTAAAATGAATCACATTATTCCTATTCTAAACAAATATGACGATTATGTTACAAATTTTCCCTATAAACTTTTGTCAGATATTGTTGAAGAAGACTTGATGTCGTATTCTAACGAGTCGTGTCTATATACTCGACGAGGTCTTGCTTGAGTATCCCACCATGAGCTGGAGTTAATTAGGACCAATTAAAATGTTCACTGTCCCATTCCCACAGTGATTCTTGGAATTGAACCTCACCACCATTATTTTCATTGTTACTATTTACATGCCAATTAGTGCTATTTGAACCTCCTACAACCTCTAGTTGCATATGAGTACTTTGGAGTCCCCCTAATTGAGAAATTTCAAATGAACTTGTTGCATCCTGATGAGTAGATGTGGCACCAAATGGATCTTGATCAATCTCATTAACTGGTAATTGATCAACTCTTTCTCTCTCTAATGGACGTCTATCAAATGCTCGAAAACTTCCCGATATTATATACACTCGACACAAGCTGAATTCCCTCCTCAACTATAAAACACCAAAAAACAAAAGATAAAGTTAAAACTAAATATAAATGAAGAGTAAACTTGTTAAAAATAAAGTTAATTTTCTTTCAAAAAAAAAAAAAAATAAAGTTTTTTTTTTTTTGTTCATTTGTTGGGTTCAGCTTAAAGGATTCTTTTTATAGAATAGTAAAATTTGAATCAAATAATAAAAATAGATAAAATTATAAAATATCTCCTGCTTGATTTGAAAACTCCTCTGACTGTTTTTTCCTTTTTTGTTTTTGAATTTTTTATATATATATCTAATAAATTTAAAGAAGAAAAAAAAAAGTAGAAAAAAACATACCCTAAATGGCATTCACTATGTCAAATTTAAAAATACCCTAAAGCAATATACACTTTATACTTTAGATCCAAGTATTTGTTGGTCATAAAATACTATATATACTATTGTTTTATTTATAGGCAAATGTTACTTGTATTAATTTCATTTTAAAGATACATATATGTTAATTTTTATTTTTACTTATTTGCTAAACTTAATTGATTTTCTATTGTGACAAAAAAAATATATTTTCTATTACTTTTTATACACGTTTTATAGACAAAAAAACGTTTTTTTTTTTTTATCAACTTGCACCTATTTTTTTTTGAAGGAATCCACTTGCACCTATTGTATGCATTAATTATTGCGTCATGACGATGATGATATAATGATGCAATATATACCTGAGGTGTGGCAGTGTTGGATTGGTTAGATACTTGAATGGCTCTGTATTCATTCATCTTCCATTTTGTTTTCCTTCCACTTGGAGCTTTTCCTTTATAGAACACCATGGTTTTTTTCACCCCAATAACTTTACTATCCGAAGAATAAACATAACCAGGAGAACCCGTTGCCTTCCAATACCCACAAGCAGTAGTTCTATTAGGTCTCCCTCCCCTTGCTTCTCTCTCTTGACCCGGTGAAAAGAAAAACCATTGCTCTTTATCTTCGCGGCAAAGCTCTCCCGCAAGAGCTATAAAAACACATTGCAACAAAATCATCAAACTAAGTCAGCTTCGTCCCTCTTTGTAATAAAAAAATAATCATCAAACTATAAGTAAATAATTGGTAATAAGTTCGAAGTTAGCAGACAACTCGGTTGGTGAACTGAGAAACATCAAAGAAATATCATCCAGGAGGTTTAGGGTTTGAATCCTGGATACAAACATAACCTAGTAGAATTTGTCTATAAAAAAAGAAATGAAAATTGCTAAGGAATTAATGTTATGAAAGTTTATATTAATGTACTTACTTGGGAGGTTCCATGGTTCTACACCATTGATGTCAATGACTGGAATAACCCTATCTATAGCATTTGTTTGTCCTTGTAATTTATTATTTAGATAAAAGCTAACAAGCTCTTCTTCAGTTGGGAAGAAACGAAAACCAGGTGGGAAGATATCTTCCATTGAATTAATTGAATTCTACTTGATTTCGTGTCTCTTTTTACTTTTAAAAGTTTCAAGTGTGTTGATATATATATGCAAACCATATATGTATGTACAAGTGTACCAATACTTAGGTGTAGGGACAAAAGATGAAAGGTGTGGGACATATTGGAGTAGAAATTTTGTGGGGTTGGGATAGAGGGTAGAAACTTCCACACGGTTATAGGGGAAAGAAAATGTCTTCGCAAATGCAAAATTATTTTGGGTTGCTTATATTGGACATTAATGGTCCTATCATCCAATTAATTTCCCTTTTGAATAAGTCATCGACTCTAAAAAACCATTAGAGAAATAAAAAATTAAGTAACGTAGCTGTCTCCCATTAGTTGGCAATATACGTAATCATTACATTGTTTTTATGAGCATATACGTAATCATTTTATCTTTGTAATATTTTATTATAGTAAATATTTAGATTTTATGATAAAATTATATTGATGTTATATGGATAAAAGTTAAGTACATTTCCTTACGTGTTATTTGTATGAAATTTAACTAAAAGTGCACTTAAGTTTTATTTTGTGTATTATATATAAAAAAAAACCACTAAATCTAGGGTAAATGGTCCGTGTGCATGGATAAATATTGTAAATCTTCAAGTATTAAGTTCATCCCAATTTAAAAAAATGCATATCTTGTATGAAATTTGGTGTTTTTCATTTTTATTTCGCACATTTAAATAAAAAGTAAAAGCTAAAGAAATTTCCCTAGACTAAGTTGAGTAAACTTTTTCTTTTTGCAAAACTAAAGTTGAGTGAAATTTTCAATAGAAAAGGCCTCTTCTTTAGCTCACGTTTATTTTACTAGGGTATACCTATTCTAGTTACAAGATAATCTTACAAGTAGAACTAGTCAAACGTGTGTCTCTTATACAATTACAAGTATAACAGTTAGATTTTTTATTTTATTATTATTAATGGGGTATTCGTACATATACAATTACATGTCATATGCTCATGTGAGCTTAACTCAGTTGGTAAAAACAATATATAATACATGTAAGGTCCGGAGTTTGAACCCTAAACACTAAAAAAAAAATACAATTACATGTCATATAGTATATAGAACGATTACATGTCATATATCATATAGAACGTTTAATAAACACGTTACAAATAAACAACATTTTGCATACATATGTTGAAAAAATGCCGAAAGACATCAATCCTAAATGCAACACCTACATAAAAGTGCGTATCATTCTGGAATTTCTCTTTCCTTCTGCAAGGGTGATGAATCACTTAAACACCCTGATTTTCAACAACTAGGGTATATATATTTATTTTTTGAAGGAACTAGGGTAAATATTTTTAACAAGTAAAAACTTGTGGGTAAAAGATTCATATTTGTCATTTAAATAAAACCAAAATAAAATTTCCTTTCTAAAACCTTTTAACTTGACAACTAGAGAGTTTGCGGAAAAATTTAAGCATAAACCAAATAACTGAATAATATATGCATCAATACTATGTATAACAAAACAATAAATAATGTAAATACTCATGAATAATTACACCCAAAATAAAAGTCATATATTATGATCTATCTCCTATATCTGGTTAATCATAATCCTAGACCATCTACAATAGGGGGTCCTTCCCCTATTTAGCACCATGTCAAATAGGCACCTTCATTGTGACAACAATGAATATGATGGTGCTTATAAAGATGGGTGCTTTTATAGACACCCTCTCTCTCCTATTACTCATGGGTCTCACATGTACAATTAATTCTATTTTTTCCTCTATATTCAAATATTGTATTATTTTAATATTAAAAAATAAATTATATAATAGTTGTAAATAATAGTTAAATTATATAATAGTTGCAAATAATAGTTTCTTGAAATATTAATAAATAAAAAAATGTTCGCTTTTTTCTTTTTTTTATAATTTATAATTAAATTACTTCAATATATTAAAATTCTATAATTATGAATGAGTATATAAATTATTGTTAAAATTTAATGATATAGAATTATTGTTGGGACCGAATTCATAATTATTTTGAGGTGCTGGGTTGGAGAGATTGGGTGCTTATTCAATATTAATTATAAAATGAATGACGTGTACAGTCGGGACCCGTTTAAGCATCCAAATGGGGTGCTGCATTGTGGATGGTCTTAGAGCACTGCAACATGTAAGAATAATATTGTTTAAAAAAATAACACATGTAAGAATATGATTGGTTCAGATGCAATACCCACTATTGATACTTTGATGATTATAATTTGTGTACCAAATGTTTGATTAAGTGTAAGGAATAAGGTCTATTTTTTTTTGTGGTCGTCGGGGATTGAACCATGGATCTTATATATATTATGCATTGTCCATATCAACTGAGCTTGTTGGAATAAAATGTGTTTAACATTGCTTCTTTGAGTTTTGATGATAACAAGATATTAAAAGTTCAATTGGATATGCTAACATTTGTTCAAGTGTGCAGGACCATATGCTAAAATTTTATAAGTCTTAAAACAAGGTATTGGTTCTGGAAGAACAATTGAGAGCAAAAGAAGTTACAAGAGAAGCTTTGTTGCAAGTCAGAGTCTGAAGACATCAGAGTCTGAAGTCATCAGAGTCTGGAGTGAAGAACCTGAAGTTAGTTAATTGGTTATTTGAAGACACAAGTGTGCATAAGGAATAGAAGACTGGAGCAACGACTATTTCAGAAGAATTAGAAGGTTTTGGATGCTTATCCACAGAGAAAGGACAGTGGAAGGACAATAACAAAATTGTACAACCACAACTTCAACATTTCCTGCCCATAGTACAAGCTATAGTTGTGTCTCTGTTGGTTAATTCTCCATACAAGAAATGGTTTTCAAATTATTCCCTCCTAAGACATTAACCAAATCAAGCAACATATCATTGGTGATTGATCAAGCTTCTGCAACAACTCTTTGATGTAATGACACCTCTACAACGTCTCTTTAATACCTCTATATAAAGGAATGAAGACTTGAAGATTAGTAGAGACTCTACAACATTTAAACTATGCCAAAACTGTGCTGAAATTGTTGTGCATCAAACACTTAAAATTTCTTAACAACTTTCGTATCTTCAAAATTCTAGAGTCTTAAAAATCTGTTTTATTTTTGTATTGTGAATACCAATGATTTTATATCAAGTTTTATGAAGGGAACAATTTTCAAAGAATTTGCGATCCTTTTTCCTTCATTTCTTTATGGTTTAAGATACAATGTTACTCTCTCTCTATATTTTTCTCTGTATTTTGTTTTAAGTTTTTTTTTTTTTGTTTAACTTCAATACATTTTCTATTGCCTTAAATTAAGTTAAATGATTTCATGAAGAACATCTTAAGATTAAATGAATGTTTCAAAACAATATTTTTAATAAAATAATTTTAAGTTTTAATGGTCATAATTCAGACCGATCTCCAACTTCGAAAACCTAGGGACCAAATTCATGGTATAGTTCACATCAAACAAACTTATTTTCTTACAAGTCTCATATTTGTTTGATATGAACCATAGAGACCGTACTTAGTTTCGATCATTTTAAAGTTCACAAAAATTATAAATTAATGTTTGGAAAGTTTTTTGGTAGCAAGATCGCAAGTAACACTAAGACAAGTTTAGAGAAAGTTGTGCTAAGATAAGAATTAGATAATTTCTCATCTAATGGCTCCCGTTAATCTATTATAAACTTTCTACGCTTAGAATATAACTCCACATATGACTCATCGTACGTTTCTATGTCTGACAAATGATGCAAAATTCATTGTGTCAATCGACTTCCGATGCTTGTGGCAAAATAGATGATTGATTAAATTACATATGTCTGGATAGTTATACATGAATATAAACCTACCCATATGTCTAGCAATTAACATCTATACATGGTTTAAACCAACTCTATTAGATAGCAAGTCAATATCTTGCACCTACTAATCGACAAAAGACTTAAGAATAAATTTAAACCAAATATTTCATTGAAGACATATATATATCATATACAACCAGACAGATATTTAAACCAAATATTTTATTGAAGACATATATCATATACAACCAGACAGATTAAAAGTAATACATTAGAGCCTGTGATAGGTTGAACTTCCGTTTTTAATGGATGGCTATCCACGACACTCTACAAAGTGGTTAATTATGGAATCATATGCAAGTGAAAATCCTTGGATGTGTGTCACATTAATGTAGAGTCTGCATCTTAAGTTAATTGTACACATCACATATATGTTTGCATGTTGTATTTTTTTTACGTATGTTGTTTTTAGATTGTGAACATCTACTTTACTCATGAAATTTGGGTGTCGATGCCCTATACTTTCTTAGTGTTTTAGTTGTGGAAATCACAACATTGAAGTTATGGCGAGGAAGTAACCTTGTTGGCAATTTGAGGTAGTAGAGTTTGATATCATTTGGTGGGTCCTAGTACCCAATCATCTTAGATTAAGTTCAAGATTAGCTAAAAGTTTGGTTGTAGAGTCATATATGTCTATTTCTCTGTATTTGACTTTGCACTGCTCTCAATGATATTACAATGAAAATGAATGCTTATACACTATTTCATATTTTTACAAAGTTTTTTTTTTAGATTTGAAAACTCGTTACTAGAAAACGATTTATAAAATGTAGTACTTGATTTAGATCGTTATTTTATACTAAAGATGATCATAAATATGAGTTGTTTAAAGCAAAAAAAAGGCACCTTCACTTTTTGAAAATCGATATGTTATATAGAGCCTCGTATGTGGGATTAGAATGTGTTGTAATTATGCTCTTGCATTACCTATTTAAAGAGAATAAAACCTCTTCTTTTTTTTCCTCTCTTTCTCTTCAAGTTTGAACTCCCCCCCCCCCTCTCTCCCTCCCTCCCTCCCTCTCTCC
>Ga0228711_1011161_pt1 | contig 11527 bp, 4 predicted proteins | sample MedpolnodulmetaG_2_FD_177996 | JGI IMG/M metagenome (GOLD analysis project Ga0228711, IMG submission 177996) | Root nodule microbial communities from Medicago polymorpha collected in Santa Monica, California, United States - brown nodules | ecosystem: Host-associated > Plants > Roots > Nodule...
ACGATGGTTAACTAAAATAGCCCTAATCAATCCCTTGACTTAGGACCCTCTTCTCAGATTACAGTCCCTAATTCCTTAGGTGATCTAATATTCTTTGAAGGTTTTAAGAACGTTAACCTAATATCACAAATAAACGATTATCCATTCCTAGACTAACCCTGTTTATTTGAACAATTCAATTAGCTCTAAGTTGAAAGCTATGGTCACTAGTCATTCATTCTCACGAATTCATATTTATATGTGATAAGTATATAAAAAGCATTAAGACCAATTGAATTGAATAAAACTAGATTGATATTCATATATGAAATAGAGTTTCACAGCAACATGGTTCAAACAGTGTACATCAGATTCATCTCATGACCTAATCAAAGGAAATTAGCTAGACATGATCAAACAAATAAACAACATGGTAAAGAAAATAAACCGATAGTGTTCCGTCATTGTCGGCTTTGCTCCGCAATTTCTTTTCAATAGCTATTGTTGATGTTGTTTCATGTGCCTTCCTCTCTCTCGGGCTGCGTATTGTTTTTGTTCTCCAAAACCGTTAGCACCAAAAACGTGTTCCTGTACCAGCCGTAATGCGAATTTCCCTCTAGTGTGCACAACTAGCTTTCTTTATATAGGTATGTAACCTAGTTCCTTTCTTTCTCCACAAGCATGTCAAGCTTTTCTTTCCTTTGATTTTCTCAAGCCCAATCTTTAATATGAATTCTTAATTGCTTTTTGTCACCTCTTGTTTTGCTCTTTTTGATTATATTTTCTCTTGCTTTCATTTCTTTCCTTGTGCCACATGTCCTTAAAATCGTGTCACGAAATAGCCATCGTGACACGTTTTAACCAATGTTGAATGAACCTCATCCTGTGCTTTAAATCGTGACACATTTTCAACAATCGTGACACAATTTTGTTTTCTTCAAAATCTTCTATTTTTCTTGTTTTCTTTGTTGTTTAAACTTGCTTGTGAACTCAAAATATCATGAAAATGACACTAAAAATAGTGAATGACTGACTGTCATCAGCATGCAGGACTAAGATTGCCTTGTTAGTGAGTTGCTTGAGGATACCTCCTTTCCCTTTTGCTCGAGTCTAGTTAGGATTTGATTAGGATGTCAAACATTTATGTTTTATTTTCATTTATCCGATGTTGGATTTTATTTGATGAGACCATGGGTATGTATTTTAAACCTGAGATATGGTGTTGAGATTTTATTACTCATTTATTTGAGGAGTTTTACATGTTGTTGATATGTTTATGATAAATGTCTTCCGTTGTGAGTTTTTATGAAACTGAATTTATGCATTATTTGAGAAAAATGAAGATGTGGCATCTAAACTCTTTGATTTATTGAATTGTTTGCATGATTTATTGCATATGGGGTTTAGGGTGTTACAAGGATCATTGTGCGATCAGCAGGTGTAGTTAGCAATCAAAGGGATAGACCTAGATCAACCGAGATAGGATCACCACGCGATCAGCAGGTGCAGTTTGACAACCGACTAGGTTAGAACGTCCCAACGGCCTCATCACTTTGATAGTCTACTTAAGATAACTAAACGTGACATGAATAATACTTAATTCTAACAAATAAATAGTGGGAATTCGAAGAATTCTAACCGCTGCTTACTTTTATGCAACTAAACATGTAACTTGCTCTGTTGCAAACAGATAAAAATTGCAATCTCTAACCCTTAACTCTTTTATTGTATATCGTCAACTTAAAATAAGTAACACGAATTGTTTGGACGAAATGACAATCCATGTGGATACGATACTCTACTTATCACTTTATTACTTGGTAAACGATTTGATACACTTGTCTAATACGACCATCAAAAGGAACCAGTATAAATTGCTTGTGTCTGCTCTTTCTCTCTATCTCTCTTTTATCTTTGTGTTTCTACATTATCCGTTGCACTCAGACTCTAAGTCATCAGATTCTAACCAGTATCAAAGAATCATAAAAAGAATCATAAAAAGCCAACACAATTCAACCCCCTCTCCCTTCTTGTGTTTTTCTTACCTTTAGTGACAACTAATTTGGATGAAACATCTTTCGAGTACAACAAATTACGACACCTCTCAAGAGTCTAAGTAACGTTATCTTCCTTCTCAGACATCATATAAGCTAATGCAACAGAGAACGTCAACTCAATAGAAGTGACACCAACAAACTCAAGCAACTGAAGACGATATTTGTTGGACTTATAAGTGGAATCCAACACAAGCACTGTGGAGAATGTTGCAAACAACTTAATACCATTTGAATGTACCTAGAAAATATCTCTAACATCATCGAAATCAGGATACTGCCTACAATGATACACATACTCATTCTCAACAAATGATTTCAAGAGATGTTGCATGTTTGTTCTCGTACCCCTAATGGACTGCTTATACTTCTGACAAATATTATAAATATGCTTGATAATAGTTGAAGTTCTGTTGTTCCTTTTCCTTAAATTGGTAAGAATTTGCCTCAGAGGAACATTTAAGTCTGTCAACTCACGAAGGTATCTACTTGCATATAGGTTTAGACGTCTTGCGGTTTTATGACCTTTCAACACATCTGTCATCTCATGGTTGTGTCTGCCGTCACCAACTTTAAGGTTTCAATCACCAGCAATCAACAAATAACCTCTCACACGAAACAAACACTCACATTTCACCGAACCAGATATTTTGCGTCTGGACAACTTTTAGTACACGGTATATGAAGCTCCTCTTTCACATATGACTATAACAAATGCATTTCTCCCATTTCCACCGTTATTTGATTTACCAATAATGGTTGAAAATCATAGCTTCCTTGCTTCCTCTCGAACCCACTCCAACAAATCATAATTTTTAAAAACTCTAGGCAAGGATGAGTCTTAGACATGTTGGGCTTCAGTTTTTATGTTGTTTGGATTGTATAATCCTAACAACTTTTAGATTCTAAAATCGGAATAAAGGGTCATTTTGAAGGGAAAAAATAGGGTGCATGAAAATACCATAAAGTGGAAAAGTTAATGAGGAATGCTAGCAACACACATTCTAACACACACTTTTCAACACACTCCCTTTGATTGGTTAAAATTCACATGGGTCCTACCAAATCATGTGGATCCCATATACATTTGGTGGGTTCCATGTAAATATTAACCAATCAAAGAGAGTGTGTTGATAAGTGTATGTTAGAATATGTGTTGCTAGCATTTCTCAAAGTTAATTGTCTTTATAGTCTTTATAGTTAATATAAATTCATTACATATACTTAAGTAAATTATGTACTCAAATACATAGTTTTTTGGGTTAATAGGTCATTTTCGGTTTTCTCCTTGTAAAATTATTTTTTTGATTCACCTCCTGTAAAATAATTCTTTTTTTTATTTACCCCCTAATAGGCCAAACAAAAACCAATTTTAATTTTTTTTAAAAGAAATTTTCGTTTTTGTTTAGCCTATTATAGGGGTAAATCAAAACAATTTTTTTTTACAGGGGGTAAATCAAAAAAAATTACAGAGTGTAAAATCGAAAATGACATATATTACGGTGGGTAAAGACCTATTAACCTTAGTTTTTTTTAGGCTTAATTGCAGTTTTAGCCCCCTAACTTTCCAAAAGTTGCGATTTTGACCCCCTAAGAAAAAAAACTACAAAATAGCCCCCTAAGTTTTGTAACTGTAGTAGTTTTGGCCCCCAAGGCAAAAAAAAATAAAAAAAAATAACACGTGGCACCTCACGTAGGGTGCCACGTCAGCGTAGACCGAGTCAATATCAGCTTTGGGGGCCAAAACTGCTACAGTTGCAAAACTTAGGGGGCTGTTTTGTAGTTTTTTTTCTTAGGGGACCAAAATCGCAACTTTGAAAAGTTAGAGGACTAAAACTGCAATTAAGCCTTTTTTTTATGGACAAATGCATAGGTAGTCATCCCTTTCATACTTTTATGTTCACATGAGCTGCCTCTGGTTATTACTAATCCAACAAGGTAATCTTATCATGCATTTTTGCCGCACACACTTCTTAATATATAAACATTATCAAACAAGAGTCATGACAAATTAGCTAGGACAAATAACACTTGAAATTCCTTTGAAAATAAAAACAGAAAATCACTTTCTCTCCTATACCAATCCCCCACAATAAGAAAAATATCAAAAAGAAAAAGAAGAAAAAAGAAAACCCATCTCAATCTTATAAACATATTAAACTAGCTTTCATTGGTAATTGGCTTTTGAGCCAATGGAATATCACCATCTCCACCACCATCAACATTGTCACCACTAGCACAATGACTTACAACAACACTATCAAACAATTTCCTTTTAGGTTTAGCAGCTTGAAGCATCAATACAACATCTCTCATTGAAGGTCTATCAGCTGGGTTTCTACTTGTGCAAAGCAATGCAATTCTAAGCATTTGTTTCATTTCTTCCCTCACTGAATTACACCCTGCCCCAGCATTCTTGTCTAGTATACCTTCAATTCCATCTTTGGTCTTTATTTTGGATTTAACCCAATCTACAATGCTATTCCCATCACCAAATTCTTGATCCACAGAGCGTTTTCCACTTAAAATTTCCATTAACACCACTCCATAGCTGTATATGTCACTCTTCTCATCAACTTGAAGTGTATAAGCATATTCTGCAAAATTCAAACAACACACTTTAATTATTATTATTATTATTATCATGTACGATTAAGTAATTAATAGTTCCATAATAAGACCAAACACACAATACACTAGCTTTAACTCATTCCACTCGTTTAACTTTAATGGATTATCAAAAATTCAAAGTCACCATCATCATGATTCAAAGTAGTTGTGATAATTGACAATATTTTAAGTGGGCCATCCTAAAATATTTGAAGATGATGGACCAAAAAAAAGCAACTTGTGAAAGTGAAAATAAAGACCCATGCGCAATAGTACACCTACCCATGCACCGAATTTTGTCACAAAATTAGACATAGTGCACAAAAATTGGATAACATTTGTCAACAAAAAAAATTGGATAACATAATGCGGTAGAATTTTATTTTTTTTAAAAAAAAAGTACTAACGATCTAGACCACAGCATCAAAGTTTTAATGTCTTTGCAACCATAGTTAAGCTCACATTAATTATATTTGATTGTAAGCTAAGTCTATGTAAATTTAACCATCTCAATCATTAATGTGAATTGTGATGGGTGATTTTAATTAAACTTAGTTTCATAATCACACAGTCACATTCAGCCATCACATATCATAATTTTTAAATAAAGTTCTGGTGACTCAAACACCAAATTATAGTTTAATGTTGATTTGCTGGAGTTGATTACTATCATCAAACAACTAAGTTTTTTGATTATGTATTCAAGTCAAAACACTCCTAATCCAAAATCAACCATATTTCACCACTCCTTAACATATCTATATAGCATCCATCAAAGTTATGTTCATACTCCCTTCCTCACTTTATATATCAATATATTCTTGAGATAAGATAAGATAATGTCATAGATCATATATGCACATAATGAAGATAAAATAATTAACATGGAGGGAACATTTCTTTAAAAATGATGATAATAAAAATTAAAATTAAAATTAAAAATGTTTCAAGAAAAAATTAAAATTAAAGTATTCATGACTATATACCATATTATATTAAGACCGATATTATAAATAAAATGAGTTAATTTTGTTTTTGTCAAAAAAAGAATATGGTGCTTACCCGGAGCAATGTAACCATAAGAACCAGCAATAACAGACATAGACTCATCCGTTTGAATCAACTTAGCAACACCAAAATCTGCCACTCTAGCTTCCATCTCACCATCCAACAAAATATTACTAGGTTTAAGATCTCTATGCACGATCACCGGATCGCAATCATGGTGTAGATAACTTATCCCCTGTGCCACACCCAATGCTATCTTATACCTAGTAAACCAATCACTCACAATTACCATATTGACCCCTTTATTCTTTGCATGCAAAAACTCATCAAGGTTACCATTTGGCATATACTCATAAAGCAACATGGTAATTTCCTTGTTACTACAACACCCTAACAATCTCACAATATTCCTGTGTCTCACATTTCCTAATACATCCACTTCAGCTAAAACCCCTCTCCTCCGTCGGATTATAGTACTACTCTCCTTTTGTTTTGACCAAAGCTTTTTAACGGCTATGATTTCGCCACCTGGCAGTTCCGCTTTATAAACAGTTCCAGTGGATCCCATTCCTAAGATTTTATCAGACATTGAAACGCATTCGAGAACATCTTCCGCCGTGAAATTTAACCGTTGAAACGCCGTTAACTTCCACGGTCCAACTTCGCCGTTAGCATCGTTACCGTTAAATCGACGGTTATAGTTTGTTTGAAAACACCGTGTTCCGGCGACGAGAACGAAGAGTCCGATCCCGAACGCGGCGGCGATGATCCAAACGATTGCGCCGGCGGTTTTCTTCGGTTGTTGACGGTGAACTTCGAGTTCGTTTTCGCCGGCGGTGAGTGCATCGTCGGCGCATGGTTTGGCTAAAAACCGACCGCAGAGGTTTTCGTTGCCGGAGTAGGAAGAAGGATGGAGGCTTTGGAAGACGCCGGAGGAAGGGATTGGACCGATGAGGGAGTTAAAACTGATGTTGAAATTCGCGAGAGTTGAACAATTGTTGAAGCCGGAAGGAATTGTTCCGGTTAGTGAGTTTTGCGAGAGATCAACGTCGGTGATTGAAGGAAGAGTTGAAATTTCGTAAGGAATGATTCCGGTGAGGTTGTTTTTGCTTAGGTTTAACTGAAGCAGTTTTTCGCAATCACCAATGTTCCATGGAATTGTGCCGGTGATTGAATTTCCTTGTAATTCGATCTTGTAGATCGATTTGCAATCAGCGAAATCAGGAATTTGACCGGTGATTTTTGAAAATGAAGCTGAGAAAATTTGAAGATTACTTGAATTCCAAATGCTGCTAGGTAATTCGCTTTCAAAAGAGTTTCCTGAGATGTTTAGGTATTGTAGACTCCCAAACTCTTGAGGAATTTCGCCTTTGAAATTGTTGTTGCTTAAATCAAGGTAGGTTAAATTTGGAAGCATTGTAAGTGTTTGTGGAATTGGACCATTGAGTTTGTTGTTTTGGATTCGAACCCTAACGAGTGATGTGCAATTTGAGAGTGATGATGGAAGATTATCTGTGAATTTGTTGTTGAAGAGATTGAACTTTACAAGATTGTTTCCTTTGCAAATGTTGATAGGGATTGAACCTTGGAGCGAGTTTGTTGAAACATCAAGTAATTGTAGTAACCCGTTGGAACCGAGTTTTGGTGGTAATGCACCAGTGAGTGAGTTGTTGAAAATAAGGAAAGTGTTGAGTTTTGGAAGTTCACCAATTTCTTGTGGAATTTCACCTTTTAGCTTGTTATACATGAGCCTCAAATCTATTAGCTCCTTCAACATTGTTATTTCTGATGGAATCGAACCAGTGAGTTCATTTTCTGATAAATCAAGAGCTTGCAATGATTTCAACTTTCCTATGCTTGATGGGATTTCACCATGTAAATGATTCTTGAAGAGAAGCAGTGTTTCAAGCATGGATAAGTTACCTAGTTCAGGAATCACTTGACCAGAAATATTGGCACCTGCAATATCCAAGTACTTGAGGTTAGACAACATTGTTAATTCCACTGGTATTGTTCCTGAGTATGAGTTGTATCCGATTTCCAAGCGTTGTAACTCTGATAATAAGCCTAGTTGAGGTGGTAGTGAACCTTCCAATGCATTACCAGCTAAATCTAGAAATTTGAGTCTTTTAAAACTTCCATAGCTTGGAGGGATTTTACCATTGAAGTAGCTTCCACCGAGGTTAAGGTGTTCTAGAAAGGGTAGCCTGATAAGTTCTTCGGGGAGAAGGCCTGTGAAACTGTTACTGTAAGCATCGAAGATTCTTAAGAATCTAAGCTTTGAAATTCCAGGTGGGAAAGTTGAGTTGAATGAGTTATGGCTGATGTCCAGTGTTCTAAGCTCAGTGAGTTGAAAAATTGCTGTTTGGAAAGTTCCATTGAAGTCATTTCCACTAATGTTCAAGTGAGTTAACGTGGTTAAGTAGCGGATTTTGGGCGAGATTATGCCTGAAAGGTTGAGATTAGAGAGGTTTAGGGAAGTAATTTTCGCTGTTTTTGGGTGGCAATTGATTCCTGTCCAAGAACACCAAATTGGGTCTTGCTGGTTATTGGAATTAGAAAGGTTATTTTTCCAATCATTGAGATGGTTTAGAGGGTCAATGAGGGAGGATTTTATTGAAAGGAGGGTGATGAGTTGATAGGGAATAGTGGTTGTGGCAGAGGAAACTAGTGGTAGTAACTGTGTTTGGGAAAAGAAGGAGAATGTGAAGAGAAAGAAAAGAAAAGGTTTCATTGTTTTGGAATTGTGGGGATTGTGAATGAGAAGGTTGTGTTCAATGAGGTAAATTTAAGGGTAAGAAGGTTTTGATGAGGAATGTATTCACTTTTTTGGAGTGCTTGCTGCAGAGGGAGTTTCATCATGATAATTTGCTTAGGTGGTAGACATGAATGAATTAGAGAGAGAGAGAGAGGAAGAGAGAGAATGAGAAAAACTCTAGTTGTAGTACTTCACCTTCTATATCCCTATATGGCTCCATCAATCTATACATTCTCTTACTTTTTTCTTACATCAGTATAATACCTTTGTCTGATATATCTCTATTCCATTCATACTTTTAAATTTCTTGGAATTCTTTTAACCTTTTCTTTTGCCACTACTTTTCATCATTCCCTTGTTTTTCCTTTATCTTTGGCTACAAATTGATAACTATTTGTGTATAACAGTGACATTTAAATTTAATGTCTCTCACAGGATCCTAGAAAGCTAAATCAACTTCCCACCATTTTACCCCAAATCACTATTTAAAAATCAACTCATTATCTTTTCCTTTAATTGGTTCTTCTATTATATGCATATATATAATGAGTCTTTATATTTTTGTGCTTTATTTTTTTATTTTTTCTTTATTCTGTCATTCCTTGGTTCCAATATGGAGATTCAGGTATGAAACCTTGTCTTAACAGAAGTATGGACCACAAATATTCTAATTTGGTTCATACCAAATATGTCTGCAAAATTCCAGTCAAGGATGCAGTGTCCTTATATGTATATCAATATCAATACAAATCATTCAAATATAGAATTTAATGACTAGACTTTGGGACAGATTTTGGGTGATCATTAGACTATTTACATATTTGGACGTATTGTATTGGATGCAAGAAAAATATCGTATGGTTATTTTGTTTTCAAAAAACAGATGAAAATAAATCTCAAACAATACAAGCAACAAGAAGGTCCTATAGTCCAATCTCTTTCTGTACTTTATTTTTTTGTTTTGACACAATCTCTGTCCTGTACTTGTATTTAAGAAATTGGGGCAAAAGCAAAGCATTTAACATTGGTAAATACATCAAACAGACTCCTAAATAAATTACATGGCCTTTCCAAAATTAAGCTTTTTTATGCAATCATATTTTACTATTCCCCCTGAATGCTATCCTGGTAAGGACATATATTAAATTATAATTTGCCTTATTTTATATGGAAATTGACTTAGTGCATGTTTAGAATTACAACGAGTTTCACGAAATTAAGGTGATAATTTGATTTTGTTGAAGTTTAATAATGTACTTTTTTCCAAAACTACAATGATACACCGTGCTATTATGCCAAACTTACATTACAATCAATTCAAATGTGTGCTTTTTTTCTTTTAAAGAATTCAAATGTGTACTTATACAAATACATTAAAATAAATATTTATGGACTTTTATGTCAATATTTTTTCCAACGTAATACAATCCATATATATGGATATAATAAATTATTTCAAAAATTAATGTATACGGATATATAATCCTTTAACAATTTTGTATGAAAAACGATGCACTTAAATGTTTTGTAACTTTGTACATACCTTCCAAAGATTTAAAATAATACAATAGAAAGATAATTGCATCTGACCAAAAAAAATATTTTCTTAAACATCCAAATTTTTATCTGTACAAATCTAATGAGTGTTGACATTATGTACGGTGTGAATGTGTCTGTCCTAACTAGGTTTTTTCATATACAATAGAAGAATTCAAATCTTTAACTATTTGCACAAGGCAGCCAATCAAGCCCTGTATTGCATATTTATAAAGAATCTTCATTTTTTCCTCTCTTCTCCTCTCCATTAATAGCTTTAGATTTTTTTTTTTTTAAGTTTTTAGAGAATATTTAGATTAAGCCAATGTCACATTTTCATGATTATACTCCCAAAATTATGGTTAAGATGTTTATCACTTCCACCAACCAGTCATCATCATAATAAGTAATTGGTCATAGTTTTATTGATTTTAACTTGACAAATAACTTTGCTGAAAAGAAAACAAAATTCTAAGTGAAGAAAAACAACTTAATCATATAGTCTTACCTAAATTGGCGCAGTTGTTTGAAATTCAAGAATATGATTTTATCAATTAATTTCAAATTAAGCATATGTGAAAAAGAATGTTATACAATGATGATTTGATTGTTGATGTTTAACTAATACTATACCGAATATGCTTAAATTTTGTCGCTTTTGCAAGCACAGTTTTGACCTCACTAAATTAAAGCAATACTATGATGAGCAATAACTACTTTGTATCATTGGTGTTGATAAAGTATATCTTAAGATATGAATAAAGCTTCATGCACAATCATCCTGATCCCAATTTGTCACGAACAAATGCATGCTGCTATCCAACATCTTTTTCTTACTCTTAATTTTATGTTTCATTATCTTTTTTGTCATGCATGGTTAATGTTGTCAATTCATTGAGTAGTTTTTATTCATTTTTCTTTTTTGTCATATATTCCTTCTTATTCAAGACACATCAGACATTAAATGTGAATACCTTTAAACAAAAATTCAAAATTTGATTCATTAGAGTGTGATCGTCTAACCTCTTCCTTTAAACCTAACTCGTTGTTCAATTCATTAAGTTTTATATGATTGTTATATTAATACTTAGTTTGTCAATATATAGTTTTGATAAATCAAGATATTTTTGTAGTCAATTACATAAACTAATCTCTTGAGTGATTAAGATCCATTTAAGGAATTAACCTTTTCTAACATATGTTTTTCATACGTGTCGATTAGGAATCAAACTCTGAAACATATGATCAAAAGGCTCAAACATCTACCACTTGTGTCATCTTTGATATAATAGTTGAATACGACAGAGTACAAAGGTTACTAGGTGAGTATCTACAAAGATACTTTGACATGCAATTAAGTTGGTATTTGGACATAGAAAAATGAGAGAATTAGTGGGAACAATGGTCATACCTATAGAGGACGATACCACTTATCATGGTGTTTAAGTGGGGATTATTCCTTCAGGCGTGGCTCGTGTGAGCTCCCTTTAGGGGGCAAAGATATTAGGAGTGGTAGGTATACATGAGACCAGAAATTGAAAGTAAAAAAAAAAAAAAAAAAAAAAAAAACAAAAAAAGAGAT
>Ga0228711_1011162_pt1 | contig 11526 bp, 21 predicted proteins | sample MedpolnodulmetaG_2_FD_177996 | JGI IMG/M metagenome (GOLD analysis project Ga0228711, IMG submission 177996) | Root nodule microbial communities from Medicago polymorpha collected in Santa Monica, California, United States - brown nodules | ecosystem: Host-associated > Plants > Roots > Nodule...
TAATCATCCTAGTGCTTGAGTTCCCGGATCGCATCTGAACTATGCGCCGTGAAGCCGTCGTCCTAAACAGTTGGCCGAAGAGAGCGGAACTGTAAAGCTGCTCGGGTGAGCGCCAGTTCCGGGTGATCGCGCATGGCGGGAACGAGTCCGTCGGTATGGGGATAGCGCTGCTCAATGGCGTCTCGTAGTGGCATAGCGATCACGTCCGCGGGTAATGATTAATAGTACATCCGAGCTGGTTATTCGGCCCTTGCGGTTATCACAAGATCTGTTTTCCGGGGCTTTGCGAACCCGGAAACTGCCAGCCCATATGGCTCACAGAATTTATTACAGCGCATGTGAGCTCAACGACGTGCCGGCGAGCCTGATCGAGATAGGCGATGTCGATCGGCGTTTCGAAGACGCGGTTCTTACGGTCAACATAGTGTGGGATTGATCGACCCCCGGCATCCGGAACGCGCCACGAGCCGTGGCACAGCACGTTGCGCAGCTCGGCGACTTTTCGCAAATCGCCGAGAAGAGCCTGAAGGTTGGTAAGTGTCGCATCGGATGCTGGCGCGCGGCCTTGCCGTAAGCCTCAATCAAACCTCCCAAGGGATCGCTGAGCGCCTTTTGCAAGGTCGACAGCAACTTCTCGAATTCCGCCTCGATCTTGTCCGCAGGTATCTCGCGGGTGCCGGTGAACGCGAAGATCGCTTTAGCAATCGTCTCCTCGAGGAAGCCAAAAGCCGCGATAGTCCGGCCTAGTGCTTCCCAGAAGGCTCCCGCGTGACGATGCCTGGGGAAGTTTTCGGGGAGTACGTCCTGATTGATGACTGAGCGTCTCAGGTCAGAGGGCATTCTGTGGACTTGATTTGAACAATGAGGAGCTTAGCGCCTGCGGGCAATCTAAAGGTACGACACGTTGCTGTTGGTCAGCGACTCAGTAGCCCAGGAACCGAGGCGGCCGCTCAGCTTTTTACGGGAATCCGGCGGAACTTCAATCTTCACGCCTCCGGGGAAATAGCCGCGCTCCTCCGCCTTGCGCCTATGGCCAAACAGGTGAGCTGGCCCTGATGAATGGCGCGCCTCCCAAAGCCGAGAGAGAAAGATCTCTGGTTGTTTTCAAGAACGCTGGGTATCTAGCGAGCAGCGGCTAGCAGGAATCAATCTGCTGACGTTGCCACGAGGTCGCGCCCACGCGAGCGGCAAGCATGACCAGGTCGTCAACTATCACCACTTCATCCACTCTCTGCGCGAAAAGCCCATGGCGCTTCTCAACCTCGTCTATCGCGACAAGCTCCTCCCACGGCGGAATATCGAAGGGCTTTCGGCACTCTCGTCGAGCAACTGCCTGACCGGCAGGCGTGCAAGATCACCGTCGAATTGCTGGCCCTGGCTCATGGTCGCGGTTGCGAGCGTGAACTGGCCGAGGAGCTTGCCAGAACGCTCGACGCCCGCAAAGTGCCCGACCTGACGGCCTTGAGAGCGATCTTCGGCCCGGACCCGGATCAGTCGCCGTCCGTGCACGTGCAGCTCGCATCGCTCAATAGCTATGAAGCCCTGGGGTCTGCTTATGCGGGAGAGGCCGCATGAAAAACGTCCACAACACCATCGACGAAGCCCGCCCCGGCATCATGCTCATGACCTGAGGCTGCCGACGGTCAAAACGCTGTGGCCGCAATTTGCCGAAAAGGCCGGTCGTGAAGGGTGGCCTGCGGCTCGTTTCCTTTCGGCCATCGCCGCGCATGAACTGGCTGAACGAGCGCATCGAAGGATCGAACGCCACCTCGCCGAGGCGCATCTGCGCCTGGCAAGACACTCGAGAGCTTCGCCCTTGATGCCGTGCCCATGGTCTCCAAGGCCCAGGTCATGGCCATTGCCGCCGGCGATAGTTGGCTCGCCAAAGGAGCCAATATCTTGATATTGTGCTACATTAATTTTGACTCCACTTTAGATAGAAAGCTATGGCGCGACTCGCGGAAATGCGCTTTGTTTGTACGGGTATCCAGGGCGAAAGGAGGCCATCTTGGCCAGCAAGAAAGTTATATTTGTCGCGTTTGCTATTGAGGACGTTCGAATTCGTGACATGGTCAAGGGACAATCTCTGCACACTGATAGCCCGTTCGAATACGTCGATATGTCTGTGAAGGAGGCGTACGACGAAGAGTGGAAAAAACGGGTGCGAACCCGCATTCTACGCTCCGATGGAGTTCTGGTTATCGTTAGTAAAAACTCCCTCACGTCTAGCGGGCAAAAATGGGAAATCCAGTGCGCCAAAGAGGAGAAGAAGCCGGTCCGTGGTATCTGGGCGTACAAAGAAGATCGAACGGCGATAGCCGGCTTAAACACAATGGTCTGGAGCTGGCCGAACATCGCGGCATGGATTGATGGTCTATAGGAGGCGGCATGCGCAAGGCACTTGTGGTCGGCATCGACCACTATAACAACGTCCCCCCTCTTTACGGCTGTGTAAACGACTCTTTCGCGGTTAAAGCCATGCTCGACCGCCACGCAGACGCGTCGGTGAATTTCGGAGTTAGGCACCTGACCGGAACTGGGCCCAAAGACCCGGTAGGCCGTGACGAACTTCGTAGTGCGATTGAAGAGTCGTTCGCTGGTGATGGAGAGGTGTCACTGCTTTATTTCGCCGGCCATGGGCACATCGAAGCGGCTGGCGGTTATCTCTGCTCTTCAGAAGTGAAGACTGGAAATGACGGCGTTCCGCTGGCCGAAATAATGACCTTTGCAAATCAGTCAAAGGTGCAAAATCGCGTGATTATACTCGATAGCTGCCACAGCGGTGTCGCCGGCGGCGGCGCTCTGCAGCAGAAGGTTGCCGAGATTAGTGACGGGGTTACGATTCTGACCGCGTCCACGGCAGAGCAATACGCGACGGAGGAAGATGGCGCAGGTGTCTTCACATCGCTGTTAGTCGATGCGTTGGGCGGAGCCGCTGCGAACCTTGTTGGCGAAGTAACTCCGGGCGCCGTTTATGCTCACGTTGATCAATCGTTGGGACCGTGGGCACAGCGCCCAGTGTTTAAAACGAACGTGAAGCGATTCGTCTCCTTGCGTAAGGTGCAGCCTCCTTTGCAGTTGTCTGAACTTAGGAGAATCTCAGAGTTTTTCCCCGACTCGGGTTACCAGTTTCAGCTTGACCCGTCATACGAGCCTGAACGTCATGAGTCCTGGGCGACAGATCCTCAGGGCATTCCCGCACCCGATCCGGATCACACTGCAATCTTCGCGCTTCTGCAAAAGTACAACCGTGTGGGCCTGCTGGTACCGGAAGGTGCCCCGCATATGTGGCACGCAGCGATAGGTTCCAAGACCGTCAGTTTAACCGCTCTTGGCGAGCATTATCGGCGATTGGCCGCTAAGGGCATGATCTAGGAACATGGATAAAGACCTTATTGAGCAGGCGTTGGCTGTTGTCGTTGAAGAGCTGGCGGATGTCGAGCATCAGCGATGGTCCCATTGGCAAAATTACGTGCATACCCATGGCGTGAGACAGGCAGATGGCAGCTTGGTTATTTCTGCTGAATTGGTGCGCGTCGGTGGGATCGAGAGATGAACACGCCCTATACTGCTCTGACGGAACACGAAAAAGAGAGCGATCGGGAGCAGGTACGAAAGTATCTGCCAATTGTCGTGAATGCCATCTCCAAAATTGGAGGCTGAAGATTGGAAAATTTCCTTTCTCTCGATGCAATCTATGTTGCACTGGTCTTCTTGGTTCCCGGGTACGTGATTTCTTCATGCCGTTCGCACTTTATCACTGGCCAAAAGTTGGACGGACATGACTATCTGGTCAGGCTGCTGACCCTCAGTGCACTTAACTTTATACTGTCCGGGTGGACCATCTATCTCGCTATTGCGTGGGAATGGTCACCGGAACTCCGCGTAGCCCTCTGGGTGTTAGTCTTGGGAATTTGCCCGGCGATTATCGGAGTTATCAGCGGTCTGTCGTCCAAAGCAGGATGGTTACGGAACATCTATGCGTGGATGGGATTCTCTCCGATCCACGTTGTTCCTACGTCATGGGAGTATCAGTTTTCGTCTCTGGTCGATGCTTGGGTCTTGGTCGTTCTGAAAGACGGTACGACTTTTGCTGGCTACTGGGGAGGAAAGTCATTTGCCTCATCTCGATCTGACGAGCGCGACCTACTCATAGAACAGGTGTTCGAGGTTCCTGAGACTGGACCTTGGACAGCCACCAATAAGAGCGTTCTCATCTCTGGAGGTGAGATACGCACGATTGAATTCACACCAACGCGATAGGACCGAGCAATGGCAAAGCCTCCTTCAGGACCACAACGGCCAACATCCTCTCCGAGCCGAACCAGCAGCCCGAATCAGCGAGGCTTTCAGCCGACCCAGAATCCATCGACCGGAAGAGGTCCGCAGGGCGGCTATCAGGGCCCAACTGGACAAGGCGCTCCTTCGAATCCTCCCAGCGGAGGTTCGAGTGGAGGCAAGAAGTAGCTAACCCTTGACCAGTGCTCGCCGTCGTCTGAGCATGAAAAAACCGCCCTCACAGAGGTTGGCCCCTCTCCGGGGGTTTTCTTCATGGGATGCTTCCAAATGCTGGACGATATTTCTGAGACTGTAAAGCCGCCGTTGACGGTGGAATGAACGCGAATCCCGAAGCATTCGAGTACCTGCGCAAGAGTGCCTATGGGCATGTGCGGAAGCATGGCAATGAGGCGCAGGCGCTGCGGCGGCATTGCCGGGATGCTCTGGATGCCTGGCTTCGGAACGAAGGGCAGGCAGCGGCGTGCATGCCAGTGAGGCCGAAGCACTGGTCGAGGATGTCTCCTTCTGGGTGAGTCGGAATTACAGGACGCCGAAGCGGAAGGCGCTGCGGCGACGGGAGGAACGCGCGGCATCGGCGATGGTTGCTCCCTTCTTTCTGGAAGAGGCGGGGAAAGCCGGCCTCAGGCCCAGCGTCAGAAACGCCGTCCGATTGGCAGGCCGATCGAAATCCACCATGGCGCGGCATCTGCGCTCGCAGGGCATCGCCCCCGTCCGGGAAAAGAAGATCGGGGCGCTGCCGGCTCCGGCGAGGCGCCTCGCCCGTATCCTCGACAAAAGCTTCCCCACCGATGGCGCGTGACTCGTGCAGCTGAATCACTGCGTCGCCAAACTCTGGGACGATCTGGATGCCCTGCCCGAAACCATGCCGCGCTCCACGAAATCCGAGCGCCGCAAGAAACTGTCGGAACTGATGGAGGCGATCACGGAGCCGGCATCGGCTTCAATGTCCTTGTTCACGACGAGGTGATAGCGATCCGCCGGGGAAGACGATTCAACGGAATGAAGGACGCTGCGGCATGGATGGAGGAGAGGAGCGCGTCAACGGCTTCCAGTTCCTGCGAAGCCCGGAGAACGATGGCCGGAAACAACGGTTCTGGGACGATCTGTGGATTGCCGACATGCTGGCGGTGCTGTTTACGGGGACCTGGCGCACATTCTCGAATGCCGACCAGTTGGAGCCGTGGCTGCGCCTGCTGCGGCTGCTGCTCGATCCCCGCCCGCTTGTCGCCGTCATCGATGCCGCCCCGTTCGCCATGCCGTGCAGGACGATTTCGTGGTCGATCTGCTGGGCCTGTGCGCGGGCGTGACGGACGGCGAGGTCAGAAAGGCCGGGTAAAGGCTGGCGAGCGTCATCGAGACGGCCCGGCTTTATGCCGAACGAGGTTGGGAGCCGTGCGACTATTTTCGATAATGTCGATCACGAGTTCCGATTCATGGCGTACCTGGCGAGGAACGCGCCCAGGAGTTACGCCAAGCTGGCCTACTTCCGGAACGTCGTGCTTCCGGACGTGGCGGCAGGCTATGAGGACGATCCGAACCCGATCTATGCGACACTGACACGGTGCAAGGCGCTGCGGGATGAGGAACGAGCCGGAACGTGGGCGGCCACGGCCAAGGAACTGGCGGCGTTCCGGCCCGCGCAGGGATGACCGCAGGCGCCTTCGCCGGACAGGCAGCAGAGCGGAATGTTCGGATTTTGACAATTCGGAAATTAGATGAACGCGACGCATATTCAGACAGTTATCCTGAGATCGTCCCGTTTTCCTGTTCTAGTAGGGAATCTATTCTGATTCCCTACGGGCCGCGCTGGCCCCTGGTGAAGCGGGAATGGCAAGGGTGGAGCGCTCGCCATTCGATCGGCATGCGGATGATGGCATGACGGCTGTCGCAGCGACCGCAACATTGCGGAGCGACAAGGGCAATTGTCGTCACCACAGGAATCACGGAAAATCATGTGATACCTCGCCGTCCGGGAAGATGGCGACAAGGCCCCGCCAGGTCCCTCGGCAGAGGCCCCCGGCGGGGTCTCCCTGAAAGGGCCGATGCTATGGAGCGCAGCGCAATAGCTTTATTCGGACCATACATCTTAGTCGGAGCGTTGCCCCACGCGCCGCCGGTGGCGATCATTCTCCCCATTGAGGAGCGTGTTGCCCATGAGTTTTCAATTCGTTCGTGTCGAGCTTTTCAGCCGTAAGGGCAAGGCCGGATGATCCCGACAAAGCTCTGAGCAAGCGCGCCGATGCGACCTATAAGTCCGCCATGCGGGCGTGGCTGGATGACTACCACGCCAAGGTCGCCCAGCCTTGCGGAATGACGCGGCTCGGACCTGGAAAGCGCCGCCTCACGCGAGCCGAATGGCATGCGGAGAAGCGGCAGGCCGAGGCGCTGCGCGACACACTCGCCATGGCGGAGGCGCTGAAGGCGAAGGGGGTGCCGTTGTCGGGACGGTGAAGGAGGAGACGGCGGCGATGCGTGCCGAAGCGGTCAAGGCCACCGAAACGGCTCAAGCGGCCCTGGTTGCCGCGAGGGAGGAAGCGGGCCGCCAAAGGGCGGAAACGGCCCGTACAGTGTCGAGCCGCGCCGAGCGGCTGAGTGGCCTTGGTGGGCTCCTGCGCGGCCGCAGGGACGGTCTGCGGAAATCCAAGATCGCAGCGCGCGTCCGCGCAGCCGTCGATTCCGAAATGGTCGCTCTCCGGATACAGGCTGCTGCTGAACGCGCGGCGGCTGCCGACACTGCGCGTCAGGAAGCCGAGATGCGGGCGCGGAATCTGCGAGAGAATTTGATGGATACCGGACGGCAGCTTGCCGAAGTTCGGGAAGAACTGGCAATGTTGCGTCCCGGTGGAGCCCGTCCAGGTTTTGTGCTCGCCCGGCCATAGCCGTAGCTGATAGAACTTCATTGCCTGATAAACGGTTGTGATTGAATGCCTATACGCGCGGTTTGCGCGGCTGGCGCCTCCACCTATCCAGTTTTGGCCCATCCCTTGCTTCATTCACACTTTTGAAGCCATATGTGGCGTTGAGTGGCAAGAATAAATCACAACCGGTTACCCGGCAGGCAAGTCAATAATGTCTAATATTCCGTTGTTTAACAGGAAGACTCTGGCGCGTCACATAGGAGGTGACCATATACCCCCGGAGCATCGAAAGGCGCTTGCCGCGTGGGCCGAAATGATTGGTTCAGGGCGAGTTCATAGCCTTAAAGAGACGGCCTTACATGGACAGTTTGCCTCGCAGATGGTCGAAGGTGTGCTTGGCTATAAGGGCCCGACGCAAGGAGTGGAATATTCCGTCGCCACCGAACAGGCGATTTTACGCGGAAGTGTTGACCTTGCTCTGGGGCGGTTCGGGAACGGCCGCCCTCAAATCATCGCACCCTTCGAGTTGAAGGGTGCGGATACCCGCGATCTCGATGCCATCATGCCGGGCAGGAAGAAGAGTCCTGTCCAACAGGCCTGGGAATATGCGATGAACGCGCCGGGCGTGAAGTGGGTACTGGTCTCCAACATGATCGAACTGCGCCTTTACGGTTTTGGTGAAGGCACCACCGCCTATGAAACCTTCCAACTCGATCGGCTGACCGATCCCGGCGAATACGCCCGGTTCATGCTTCTGCTGTCAGCGGAAAACTTGCTGTCGGGCCGCACCCTCGATCTGCTGAAGCAAAGCCGCGCGGAAGAGCGCGATATTACCGATAGCCTCTATCGGGATTACAAGGCGCTGCGCCTGAAACTGATCGGGGCCGTCCGTACGGCAGCGTCGACCATCGCCCCGCTCGACGCTATTGCGGCCGCACAGAAAATTCTCGACCGAGTGCTGTTCATCGCCTTTGCCGAAGATACTGGCCTTCTACCCAATAATACATTGTCGCAAGCCTTCGTCACCCGCGATCACTACAATCCTCGCCCTGTCTGGGACAATTTCAAGGGCTTGTTCAATGCCATTGACAAGGGCAGTGATGCGCTGAAAATCCCCCGCTACAACGGAGGCCTGTTCCGCCCGGACGACACGATCAATGCCCTGACTCTGCCAGATGATGTCTGCGAGGGGTTCAAGACACTGGGCGATTATGACTTCGCGTCCGAAGTGTCTGTTACCGTTCTGGGCCATATCTTCGAACAGTCCATTGCTGACGTTGAACGCCTTCAGGCACAGGCGCGTGGCGAGGAGGTCGAGCAAGAGCGGGTCACAGGCACCACAGGCCGGCGAAAGCGGGATGGGGTTGTCTACACGCCTGATTATATCGCTCGCTTCATCGTGGCCGAAACTCTCGGTGCCCATCTGGAAGAGGCCTTTTCCGACATTCTACGCGCCCATGCCAAGGCCGGGGCCGATTTGTCCGATTATGCCGCCATTCCGTGGCGTAGAAAATCGGCAGAACTGGAGGCGTGGCGAGCCTACCGCGATCGGCTGAAGACTCTGCGTATTGTCGATCCCGCTTGCGGATCGGGCGTGTTCCTCATCATGGCCTTCGACTTTCTGAAAGCCGAACTGACCCGCGTCAACGAGAAGATCAAAGACCTTTCACCCAAGGCGGAATACTTCGGCGACCTTCTGGAATATGTACCGGATAGCGAAATCTTGACGAACAACCTGTTCGGGGTGGACGTGAATGTTGAAAGCATCGAAATCGCCAAGCTGTCGCTCTGGATCAAGACGGCGCGGCGCGGCAAGGTGCTTGATAGCCTCGATACGAGCCTCCGGGTGGGTGACAGCCTGATCGAAGACAGCAATTTTGCCTATCTCGATCATGCCTTCACGTGGGAAACCGCCTTTCCGGGCGTTTTTGCCGAAGGCGGTTTCGATGTGGTCCTGGGCAATCCGCCCTATGTCCGCATGGAGTTTCTGAAGACGCTAAAGCCCTATCTGGAAAAACGGTATGAAGTGGTTTCCGACCGGGCCGACCTATATTGCTACTTCTACGAACGCGGTCTGCGGCTGCTGAAACCGGGTGGACGATTGGGCTATATTTCCTCGAACACCTTCTTCAAGACCGGATCGGGTAGGCCCTTGCGCGAATACCTGCTGCGCGAAGCCGCCATAGAAAGCGTAGTTGATTTTGGCGATCTTCAGGTTTTCGAGGGGGTGACCACCTATCCGGCCATCCTGACCATGAAGCGCGGGGCCGCATCAAAGGGACATGATCTGCGCTTCTGGAAGGTGGATGCCCTGCCGGAGAACAACTTTCAGGCGACTTGGGAAAAGGCTGCGGCACCGTATCCACAAGCTGCTCTCGGAGCCGGATCGTGGGAACTGGAAAACACCGCCTTGCGTGTCCTACGCGACAAAATCAGGAAAGGCCGGAAGACCCTGAAGGAAGTTTACGGCGCGCCGCTCTATGGCATCAAGACGGGCCTCAACGCGGCTTTCGTGATTGACAACGCTACAAAAGAACATCTTTGCTCCCAAGACCCTAAATCTGCCGAGTTGCTGAAACCTTTCCTGGAAGGGAAAGACCTGAAACGCTGGCGTGCAGAATCACGTGGCCTATGGCTGATTTATATTCCCCAGCGACGTATCAAAATAGAAGACTATCCTGCAATCCGAGATTGGCTGTTGCCCTTCAAGGCAGCCCTCGAAAGGAGGGCGACCAAGCAGGAATGGTTCGAGCTTCAACAAGCACAGGAAGCGTATTCACCCTACTTCCGGCCGCCAAAGATTGCATACGGTCATTTCCAAGACAAACCGATCTACTCAATGGAGCTGACAGGCGCTTACTCGAACAACAAGACATATTTCATCCCCACTGGAGATTGGGCGCTTCTGGCCATTCTTAACTCCAAAGTGGTTTGGTTTGATTTTTGTTCTAGGACTACCGCTGTCAGGGGTGGATGGCGTGAAGCTACTGCACAGCATATCGAAAAACTACCTATGCCAGTAATCCCGGCTCCTGCACAAGCTGATCTAACACGTCTTGCCATGCTGGCACAGCGATCTGCCGAGGCACGCCTAGTCGTACAAAATCGCCTCAAGCGCCGGATTCCCGACCTATGCCCGTCGATTCGGAACCCTACGATGACAACCAAGCTCCAGGAATGGTGGACCCTGCCTGACTTCACCGCATTTCGGGCCGAGGTGAAGAAGGCGTTCAAAACCGACATCCCCTTGGCCGAGCGCTCTGACTGGGAAGACTGGATTAACCGGGACCGTGCCGAAATCGTCCGTCTTACCGCTGAGATTGCCAACGCTGAGGCGCAAATCGACAAAATTGTTTATGATCTGTTCGAATTAAAGCCCGACGAAATCGCCCTGCTGGAAGGCGCTGTCTGAGCGCATTGTGATCGAACGTGACCGTTGTTTGCGCCGGTCCCCGCCAAGTCGCATCCTTTTCTGTGTCACAGTGGAGGATTGGCGCATGATGAGAGTCAGGGAGCGTATCGAGGAAATCGAAAGGGGGAGAGTGACGCGAGCGCTGTGCCTGTTGCGCGATGCCATCGAGGATCGCCATATGGCTGCGGATGTGCGGATGTGCTGCGTGCCGCGCACTATTACGTCGAGGCGGCGCACCCGTCTGGACCAATCGCGGGAATGGTGGGCAACGGCTCGACCCGGCAAGGACGATATCCATGTCTTCAACTGGGCAACGATCGGCGACGGGGGCAACCGATGAAGCCGGAGGCGAGAAAAAGGCGGCGGACTTGCACCGACCGGATGCGCCTCTAGCTTGCGACATATCGGGAAGGATCGCGCCAGCATCGAAGCCCCCTCCTCCGCTTTCACCGGCATACACCATGGCCTCATCTGACTCCCCGCCATCCTCGCCCGCTACCAAATGAATGCTGCAGGCACGCCGGCGGCGATGCCCTGGTCGCGGAGAGCGCGGAGGCCATCGGGGCTGAGTGCCCAGCCGGAGGGCTGCGCCTCTATTCGGCGCCGGTGCGTAGCACGTCACGGGCGATGGTGAAGTCGTGGGTCGCGTGCGAACGTCTTTTTGTGGCGTCCAGGAGGGTCGAGGTCCTCAAGATGGACGAGCTCGCCGTCGATCAACAGCGGGGCGCAAGCGTGGGCGAAGTGGGATCGCTCGATCCATCGCTCGCCACCGGCGTACGGCCGACGCGCTCATCGAGAGCTACCAGCGCAGGCGTCGGAAAGCACTTCGCGTACGTGGGGCAGAAAGGGTGGCGCGCTGACAGAGCGCCTTGTTGCTGCGACCGGAATTCAGTTAGTTGTGCATAATGCTCGGGCTCGGCTCCAAAGAGCGTCGGCCCCGATTCCGCCCATTGGGCA
>Ga0228711_1011164_pt1 | contig 11525 bp, 6 predicted proteins | sample MedpolnodulmetaG_2_FD_177996 | JGI IMG/M metagenome (GOLD analysis project Ga0228711, IMG submission 177996) | Root nodule microbial communities from Medicago polymorpha collected in Santa Monica, California, United States - brown nodules | ecosystem: Host-associated > Plants > Roots > Nodule...
ACACACTCTCCCCCCCCCCCCCCCCCCTTCTTGTGTTTTTCTCACCTTCACGACCATCCATAATTCTCACTTCCAAAACATAGGCGTCATGATGTAGTCTCAAGGATGGTGGTGCGACAAGATCCATCCTCCACACCGCCGTTTAACCCTCTCATTCCATTGGTTGTCTCCATTTCTGTTGGGTTGGTGGGTCGCGTTTCTGGATCGAGGTTGGATCATTTTGTTTTCACAATCTCTGTTTAGTTATGCCTCCTCGCCGTCTAACGGTTTGGGTTTGTGCAGGTAGGGAGCAGCGTCGCCACATTACCTTGGCCTCTAAACCTATTCATGTTTGGGTGCTTCATACTCTATATGGGTTTGTTTATTTACGTTGTTGATTGTATTTGTCAAGGTTGTTCACCGAGGAACTAAGTCAATAACTAGTTCATGCTCATGATATTTGGATCTATGATGTTTCTGAAGGTGAGAAAAACACAAGAAGGGGGGGTGAATTGTGTTTACTTTTTCTTCGTTTTCTCCTACTGAATTTACTGTTCAGAAGCAGATAGAGTTCAGCTTTTGAAGTGATAATCAGAATCTAAATGCAGCGGATAAAACAGAGAGAGAGAGAAGAAAGACACAGAGCAATTATACAGGTTCCTTCCACAAACCGGAAGTAGTCCTGTCCCCCTTGCACTTCCAAGGAGAGTTCACTAAAAAATGTAATATCAAATTACAACTGCTCAATGCTACAACTAGCAAGAGGCTTCAAATTACTCAAGCACAACTACAAGAGATTTCCTATGCTCCTGAACACAGTCAAGAGACTTCCAATGCTCAAGCACAACTGCAAGAGACTTTTATTGCTCAAGCACACAAGCAAGAAACTTCTATTGCTCAAGCACACAAGCAAGAGACTTCTAATCAAACAGAATTACAAAGAAGTTTGTTTGAGGTTGAACACTTGATATACAATTAGTGATGTTCACAATAAAAATCAAATACAGACTCTTAAGACTTTAGAATTTCTAAAATATGAACTTTGATAAGAAATTCTAAGTGACTTTAGATGCAGAACAATAACAGAGTTTGGGACTTTGAATTGTTGTATGAGTCTTGCTTTTGTGTGTGTCTGTATATCCAACTAGCAGGTCTTTACTCCTTTATATAGAGGTGTGAAAGATACGAGGGAAAGTTGTCAGCACAATAAAGAGTCGTTTGAAGCTTGTTGAAAATCACCAATGATCTTTTGCCTGATATGGCTATTGTCCTATGAAGGATCAATTTCAAATGCATTCCTAGTTTGAAGGAACATTTCTGCAGGCAGAGTTGTTATTCTTGTCTTGTTGCAGAGATACAAACATAGTAGTGGAGGAAGTGGTTGTACAGTTCGTACAATTGTCCTTTGTCAGCGCTCTTGATAGAACAAGCATCCAATGCTTTGAAATTCCTTCACAAACGCCGTTGTTACACTCTTTTAGTCTTCTGCAATGCTGGACGAGATTAAATCCATTACCCAGCCTTTGAAGCTTTAAGTCTCTCATCTCCTGATGAACTTCAGCTTCTGGTGATCTTGCTTCTGATGAACTTGTTTCTGATGACGTCATCACTTCAGGAGCACTTATACTTCAGATGCACTTTTCTTCAGATGCTTGAAGCTTCCTCTTTGTTGATTCATTTGCTCCCTTTTGTTCTTTCAGAACCTTATAAAGATATCAAATTTTTGTCTATGGTCCTGTACACTTGAACAAATATTAGCATATCCAATTGACAATTTTTAATACCTTGTTATCATCAAAACTCTAAGGGTAACGTATATTAAACTCATTTTGTTCCAACAGTTTCAAGATTTATTGAAATCTCCAAGCTTCAAGGGTTCAAGTTTCACATCGGTGCCGCCTTAATACCTCTATTGGTCATTGTGATTTCTCAGACTGGTTTGATATCCTCATCATCCTCTTAGTTTGATGTTGGATAAATGGACTTGAAAGAGTTATGTTGCTTGTTGTCTTTTTATTGGAGGGAGTTGGTGGATCTTGGACTAGTTCCGTGTTGACGGTCAATCCATACACTAGCCCTTTAGAGCTCTAGCTAATGTCTCAAACTACATGCATCGTGGTCGCGATCGTTGTTTGTTAGGATGAACTAGGGATTGAATCTACTCATGTTGATTTTAATGTATTCATTACCCGTAAGGGTTGACCTACACTTTTATGTTGATTTACTGGGTTAGGTATTATGTCCCCCAATATTTGTACTTCTTTTTAATCTAATTTTTGTTTGCTTATTAAAAAAACTATGTTAATTATCAAGATTATTGTTGAATTTTAGTGTCTAATATATATGTCAAAACAACACTACTTTTTGATGTCTACCTGATTATATTTTCAAAAACTTAACATTGAATTGTATAATCTGAAAATACAAGCTTGAAATTGCTTATCAAAAGCTTGGTTTCACAACTTTAATTACCAAGGCAAGTCTTTAGATTTGTGTATTTTTAACTAATTTTTTGAAAAATGTCAAGTGAACGGTTAAGTAGAAACAGTTCCCTCTTGACATCATTACTTAGTTGATGACCAAACAAACAATTCTTGTCCTTGGTATAAAAGTTTAATTAGATATAGTATTTACAATATTTGGGCATTCTATAGACTTACATATTGGTTACCTTTGTAGGAAAATAACTAAAGAAAACTACATAAGTACTTAGGGTAGATTGTTAAATATAGACCTTATCCTAAATAAATTATTGTAAATATGTTTCATCTAATTAAACATGACTTGGGGTTTTTGTATTTTTATAATTTTTTTTATTGTAATAAGAATTTATCAAAGGGTAGATTTTTTATGTCTAGTTCCATTTTTTTTTTTTTACTTCTTGTTTCAAAACATATCTAACTTTCACTCATTCTTCATCTTATAAAGTAACTAAATAAATCATAAAATTTATCATGTTTTCTTCCATCAATTTAGATCCAAAACCCAATACCAATGAAAAATATTTTCCACTTTTCCATGATTATTTATATTGACGTCTGTAGATTGATTATTTGAATTGACGTTTTTAGATTGTGATAATGTTAGTTGCTTCATTTAATTATCGTATTTACTTGCTTATATTTATATGCACACACGTCTGGACTATCTTTCTAACTTGCAAGGTGCACTATTGCAGCTTTTATGATGTGGATATGTTTGATCTTGCTATTGGATTTTAGTATTCCACCTATAAACCCTGTTTCCTCTCTAAGTTAGAGGTTTTAAAAAAAAAAAAACTCTAAGTTAGATGTATTTTGCCTTTCACCAAATTGTATTCTATACATTACAAACAATTGAGAAGTATACGAACACTATTAGAAACTAATGTCTTATGTTTTTACACTATGAAATTGTTTGTAGTTAGAATTATAATTTTTTAGCTTTGCAAGAAAACAAAACATTGTCCTCGTGAAGTTTGCTCGGTTGATAAAGACATTCTATAATATATATATACGCGACAGAGAAATACGACATTTTATCTGGACTAAACATCAAGTATTTCAATGGTGGCACATTTGAGACCAGGACACCCACATGATAATTTTGTTGTGTATCAATACAATCAATTAGGTGTTTACCATTGTGGCAAAATGTGGGTCGATCAATTGATGACCATAGGGAGTTTCAATTTCCTGATTTTAGGTTCTTATAATATCACAAGCAAACAAGTAATGAGAAATAATATATTTTAGATCGACTATTAAATATAAATTTTAAAAGGGAATAGTTAATATTTGTTAAAAAAAAAGATGTTTGGAAATGAAATGATATATAAGTGGTACAAAATGTACACAAAGATGACAATCCCATATGTTAAGCAAAACAAATAGAACATATAAATTGTTTGTAGCATTTAAATGTAAGAAGAAATTAACCTTCAAAGAAAATGAATTCATGCAACCTAAAATAAAAATTACGTTAGTACTAAGGGTGCTTATTGTTGAATGAAGTTGGTTTTTGATGTTGTTTATAGTTTGTTATTTGATTCACATTGCTCATGTTTCTGGTTGTGGAGTGTATAAATATGCTCTAGTAACTTCATCCGTTGAGTTAGCTTTTGAGATGAGATCCAAACCTATTTAACATGATATCATAGTCGGGCTAAGGATTGCAATGTGGGAATTGGACTCAGGCCCACGCTAGGCGTGAGGATGGATGTTGAATGAAGTTGGTTTTTGAAGTTGTTTTAATGTTCTAATGAGAGAATAGGAACAACAAAGATGACTAGAGTTTCATAGAATATCAATAGCTTAACATTACAAAAGGTTATAAGAGAATATATATTAAAACCTATTGGGTTCTAACTTACTAATATAAATGCTCAATAGTTTAAGCTCAATACTTTATCATCTAACATCCACCACTTGGAGGAAGACATTGTTATCGCAAGCACCATTCACATAGGAAACAAATTTCAACTAAAAATTGATAAAACAATTTGTCCCCTTTATGTACTAAATAATTAAAAATTGATAAAGCACCATTTACATGCGGTTCAATTTAATTTTTAATGATTAATTCAAAAATTCCTATTCAAACTGATTCAAATTAATGAGTTTCAATTTTGATCAATTTTTGGATATCTAAATTACAAATTGTATTTTTTTTATTAATGTTAATATTATAAAGACATGGTAAAATAATAAGTCTAATCTTGACCAACAAAATATTAATAAGTTTAATTAAAAATATAACATACAATATATTAAATATTAATATTATAAAATACAAGTGATTCGTTATGTTTGAAACAAATGAAATAGTAAAAAATAAATTAAATAAAACTAATAAGTAGTATTAAAAAGATAAATCCAACACATAATATACTAATGCAATATATAGTACTGATAAAAGAAGAAATAAATTATTAAAATTCTTTCAAAAAAAAAAAGAAGAAGAAATAAAGTTTTAAAATATATGCATGTGGTTTGGCTCAGTTTTGAAAAATCAATCTAAAATTTGATCCGAGCCAATCAGTTTTTGTAAAAAGGCATCGAAATTACAATTCAATAATATTCGGTTTTACGCGGTTTTTCATTTTTTTTAATCAATTTGCGCTTTAATTTTGGAACGGTTTGAATTTAAACACTCATAGAACTCTCTTTCAAGGATCTCACACTTGATAGTAATAATTACATGGGAAAATAAAAGGGTCATAAGAATTGAGAAGATGATGATGAGGATATCAAACCGGCCTGATCAATCACAATGACCAGTATAGATATTAAGGCGACACCTATGTGGAACCTGAACCCTTGAAACTTGAATTGGGAACAATATAGATCCAAATATCATGAGCATGATTCAGGTACTTATTTAGTCCCCCAGAGTACAACCTTGACGAATACACAGTCAACAACAAAAATAAACAAACCCACACACAATGGGAAGGACCCAAAAACAAACATGTTTAGAGGCCAAGGTAATGTGACGGCCTTGCTGCCTATCTGCATAAACTCAAACCTTCAGAAATCAAGGAGGCATAACTGAACATATATCTTGTTATCGTGAAAACAGAACAGTCCAAACCTAATCAAGAAATGCGACCCACCAACCTAACGAAACTGGAACCAACCAGTGAAAGGAGAGGGTTAAACAGTGTGTGTAGAGGATGGATCTCGTCACACCACCACCCTTGAGACTACAGAATGCACTTGTGTTTTGGAAGGGGGGATTTCAGATGGTCAGAGGTTCTCTGGGTTAGAGAGAGACGAGTTAACTCAATTCAAATGTAGTTAATTGTATTAAGTTGTTGGTCAGTGAATATAACAAAGTGTCATAACTCATTAATAATCAATTGAACACAATTAATCATAGTCTTATCAAATTATTTATACATAAATAAGACACAAATCCACATTGAGCACTTTTATATTTATAGTTGAAAAACAAGCACAAAATCAAATCAATAGAGATGGCCATTTTTTCCATATCCAAATTAAATTAGTCATTAAATAATAACAAGAAAAGGACCTATGAATCTAATTCCACACACATAAAATAAAATTAAGGGTTAATAGGTCTTTACCCCCTGTAATATAGGTTATTTCCGGTTTTCCCCCCTGTAAAATATTTTTTTTGATCTACCTCCCTGTAAAAAAAATTGTTTTGATTTACCTCCCAAATAGGCCAAACAAAAACCCTTTTTATTTTTATTTTTCAAGAAATTTTCGTTTTTGTTTGACCTATTAAGGGGGTAAATCAAAACAATTTTTTTTTACAGGGGTAAATCAAAAAAAATATTTTACTGGGGGGAAAACCGAAAATGACCTATATTACAGGGGGGTAAAGACCTATTAACCCTAAAATTAAAATTGACTTCAAAGATGTCAACTCTAAAACTACATGTCTCAAGAAGCCATATGAATACAGAGTCATGCATGTCTGACTTAATAACACACCTAAAATCATCGTACTTTGATGAAGTATTTGATCATCCACTAACTAATATACCTTCATGGATGATGGATCTACAATCCATGTTGATCTCCAAAAACAAAATCCTAACAAAAACAAACAATTGAACACATAATTAGAGCAAATAGGGTGAATGAAGGATTCTAAGCATTGAAAATTGAATGATGCATGTTATCCAAAAAGTAAACATGGGTTTTTGTCAAAATGATATCTTTTTGATAAAATTGCATTGAATTTTATAGAGTGTTCATGAGCGAGATTTGTGTACCGTCAAGATTTCATGACCGTAATGCAGTCAGACACATCTGGACCATCCAATTAAGATTGGACAAACCAGATTTTAAGCTCGAATTGGAACTTAAAATATGGACCATCTGATATTAATTAACTGGATTGCCCAGATGTGATGGTTGCAGTGCAATCAATTCTACGATCTTCTGAGTGGTATATGGAAGAATGAGTCGAAGTCATTCACACATTTATAGAAGCTTCTTTGTAACATATTGAATCTTACATTGTAAGTTTCATTAATTTGTTTTACCTGAAACTTTATTTAATTCTTTTTTGAAATAAAATTTGTATTCTTTTTTTTAAAATTTCATTAATTATTTTTGACCGACTTTCAAAAACAATTAATTAGTTTGACCAAAAGCTTTATTTAATTATTTTCTAGGAGAATTTGAATTCTCTTATTAATTAGTTTAGATTATTTTTCCCACAACAAGAATTTTACTTGTTTTCCCCTCACATTTTTTTTACTTGTTTTAGTAAATTACTAACTTTATTATAGTGATCTCTTTGTAATTTTAACATATTCATCATTAGTCTCGTATAAGAGTCTCAGGCAACAAGAAGAAAAAAAAAGTGTGTTGTATATTTTCCAAATTAATGGAATTGGATGAAAAATAACAATAGTTGCTAACATATTGGAATGTTTGCTTCCTATTGTTCTAATAAGTGTATTTTGGAGATTAACGAGAATAGACTGATCATTGCCGAAAGAGGAAAATATGGAAAACTTGGACTTTTGAATTAAGGGTCTTCATAACAAGTGTCTTATTTTTAGAGCATCCACATTCATATCATCTATATTAATAGTATAAATAGATCTCATTCAATATATTATATTACTTTATGTTTTTCAATTATTTAGACTATTCAACTAATTTTTTAAAATATTAATACTACTCATCCAAAATTTTAAAATGGGTTCCATTAATTTTACAATATACTCCAAATTGATATTTTAAATTATAAAATATTGATAAAAGGTGAGAAGGGAATAGAATGGCACCGTTGCCATGGCAACGTAGTAATCATTTGCCACCACCACAATATCAATTAGCAATGTCCAAGCAATATTCAAACTAACACAAGGTGTACATGTTGGCTAAGATATTGCCGATAATTATGCTCTTAAGACACCTAATAAGTATTAAAAATGAAAACTATCTATAACTTTTATGCAGATAATGTTTTTCGAAATCAAAGTGATCACTCTTCACGTTGATTCGGTGTGCTTGTACGTGGACTATTTGGAAGGAAAGGAATAACATAATATTTCAAAACAAAGCCTCCTCCGTTTCTAAGCTTCTAGATAATGTTAAGCTTCTTTTTCTTTGGTTGTTAAAGGCTGTTGTGAAAGTGACTCAAAATTGAAGAAATTGAAGTTTTCTGAAGCTGTCAAAATCGGAGTACGAATTTTTGGAGCAGAATTGGCACTTTCATTCGTAAAAAATTGGAGCACGATCTGGCAAAATCGGAGTACGATTTTGCGCAGAGTCATAAAAATAAAACGTATTTTTGAGCCTGATTTTGTTCCAATTTATGAGGGATTCTTTTACTATAAATATAAGCTTTGTATCAGAGTAAACCTTGAGATAGAGGGGGCTGAAACAAGGGTTTAGAAAGGCAACAACAAAACTAGAGTTTGTCTCTTGGCAACAAACACTAGGGTTTGAGGGTTGATTCACCTTGGAAAGCACTATTAGGATTGAGTCTCTTGGTTACGGAAAGAGATTGAGACTTTGGGTAGAATTAGGTTTGGAGACTTATTCTTATAGCCCATTGATATCTCTTTGTAAGGTTACTCATCATTATAGTGAAACGGAGGGCTGCTCTCTCCCCAGACTAGGTCAATTTGGACGGAACTGAGTCAACAAATTCTTTTGTGTTCTCTCTTCTTTTCTCTCTCGCTGTTTTATACTTTTGGCTTGTGTTTATAATTGTTCTATACACTTTCTTTTGATTGCTTGATTATCCCTTGCTCCACACATCAAGTTTGTTATTAGTGTGATTTTTTTCATCGAATTCACAACAAAGGCAAAATATAAAATTATTGTTTTTGATTATCATAGGTGGTGGCTAAGCCCTTTGTTGTGTACGGGCATAGGCTGATTTTGTTTCTTTCCTTGGTTTTGTTCTTGTAGTTTTGTAGCAGTTATATATTTCATTTTGACTTCTTCAAAAAAAAAATCCTTTATATATATATATATATATATATATATATATATCCAATGATCCATATTCATTTTGCAAAGAAAAAAGGTCTCCCACGATAAGAGACCTATACGGGCCCGTTTGGTGCGTATTATAAGGTAGAGACATGATATGATTAAAAATTGGATAAAGATAAGATATGATAGTGACATGATAGACAAATATCCTATCACGTATTTGGTGCACAAATGATAAAAAAAATATGATAACAATATCTAGACTTCATCTCTTTCCTTGTGCACGCGGTGGTTTTCTTAGTAATCTCAACACTCATAATTCTCCATCTTTCCTCATTCAAATATCAAATCAACCATGAAATTGATATCAAAATATATTAGAGTAACCAAAATTTAATTTACAAAAGTTATGAACATAGCAGGATATGGATTCAAATTAAGAAGCACAAAATAAATTTTTTTTGATTGGGATAGAAACAAAAAATTAAACACGAATTACACAATAAGAAGCCTGAACAACTGAAAATCTATTTAGAGTTGAAAAGAAACAAAAAAATGAAACATGAAACACGATTGGAATTGAAATTCTATTGGAATTGGATATATTGGGAAGAAAATTGTCGGAGAGAGCAAGAATCGAAGGAGATTTTTAAGGAACAAAAGAAGCGCTTGTGATTGTTTCATTGCTATCAGGTTGCTAACCCACCAAAAACTAAGGATAAAAATAACAAAGGATGAGTATGATAGAATTAGAAATAGGTTTAAATTATCCTTTCCTATCGGTGCATCAAATAACGAATTGAATCAGGATATGATAGTTTTATCATATCATGTGCACCAAATGGGCCCTACATGTCTTCCATCAGAGACAAAACTTAAGTTCAATGGTAAGAGTTCGAGTTTGCGACCTTAAAATTATTTTTTATTTTATTTAAATATTGTGTGAAATGTTTTTTTTTTGTCAATCTTTATTTGAGGGAAACGCTCTGCAGACAATTGTTTGAGGGAAATGATGTTGAGTAAAAAAAAGTTGTGTGTGAAATTTTCTAAGCGTTAACAATTTGCTACGGACTATACATGCATCTATCCATCGTAAATCAAGCTCTTTCAAGAAATTCACACCCATAAAAGGGAAGCAGGTAATAGAGGACACATGTAAAAAGATTTCCTTTCTTTTTCAAATACAAAAAGATAAATTTTTTAATTTCAAGATATCACTTGCCATACGAGGCAAGCAAGAAAGGTATTTAGTTTTGACAAATCTTTCAAGAAAGGTTATCTATTATTTCCATTTCCCCTTTTAATATTTATTAAATACTAATAAATATAAAAATAAAAAGAAGCACTATATACATTTTCCCCCAAAAGAGTACTATATTTTTGAATAAACAAATACCCAAAAAGTAAAATAAATAAAATGTAAATTTGAGTGGGTTAATTTAGCTTCTTCAAAATAAAAATAAAAATAAAAACGTAGAGACAATATCAAGTTGTACCAACTTCTGTTGAACCACATTTAAATTCAATTAAACCAAACTACATTGTAATCAAATCAAATCATCCGACAAAATAGCCGTTCTTGATTCACAAGTCTTGGTTCAACCGACAAATATTAAAATTGTTAGGTTGAGCATCGGGATTTGTGTTCGAATTCGAAATCCTCTGCTTATGTCTTTTAAGTTTTTAAATAATTATTGTCATTTATTCTACTTATAAAAAGAATAGTCGTTCTTGGTTCAATCATTTAACCGATCAAACCATCCGACTCAATGTGTTTTTATTTTTTTATTAAAATAATAATAATATTTGTTTTGGGTATGAATATCAAATATTATTATTTGCTAACTCCATTTAAATTTGTGAAGGACTGTCCCCATTAGATCTAATTCTTTAAAATTTCAGTTGGAGCATCAATTTCTTCACATCCTTAAAAAAACCAAACATCGACCTATAAATAAACAAACAGGTCCATTGTTGTTGAGTGTTTGTTCAATTCTTCTATCTCACATAAACCAAATTCAATTTTCTTCTTCCAATCCAATCCCATTCTTTTATTCACTTTCACAAAGCAACAAAACAATCACAAGCGTTCACCACTGACACCTATTCCTGACTTATATTACTAACAATCACACTCCACAGAATTTTCAATTCTGAAAAAAAGTTATCTTTTTGACCAAAACCCAGGTTTGCTTTTTCGAAATTATTGTTGAATTTTCAATCTTTTTGGAATTCTAAACCTACCCAACTTGTTTTAATTTTTTGTTCAATTGTTTTTGTTTGTTGGGTCAGATTTTTGGTCAACATGGAGATCGATGAAGCGATTAGAGGCTGTGAAGATCGAAGACTTCAGACTAAGTACAACAATGCTACTTATGTTATTCAGAGAGCTTTGTCTTTGTATTCGTAAGTTTTCTTCTGACATGCAGTTTTTTAAGGTTGTTTTTCTTAAACCCTCTGTGATTGGTTTGAATTTTGTTTAGTTAGATTCATTTGACCCCCCCCGTTTTTTTTGTTGGTTGATGATTAGTTTGAATTGGATATAGATAAGAATGTTAAGTGCTGTTTGATTTGATTTTGTGGTTGTTTTTAAAATTGTAAGATGAATTAGAGTTCAATGTGGATTGATGT
>Ga0228711_1011168_pt1 | contig 11522 bp, 8 predicted proteins | sample MedpolnodulmetaG_2_FD_177996 | JGI IMG/M metagenome (GOLD analysis project Ga0228711, IMG submission 177996) | Root nodule microbial communities from Medicago polymorpha collected in Santa Monica, California, United States - brown nodules | ecosystem: Host-associated > Plants > Roots > Nodule...
GTAGAAGTAGAAAAAAGTGTGGAATAAAAAAAAAAACGAAAAAAATACCTCAGCGTATAACAAAAAACAAAAGGCAAAATGACATAAAAAAGGAAACCTCAGCGTATAACAAAACAATAGACCACATGTGCCTTTCACGTGTTCTTTTTTAAGGATTTAGTAATCACAACATTGTTTTAAGAAACTGGGTTGTAGATCCAACCCACAAACAACAACTCTGCTGCATGGACAGAAATGGCCGAAACTCACGATTTCGCAATTTTCCGTGGCGGTCCTTACTGCGTCTACCAGATCACAAAGTCGTACAATCCTACAAGTTGGATCGCGATTTTGACTACCTTGCATGAGAGTCATTTTTATAGACATTCTGTAATTTATCCTTCAAGAAACAATACTTGTTCTATAAGGATTGAAACTCTACATTAATACTAAATTTGTGAGGGGGATTTATAGGTTATGTAAAGAGTCCTATGTTGGATGAGATAAGACTTGAACATAAGTTTATAAGTGGTGGTAGTTCTCACCTTACAAGTTGGTTTTGTAGAGATCGAGTTAGGCCCATCCCAAATCGGTATCAAAGATCCACTGGGCCACCTGTTATCAGATTACCAATATTCGGTTAACACTTCATATTAAGAGTCTCGCGTTGGATGAGATAATGCTTGAACATAAGTTTATAAGTGAGGGCAGTCCCCATCTCACAAGTCAGTTTTGTAGGATTGAGTTAACCCCAACCTAAATTCTTGTAGTTAAAACAAAATTTAGTAAAACCTAACCTAAGAAACATAACAAACGATAAATCACACCTTGTAACTATAATTCAAATGAGGTAACACTTACCTTTAGAAATAGTGTAAATTGGTATTTATGATTTGATTATTTGTTTAATATTAGTCTTAAATACCCTTTTCTTCAATATTTGTGGTCCTCTCATGAAAATCAGGTCAGAAGCAGTATTAGTCTTGAATACTTTTTTTTTCAATATTAGTCTGAGAACAATTTCATTTAAGCGACCCCTATAAATTTCAACTCATGAATTAGTTGCTTGATCCAGATACCACCAAGGCCACCACAAGCTCACTATAAAAAATATGGTACCCTGAGGTAGATTGTTCATCAGAGGGAGATCAACAACTGAGTAACCAATCACTTGGGGAAGACCTCCATTTTCATATAAACCTTGACCAGGATAATCTTTAACATATCTCAAATTACAAACATTTGCATCCCAATGACTATCACAAGAATGAAATTGAATCACTGCTGAATCAAAAACAGTATATGTACGAGTGGTAGTATGATATTATAACCTACCGACTGGTTTTTAATACCATCCTTGATCCGTAAATGGCTCCCCTTGACCAGAGAGAACTTAACATTGGGATCTATAGGAGAGTAAAATGGACTTAAATTCTGACATACCACCAATATCCTCAAGGTGTTTAGGGTAATTATGGGTTTATTATGTGTTGTATATTATTATGTAATAGGGTAACAGTAATCTTTGGGTTTATGTGTCTTGGTATATATAGAATATCCATCGTTTTGTAATTGGAGATGGATTTCATCATATGCCTTTAGTTTCTCTTTTCTCACAACACTTACTAACTCTAGGAATTTAAATAGTTTTGGTATAATCCAGAAGATGAGACAAATTAATTTTAAACTTGCATTTTTTGTGTGCTAGTGTGTCGTTCATGAGGTTGGTATGTGGTTTTCCAAACCCAGCTCGTTTATAATTCATGGTTGTATTGAAGTTGGTGTCTTGTGAATTATGTTTGTCAATCATTATTGATTATTATTGTGGTCAATGAAAAATTGAATTAGATACTCTTTTAAAACATGAAGTCTTTGCCCTTTTGTTTCAGAATAGGGTGATTTCCTTTTTGCAGTTAATTTAAATATCTTTCATGTTCTACATGTGATTCTTATTCTGCAATGGCAGGCGTCAAATTTCCATCTTGATGGTCATGATGAAAGGTCCACCTTATATTCTTTTCAGCGTGACCAAGTAACATCACAAAAGGCAATGTCATTACCAACTTCACCACATGACTATAGAAGTCAAGCTTCTGAGAGAAGCGAGCTATCAAGATATGGAGTTAATGATGAAATGGAATCGACCTGGAATAAAGTACTTGAATCTCAAATGTTCAATGGCAAACCTTTATTGGCATATGAAGCATGGAATATTGACTTCTCAGAATTAACTGTTGGAACTCGTGTGGGGATCGGTAAGTTTTAATTCTCACAGTTATCATAATGAAAAGTAATTTGCATGTAGTGTGACTAGATATAATGTTCATAGCATGTGTCGCTAAATTTTTGGCAGTGTAACATTTGCTGTTGAATTGTAGAGATGATTTTGAATCACAGTTTCAGGTGAAATCACATGACACCAACATTTGGATGGGGGTGAATTTCAACATTTGCATGCTAGACTGTGACAAACCTATATACATTTATGTGTCAGGTCTGACAATGTATTAAGGATGTTAATTGCACACCTTCCCTCCCCTCCAAAAAACTCCAATTTCGGGGGAAGCAATAAATGAGCCTATGAGGGGTTTTGCTCCCCTCCCCTTCTAAAATTGAACCAAACATATCAAATTAAAAATATTCCCTCCCTTCCCCTTCAAAAACCTTCAACCAAACAGACCCTTAAAGTTAGCTTTAAACTGTTATTTTACATTGTTGAGATGTTGATATTGATTCTGATAAGATTTGTTTGTATCCTTTAGGATCATGACAGGATCTCATTCCTATTTAGATTACATCTCTCATGTATAAAATACTTGTACAAACCTTTTCGTTGTGAGTAAGAAATATTCATATTCAAGTTACGTTTCGAGAGATACAAAAGGGGAATATCTTGAGGTGATTTGCATTGTTAGAAAGTAGTTGAGTTATTAGTTGGAGTATATGCTTGTGCCATATGCAATTTTAAGCAGAACTGCTATTCTGCTTTTAAAAATTATATTTTATCATTTAGGCGGGTTTATGGTAAATGGCCGATTGCTAATTCAAGGTTTTTTTCTTGAGGGATGATGTAGGAATGCGATAGTTAACCATTGCTTGACCATTTATGTGATTTTTCTTTTCAGGCTTCTTTGGAGAAGTCTTCCGTGGCATATGGAATGGCACAGATGTTGCAATCAAGGTTTTTCTAGAGCAAGATTTAACCGCTGAAAACATGGAAGATTTCTGCAATGAAATATCTATTCTGAGGTATTTGGTTGTTAATATGCAGTTTGTTAACCTTTTCTGGTGTGTTCAACATGTTCTGACACTCTTTTCTTTTTGAATTTGTGTTCTTGTTTTCATCCAGCCGACTCCGACATCCTAATGGTATTCTCCAACATTTTAACTATTTACTTCTATAGTTTCGGATTTCACTTTGATCTTGCATATATGTTTTATACATGTAGTATGGCCTCTGAATTGTTGTCTTTAGTAAAATCTTCTTTACTGATAAGTATAAAAAAGTAAGATTATGTAAGCTTGGTTAGATAAGTATATCATGCAGCATATTTCCTTTCAGTTTATGTGTTATTTATATAGTGATGAAATTGTATGCAGTCATCTTATTTCTTGGTGCATGCACAAAGCCTCCACGTTTATCTATGGTCACAGAATATATGGAGATGGGATCATTGTATTACTTGATACATTTGAGCGGTCAGAAGAAAAGGCTCAGTTGGCGGAGACGACTAAAGATGTTGCGTGACATATGCAGGTAAGTACTACGATTATGCTTGCTTTTTCATATCCTATCTCTTCATTGGCATTTATGCTAAACAGTTATTGCACGTATTTTACTGCTTCGTTGCCTTTCAATCAATCTCATAAGTTCCGTGTCCATTCAATTTCATATGAGAAACAACCGTTATTGTCGGCATTCCATGACCTACTTTCTTCCTTTTCCGAATAATTTTAAAAACATATCCTGGTTCAAATTGTGAACTGTAAATTGCAACAAATGTAACATGTAAGGATTAGTGAGACAATGCAACATTACTTGAAATCTATCAGATAAATGATGTAATGCTTAAGTTAATTACTTCATAGCAGTAGTTAACAAAACACTTTACCATAAGGCTCAAAATGAAACCTTGAGTTTTATGTCATATAAGTTACACAGATAGAGCAACTTATAGCCAAATAATGTCTATGTAGCGTAAACAAGTAACTATGTGCTGCCTTTACGTGTGATGTGATCCTTCGAGCTGTCAGAACCGAATAAGGTGTCGTTGATCGTGGAAGGGGTGAAGGCGCCACAAATACAACCAGGGTGGGTTTCCGATTGATATTTCAGGAGGACGCCACAACCGGCTATAATGCCCCGGTTGATAAACCGGCATGAGCTCCACGACAATGCCGATAAGCTCTCTATTTTTAACTCAATAAAATTCAACATTCATTTCATAATAGCAAATTACAATATATATTATAGAGCTCTAGCTCTATTTGACTCAATAAACCCTCGGTAATTCAAATTTAAATTTAAAACTAAAAGAAATAAATGGGCATTTATGACTTATAAAGTAATTCCCAAAAATAACTATAGAAATCAATGCTAGATACCTAAAATAGCTCACATATCTCCAAATCAATTGCAAGCTCCTCCGTCAAATTTATTGACTTGAAAATGGGAACGATGGCTCAAAATATCAAAATGCATGATTTCATGGGCTAGTAGGCATGGATTTCTTGACTTCAATAAATGCCCAGCAAATTACAAGATCAGTTCAATTAGTAATACCAAACTAAATCCCCGGGACTTGCGTCATAGGAAATTAGTTGTAAATATCTATCCTTGATGGCTCAAAATCAAATACAAGTGTGGAACTGACATTATTTTGAAGTGCACATTTTTATATAAGACTCCTTCCACATGCTTAAAGAGTTTGTGATTACATCAATGTGGAATCTTCTGTTTTAGAAAAATGAAAATAGAGCAACAGAATAATTAAGAAGGTGTATTCAGTAGTAATCATGAAGTTTATTTTAATTTAACAATTTCAACTTATATACGACTTTTTTAGTGTCCTCTGTGAGAATGTTTAGAAGAATAATTTAAAAATTAAAAAATCATTGTATTGTGCTACTTAATCAGTATACATATATGAACCATATTGATTCATGCATACATCGTGTTAAGAGTCCCACATTGGATGAGTTCACTAGCACTAATGGCCATAACTCGATATTCAACTTCTACACTAGATCTACCAACAGCACCTTGTTTCGTGTTTTTTAGAAACAAGATTCTCTCCAATTAGGACACAGTAACCCTGAAGTTGAATGCCAAACACCAGGACATTTAGCCCAATTTGCATTTGTATATGCCACACCATTAGTATGAGCTCTGTTCTCATAACCCAAATTTGAAGTTGGTATTAGAGCCTATCCATTGGGCTACCCTCTATTGAGCACTCGGGTCACGCTCCAGATGTCTTGTCCTGGACATGAGGGTTGTGTGTTAAGAGTCTCACATTTGATAAAATATGGTTCGGAAATGTGTTTATAAGTGGTGGGTAGTCCTCATCTTACAAGCCAGTTTTGTAAGGATTGTGTCAGGCCTAACCCAAATCTTAAGACAGTACATTTCATCACATGATATCAGTCTATTTTGTCATCACATTATAGGAAGCACTGTCTCGACTCTTGTCGAATCGAAGCCTATCATGATATTCAAATTGTGAATAGAATAATTATTACTATGATTTCAATTGGATTAAGATGCTTGTATGTTTTTTTTTCCTTTCCAAATTACTTGGATTTACTGACAATAAGAAGCTTTGGGATTTACTTATACATTAGCATATGTAATCGAATGCCAGGTGATCCACCATTTTAGTCAAGCCAATATTTGTTTAATTGAAATTATGTTTTGCTAGACTACTGGTGTCAACTAATTTAATCTATTACTCCCTCCGTCCCATAATAACTGAGCCATTTGCAAAAAAATATTGTCCCAGAAAAATTGACCCATTTCACTTTTCAATACATTATTAATTACTTTTTTCCAATTATAACACTAATTAATATTACTTTCACCACTCCCAATTCAATATATTCTACTTTGCATTTATGATAAAGAAGAATGCACCAATAGTTGATAAGGGCACTCAAACCCATTTTTCTCTCTCTTTCATTTATACACCTTTTCTTAATAAGTGTGAAATGAGCCAAGGGCTCAGTTAAAATGGGACGGAGGGAGTACCTCTTTTTAATCAGAATTTGGTTGAGGTGTTACCTCATTTCAAATTTTAATCACTCAATTGTTTACATTTGATATGTCAACATTGATGTGAACACCTTGGTTATGTGTAGGGGTTTGATGTGCATACACCGTATGAAGATTGTTCACCGTGATTTGAAAAGTGCAAATTGTCTAGTGAACAAGCATTGGACTGTGAAAATCTGTGATTTTGGGCTTTCAAGAATAATGTTAGATCCTCCAATCAGAGATTCTTCGTCGGCCGGAACTCCAGAATGGATGGCTCCTGAACTCATCCGAAATGAACCATTCGATGAAAAATGTGATATCTTTAGCCTTGGGGTGATAATGTGGGAGCTGTGCACCTTGAACAGACCATGGGAAGGCGTACCACCTGAGAGGGTATATTCAACTGTTAATCTGTATTCAACTGTTAATCTGTTCATTTTCCAGTCTTTTCTATTTGTATTTTTTGTTTCATTGAATAAACTATAATTATTACTTCTGATCAGGTGGTTTATTCTGTTGCTCATGAGGGTTCCAGAATGGAGATTCCTGAAGGCCCACTAGGCAGGCTGATTTCAGGTCCACGCTACATTTCTGTTATCACATTTTGATGACAACTTAGACTCATCCGGTTCAACTGTCATTTATTTTTTCATTTCTGTTTACAGATTGTTGGGCAGACGCACATGAACGGCCAAGTTGTGATGAGATTCTCTCTCGTTTGGTGGACATGGAGTATTCATTGTGTTGACACAATCTTATATCTTTTGTACATAGAAAACTTCGGGTAGAGTTGTTACATTGTGTAATCTATCGGCTGAACTACTGTAAATTTTGTTCTCAGACCATTCCAAAATATAAATTAATGATGCTCTTGTTGTCTTACCCGTGTTGCAAATTTTTCACTATTTGAGGCAATGAAATAAGGATGAATCCAATACATCTTTGCATATTTGCCGAGCAAAGAAAAAAACAAAAACATATTTCTGATCAAAAGTTGCATGATTTAGCTCAACTCCAAAATTGGACACGATCTTGTATACAGATAGAAAAGTAGGTATCAAGTTAGTATCATGGGATAACTCCAAGGTCTTGCATGATATTGGTACCAAGTTCTCCGCCCAGACGTTTTTATTTTATTTTTATGCATACATTTTATTTTGCTTCCATGTTTCGTGAATGTATCACACATCAGTCACTTATTTATCGCCTATTTAAAGCATCTTCAAAGAAACTAACACGAATTGACCCTAATTGCTGTACTCATGTCGCTCTCTAGCATTGTTCAATAATCCAACCGCAGTTACCCCTTAGATTTGGCATTTCATTGAGGGAAAAAACCCATGAAAAGCTTGTAGTTATTCCACGGATAAAAATGTTCCTGCATAGTATAGCATAAGTGTGAGATTCTGATATAGTTCACGTCTTCGTCATGTGGTGGCCAATAATCTAGTCTAGACTTAGAATCTCGATTCCTTTCAAGCATAGCCTCTCCTAGGTTCAAATCCATTTGCCATGAGGGGCAGTCAATGTGTAACCTCTTGTATTAGTCTAATATAACTTCATCTTAAATAACTTAGGATATCAAGCAAGAATGCTAAAGTTGAATTCAATCCCAGTTGTTTTAATTTCTCTGTACAATACCCTTTCATCTGTATATGAATATCTTCCCATCGGAGCAATCCTCTTACCCTGTCATTGGAGACAGTTATACATCCCTATCCTAGGAAAAATATATTAAAATTCGTTGTAATTTTTGTTGCATTGGCATCCATTCTCATTCCCCACCCACTCCCACAATAACCTCTAAATCATCAACAGTCAGACTAGGATAACATGTTTCATCCTACTTACTGAGGTCAAAATTGAGAAAACTTGGTCTTAAGTTGTCCGTCTCTTTCAATCCATTCCAGACAGTCCACATGCAGCCACTCCATTCGGTCTCAAATGAACTCTAAATCTCTCAGTTGCTAAGGCAGTGAGGTTCAAGCAATAAGAAACCCCTAAATAGATAAAGTTTACAAAACTAGGTCTTACAGATATATTTGAACATATCTATTATCATCTCAAAACTAAATAAATAAAATAGATCTTTCAAAGAATATTGCTAATACTATTGCACATGTTGTGGATTTGTTGTGGATTTGCAAAATAAATAAATATAAATATATCACCCTAATCTTTGTCTGGTGAAAAATAGCGGATAACCGATAACCTAACTTATAGTGAACGAATTACCTGATTGAATTTGTAGTGTTTGATAAAATTAACAGTTGAATTATCTTATAAATATGTTTCATTAATATTATTTTTTTATGGTTAGCATAAAATGAGTAAAATTCAAGGAAAAAAACGTTATTTTTTGACGCAAGAAAAAGTTATTAACTACTTGAAATAACTTTAAAAATACTGTTGTGTAAACTTATTATGAAATGACAGTATATATTAATTAAATTCTTTTACTTTTTCTATCATTTTTTAAAAGAAAACTCTTGGGCTTACCCATTTCTTGTTTGTATGTTGGTGCTATTAGAACTCTGCTCTTTACCCAAACCGTTTCGCTCATTTTCAAAGTAAATGTCCAAAATGCCCTTACGTGAGTTAATATGCGCTGCGTGACTTAACTCACGCTACGTGAGTTAAGTCACGCTGGATACTATTTTCGTTCAAAACCCAGTAGGCAACCACACAACTCCATTTTTTCTTTCTCTCCACCTCCAAAAACCCAAAAAGTGCGAATTTTTGGGTCAAAATCTTCATTCCAAATCGTCAGGAAACAAGTTTCTACGCTCATCAAGCATCAAAGAACAGGTAATGTACCGTCAAAACTCTTTCATTTTTGCTGGTTTTGCAGGTAGTTTCGTTTTTCATTTCAATAAGTGTAGGGCTAAGCGTGAGTTAACTCACGCTAGTTGTAAGGGTTGCGTGAGTTAACTCACGCAGAAGGTTAACACTAGCGTGTGTTAATTCACGCTACTGTGATGCCCAAATTTTGAAAATTTGCGCCACTTTTTTTACTTGCTTTGCTTACCGCACAAGTTATTTATTTATTTTTTTCTTTCTTATTTTTTATTGAATAGACATTGAGTGAGATGGTTGAAAATGTGGGGGAGGATGACGTTGAACCTAAACCGGCCAAAAGCAAACCTTCCGGCGTAGGCGTAGGTTCCGGCGTAGCATCCGGCGATGTCAAACCAAGCAAACAAGTGGAGTTTAAAGTGAAAATTCCTTTTCAAGCTCACATAGTTCACAACCAAGCAAAACCGGTACCTACCGGTAACTTTGAAGAGAAGCCTAAACCGGTATCTATCGGTGTTTGTGTTATTGAAGTAAACACCAGGTCATTTTTTACAACAATTGAAAGATGGAGAGATCGTGAAGAATTACTTGGTTGGGTTCGTCGACAAGCGGCAACGGCCGGATTTACTATTTCTATAGATAAATCTAGTACAATATCGCCATACATGACGATGCAATGTGAGAGGAGTGGTGAATACAAGCCACCTAAGACGAGGAAGAAACTGAAGCTTGAAGGCACATGCACAAGGAAATGTAATTGTCCGTTTAGGTTGAAATGCTTCTTTGATAAAAAAAAACACAAGATTGGTGGATTGCAATGCTTTGTGGAATTCACAACCATGACTTGGCGCCAAAGTTATCTGGCCACCGTCTTGCGGGTCGACTAAAAGCGGAGGAGAAGCAAAGAGTTATCGACATGACAAAGAGCTTAGCAAAGCCTAGGAATATTCTCACGGATTTGAAGGAAAGTTACAAAGAAAGTGTGACACTCATCAAGCAAGTGTATAATGCGCGAACTAGATGGCGCATGGGGCAAGACGAAGTTGCAATACTTGATTACAAAGTTGGAGAAGCATCAATATGTCTATTTCACAAGAGCAAACAACGAAGAAACCACTCTTGAAGACTTATTCTTTGCTCATCCGGATTCTATTGATATGCTTAACATTTTTCGCATCGTTTTGGTCATGGACTCCACCTACAATGTTAAAGCCACCTCCGAAAAAAGTGGCCACCAAGGGAGCACCTAAAAGGGTGAAGTCTACACCAAAAACGAGGTCCACGGGTCGAATCCCCTCTAGGTGGGAGACTATTGATGTTCAAAATCCCTATAGTCAATGCTCACATGACAAGAGTAATGTTCCAAAGAGTAAAGGTTCACGTCTTGGCACTTGCTCCCGCTCACAAGCTTCGACTCCTACTTCAAAACCAAAACCTTATTTGCAAATACCATACATTTCACAAATTCCACATCTCATAAGACCTTACATTGAAGACATTGTGAATGTTAGAGGGGATGGTAATTGTGGTTTACGGGTCGTAGCTAGGCACATGGGATTGAATGAGGAAGATCATGTTTTGGTTCGTCATGCACTTATTAATGAGTTGAAAAATCACAAGAGTGACTTCTTGCCGATATATGCTACCGAGAGCCGTTACAAACTTATCTTGGATGGTTTACACCCTCCAACAAGTAAAAGTGGTATTGCACCTTCAGAAAAGTGGTTGACCACTCCGGATATGGGTCACATCATTGCTAGTTGCTACAATAGACTTTGCCCGAAATGGGTGGTTCATATCTGGATATGGGTCACATCATTGTTAGTTCTATTGACTTTGCCCGAAATGGGTGGTTCATGTGAGACATATTTTCCAATCCGGAGTGTTTCACCACTTAAGCTACATTCCAACATAATGTGTCTTTGCTTAATTCCGGACCACTTTCTTCATGTGAAGTTGAAAGAAAATTGTTCGTTACCACCTCCTTGTAAGGAGTGGATGACTCACAAGATTGGGGAGATGGATCAATAGCTTTTTGAGTTTTTGGATAGACAAACCGCCTTCGATGAGCTCATGTTTAAGGAGCCGATGCCGCCGAAGAAACCAACAAATGAGCACAATCCTATTACTTGTGACACTCCAACTCCGGAAAAACCAAAGCAAGATTTCGAAGTTATGGATGAAGACGAAGATTATGCACTACCACTAGTCTAATTAGATAGGTTATGACACTTTTGGATCGGTCAGTGTTCGTCATATTTTTTGGTGGTATTACACCCCGACATATTTTTTGGTGTCCGATTGTGTAATTTGGATATTTATGGCCAATATGTAACTAATATTATATATTATATAAATATATGAAATGAATTAGTTTTTGGATCATTTACGTGTCATTAAGTGTGTTTAAGTGATTACGGGTCATTACCGGCGAATTTGTGAAATTTGGACCGTTTGGATCATTATGTGTGATTACGTGATTGTGAGAAAAACG
>Ga0228711_1011169_pt1 | contig 11521 bp, 7 predicted proteins | sample MedpolnodulmetaG_2_FD_177996 | JGI IMG/M metagenome (GOLD analysis project Ga0228711, IMG submission 177996) | Root nodule microbial communities from Medicago polymorpha collected in Santa Monica, California, United States - brown nodules | ecosystem: Host-associated > Plants > Roots > Nodule...
TATTTTAGCTGCAAGAGCGGCCTGAGCAAGAAGGAAGCTCATACAGCAAGAAGTTCCAGGCAGAATTCGAAAAGTACCTTATTTATTATCTTAATTTTGATTTTTGAAGGGGTCTTTTGTTGTTTGGATATATACATTCTTGCTTTCGAATTTTGTAATTATTTAGGTTTTTAAATTAAACGAATTATAATCAACTCATTAGTTAATATAATCTTTTAGAAAAATTGCAAATAACTGAACATCGATAGACCTAAACAGGGGACTGTAATATTATTATAAGTTAAATTTGATGCACCATTGGAGTAAAAGATGAATGAGTTGCTTCAAGATGATGTGACTTAATGCAACCCACAAAATACTCTTATATGAAGTCCACCCTTAGGGTTGCTCTAATATACGCAAAACTGACACCCAAACAACTAACTCACAATAGCAACGACAAGTGCAAAACGATCGCCTATGCAGAATGAAAAAATCATGTAGTTTGAATTCAACCTATAAAACATCGACATAGGCTTGCTGCTAAACACGTTCAATTTGTATATTTAGGCAACCTCAGAGATTCCAAACTCAAAACCTGATGATTGGACATCCTGATTGGTTTGCCTTTTTTTGAATGTGTCAGAGTTTCCTCATGATTCCTCTTCAATCTAATATTGATCCTTACGATTTGGTTGATATAAGATATTATAATCTTATTCTTAAATGGCAGTATTCTGCATCACTAACTTTATTGGAAGTTCTAAAAAAATATTAGTTGGAACTATAAGATTGTATATTTTGATGGGCATCAATTTATGTGATGGTTGAGTCTTTGTATTTAAACAATAATTTATAATTGAGTTTGTTTAACATGTGCAATATTGAACATGTTAAAACAACTAAAAGTAATAAAAAAATTATTGAAAAACATCAATTTTTTTTTTTAAGGAAACATCAATTATTTATTGAAAAATTATATATTTAACATAAAATACAGAAGTTCTAAGACAAAATTAACATTTTAAATTTCTTAACATGTGCAAATCTACACAGAATAGAAAAACCCTTTATAATTATTTCAACATAATCTTGGTGGTTCTTTTAATCTTGGTGGTTCTAATTTACATTGTTAGATATTATTAATAATTTACATTTTATATTCTTTATGTTCAGACTTACCACGGTGGAAGCACGTTTTGAGAGACATACATCAAAGGATCCTAAAAGTAGCTTACCATGCACACCTAAACGTGATAGAGACATCGATGTTGAGGACCCATTGTCATTATGTCGTTTAAAAGTTATAATTAAATAACTTAAAAGACTTAAATAGTACGAAAAAACTTAAAAAATAACTTGTTACAATTAAATAAAGGGTTAAATATGTTTTTGGTCCCTATAAATATACTAACTTTTTGTTTTTCTAAGATTTTCCTTCAACTTTTAGTCCCTATAAAATTTTCAATCACAACTTTTGTCCCTATTTTTAAGTTAATTTTGAATTTTTTTAATCAAATTGTCCAGAAATGTGTAAAATATTGTAAAAAAACATTCAAAAAAAATTAGAATTTTTTAACAAACCACGAATTATATATGAATTTTTAACCGTCAAAAATATAAAAATTCATATTAAATTCATGTTTTGTTAAAAAAATCTAATCTTTTCTAGGAGAGATTATTATAATATTATGAATTATTTTGGAAAATTTATTCAAAAATGTGAATTCTACGTATGAGTTTACATTAAAGGGGGACCAAAAGTGAAGATGAAATTTTTTTCAAGGACTAAAAGTTGAAGAAATTTTTTAGAAGGACAAAAACGAAAAATTGAATATTTATAGGACGCTTAAATAAATAACTACAAGGGTTGGAAGTGATACGAAAAGAAAAAAAATTAAATGAGAAATTTATTAGAATTAAAATTAAATAACTTAAATGATTTACGTGTAATTTAACCAATAGGAACTGTTATTTAACTATTGTATACTTGTCCCATTCTGCTCTTCTGCGTTTTCCCCCTCGTTCTTCACCATTCAGGTGTTAGGGTTTAAAACCTAATATAGTTGATTGTTGAATCTTTTCTGTTTTGATTAGATTTTTCTTGGATTTGGGGAATTAGGGTTTAAAACCTTTTAATTGGGGGATGCGACAGATTTTGAGAAATTGAGTGTGTTTTGATGAAATTAAACCATTAAACACACTGATTATTATTATTATTATTATTAATATTCAAATCTGTTCTGTGAAGGTTGGAAATATTCAAATCTTCTCGGATTTTTAGTTTAAGCCGGTTTGGGGGATTAAGGTTTAAAACCTTTGAATAAGGCTGTCCAGTAATTGAGTTTCTTTTGATGAAATTAAAACCTCAATTATTATTATGCTAGCTCTTGAATTAGTGTTCATATTTATGTTTATCTCGCTATTGTTGCTAGACTTTGAGCCCATTTCATTTTCTCCTCAATCATCGTCATCTCACAAGCACTGCAAATGGGTAACTCAAATCACTTCCTTTTCATTTTATAAACCAATTGTATTTTTTTATTTGTTTTAATTCTTGATTCTCTCATGTTATTGTCTTTTTAAAGATTAGGAAACTTTGAGAATACGTTATCTCAATGAATGCTGTAATATTGCATTAATATGTTCTTTATTTGCACTTCATTCATGATCCATCTCTTATGATTTACATGTTGCATTGACTTTAGAATTTTGTCTAGATACAATTCTTTTTTTGTTTTGTTGTTTTATGAAAATGCAAACTCTTGATTGGGTGATCAATGTTATATTGATATTTTTTTGCTGTTTAATTAATTTGCATTTCATCCATCTATTATGATTTAGATTTTTACCGTAGAACCGTGGGAAGATACGATTCTTTTTGCTTTACTGTTGTGAAAATGCTAGCTCTTGATTAAGTGTTAATATGCACACAAGTTGGTTATGTTTATCTTGTTGTTTTTGCCAGACCTGAAAACTTGAGCCCATTTTATTCTCTATTAATATTTCTTTGGCTGTTTTGTCTGTCCTCTGCTCTGAAGCATGCATACCCACCCGTACTGGTTACGCATACGGCACTTGTACCGTACGTACCAAACCGTACCCGTTTTTACTTAGATGATAGAAGTGTGTTTAAACACATGATTGAATTACAAATAGTATGATACTATTTTTTTTTTATTATAATTGATTTTTTTCTAACCATGTTTTTACAACAACAATGGTAGTAACTCACTTGGAAAATCTTTTTCTTGACATTTTATTATCAATGTACTCGTACCTTTGTTTTTTAAAATTTGTCGTATTACATACCGGTACCCGTACCTATGCATCATATGTCCTCTGTTATGTTTTTGGCTGTTTCATGTATGCCTTGTCTTTTTCATTTTGAACTTCCATCCATATTAAAATATCCTCACCCTTAGGTTTCTCATTTGATCAAAACAATAAATAAACAGATGTTGCTCAAAAGCCCGATTCAAATGACAAAAAGGAAAAAGTTGCTCAGAAGTCCGATTCAAAAGACAAAACAGAAGAAGTTGCTCAGTCAAAAGTAGAGAGAGCAGAAAGTTCAAAGCGTAAATATGATGGTTGTACTTATCAGGAATGTCCGTCTTTGAATATCTCACAAGCGTCACAAATGGGTAACTCAAATCACCTCTTTCATCTTATAAACCGATTGTATTTATTTTTTTAATTTTTGATTATCTTACGTTATTGTCTTTTTTTAAGATTAGGAAAGTGAAAGTAAGTTTTGACAATGCTGTAATGGTGTATTAACTTACAGCATATTAAAATATCCTCACCCTTTGGTTGATCAAAACAATAAACAGAAAATGCTAAGAAGCCAAAAGGAGATAACATAGAGGAAAAGCCTCGTGTGACAACCAACCCGATTCTTCCCGAGATACAAGAAGCAGAAAGTAAGTTTACTCAGTCTTGTATTAATATGTTCTTTGCGGTTGAATTAATTTGCATTTCATATGTCTGTTATGATTTAAATTTTGACGGTAGAACCATGGGAAAATACAATTATTTTTGCTTTATTGTTATGTGAAAATGCTAGCTCTTGATTGAGTGTTAATATGCACATAAGTTGGTTATGTTTATCTTGTTATTGTTGCTAGACTTGAAGAATTGACCCCATTTCATTGTCTATTAATAATTTAGTTGTTTTGTTTGTCTTTTTTTTATGTTTTTGCCTTGTCTTTTTCTTTTTTAACTTTCAGCCATATTTAAATATCCTCCCTCACCCTTGGGTTTCTTATTTGATCAAAACAATAAATAAATAGAGGTAGCTACGAAGCCCCATTCAAAAGACGAAATAGAAGAAGTTGCTAAGTCAGAAGTAAAGGGCTTAGAATCCGAGGTTTCTTGGGTTTCTCCTTGGGGTCGCCACTGCCATAATGTTGATATGAGTACTTATGAGGAATGGCCGGACTATTATTGTGATAACCTCGACGACAATGCTTGTCTTGATGACCGCAGCGACAATGATGAGGCAAGTTTTTTTGGACATCTCAACAAAGTTTGTGGCCTTGCAGCAATGATTTTGATATTCACAAATTTAGTTTCTATGTGCATATATGAATTCTTTATTATCAATCTCTAAACCTGCAGAAAGATGCAGAGTATAAAGAAAGGTGGGAGAAATGTTTTCACGTTGGTAAGCTCCCAGGGGAAAAGTAAAGACATGGGAAAAAGAATGAGGACTGAGAGCAAGAGATAGAGAAGCAGTTTTTAATGCAGAAGCAGTTTTTAAAGTACTTTTGATTATAGTTTTGAATCATGTGTGTTGGTGGGTTATGTTATGTGTAACTTATGTTGCCTGAAAACTGTATTGTCTTTGTTTAGGATTCTTGTTGACGTCATTTTTAGAGAACACTGATGCGAAATTGTCATAATAATCTTTTTTAGAGAAGACTGATGTGAAACTGTTAAAGCTTCCTGGTAATCGATACCAACCCTAGATTTTCTAATGTCATAAGCACTATTGTCTTGCTCTTATTACCCATTGCCAGGAGAAGTGCTTGTGCTTGCTCTGGATTGTCAGTTTGAACATATTAAATCCCTATACTTGTGTTTTTTTTTAATATTTATGTTTTTCAATATTAAATCCCTATGTTCATATTAAGCTTGAATTGATTCATAGTGATATCCTTAAGGAAAAAGATACATAGACCACTCTTTCTATACACCCCTTTGTACCACTAATGATGTGGTATGGGCATTTTAGTAATTTCACACATTTTATAATTTCATTCATCCCAAAACCTTGCTTTCTCTCTCTCGTCAAACGTACTTAGTTGTTGTGGTTCTTTGTTTGTTTTAATGTTGACTTATATCCATTTCTTTAGTTGTGAAATTTTCCTAAATAGGCTCCTTGAAATTGATTCTTAACATAAATTCTTTGATTTGTTTCTGGAGGAAGTGTTCTTATAGATTAAGCTACTCTTTTGCAGAATTCATAGTTTTTGTTCTTATTTTATTAAATTGCTTTCTTGGAGTTTGGCTGCAAGTTGTTAAAATGGCTCAGAGAATGGAAAATGTGAGCACTTCTGGTAATCATTGATTTCGACAGCGCGGCTCAACAAATTTACTTTGTTATAATTTTTTGTTGGAAGTACCAAGTTATGGTTATTTTGTTGCTCATAAGTACAATAAGGCCTATGATAAAGAAAATAGTTGGTTTAAGAATTAAACAAGCTGGTAGAGGTTCATACAGAGGAAGCTAGGTGTGTTATGTGTTTGAGATACTATGCAATGGCACTACCGATTATCATCGTTCATCCTTCTCCGGCAATCAACAACAATCTTCCCACATCCACCTATCTCTTTTCATTTGCCCTCGTCTCTCTCTCACATTCAACACATAACTCAACACCACCATCACCGCCATTCTTTGTCACCACCTCGATCTCCGTCGCGGTTCACCGATCCGACGTGTTTCGCCTGAGTTCTCATTGACTACGACATCGTCGGATTTAAAAACCATCACGAGATTCGTTCTTTGGTAGAGACCGAACACTTGACATGGTTGTGGTGGTCGGAATTGCACTTGAAGCTTTGAAGGAGAGAAGATGGAGGGCGGGAGGTGGTTCTCCAGATCCGGTGAGTAGAAAGAAGACGGAAGAGGTGAGTGGGAGAGCACGGGAGGGATAGGGAAAGAAGAGAGAGAAAGGGGAGGAAAAGAAGGAGTGAGGGAGACTCTCACTTTTTTTTTTATTGTTTTGAACAATTAAATTTTTCCATGTGTCAATTTTTTGTGTGGAGGTCAAATGGTGTTTGCCACCTAAGGTGGTATGCCTATCACCACTCTTAAACTGACAGAGTAGGACTTCTATTTAACACATACGTGGGCCATTTAACTTATTCAGGCCAGAAGAGTTTAGGTACATCTCTCCCTGCAAGCAAGCACCTTACCATGTTCATAAAGAGAAGGAAAGACGTACGAGTTTATTTTGCGCAGGAGAGTTGGGACGCATAATTGTTCACTATTTTATTTTATAGGACCGCTAACAATACATTTAACTGGCATATGATCGTGATTCGTCACAATATTTAGTAGCGAATATTCACAATGTTGAGGATTAAATTGAAATGTTCTTATCAAACTGTGAGTGTGCAACAAAGCCAGAAGCCCATTTTGGTTGCCAATATTACAATTAGCTGACATATCGTTAGGAGAACGAACTTTATAAAGGTTTTACAAAATCGAAAATCAAATTGAAATATTCCAAAAAGTTGGGGATTATTTTGGTAGTTCACGTTGAGTCAAGCAAGGCTCCAAAACTAAGACATAAGGTTTCTCCTCTCAATAGCATTTTTTTCACTCATAAATATCAAATCTGGGACCTTTGAATAGTCAATACAAATATCCAATGTTGTAGCCAAGTAAAATACTATCCTTTTACAAATAAAGTATTTCCGGGCCTTATCATCAGAAAATGTAATTATACAAAATAGTGCTCAAATTGAGGGATCGAAAGTACAATGAAGATTTTACTACATGTGTGGTGTAGAAAAAATTAGATTGTATGTGCTGCGTCCGTTTTGATAATATAGGACGAGGTCGTGGTTTTTTATTTTATTTTGAATGTAGCCTAGTTTTATTATTATATTTGCTTTAAACATGTTATAACAATGGGAAAATAACATTAATTTAAGTTATGTGCAACGTTGTGATAATTCACACCGCGAAGACTGTTGTTTGTACCGCAACATCCATTACCTCTGAAATAACGAAAACCTTAACGTAACCGTGACCATGACCACACCGTTATTTAAAACTTTGGTTGTCACAAAAAAATAATTGTACAAATATCATTTCTCTTTCAAAATTTGTAGGGACTAAATAGTGAGAGTACAAAGACTAAAAACACAATTCAGTCAAATTTGAGATGATTATGCACTACAAGCATATTTAACTCTTTTAGATACTATTATAATTGTTATTGTTATATTTTATGTTTTATTGTTACATTTGAAAAACAAATAATACATGCATGACCATTTTAATTTTTGCAGATGCAAAGAGGTTAATTGGAAGGAAATACAGTGATTCCATAGTCCAAAGTGATGTACTGTTGTGGCCCTTTAAGGTCGTCGCTGGCGATAATGACAAACCAACGGTCCTTGTGAAATACAGGGGCAAGGAAGCATCTTGTTGCCGAAGAAATATCAGCTATGATTCTCACACAGATGCGAGAGATTGCAGAAGCATTTTTGGAGTCACCGGTTGAGAATGCAGTGATTACCGTACCTGCTCATTTTAATGATTCTCAAAGAAGAGCCACCAAAGATGCAGGTGAAATTGCTGGTCTTAATGTAATGAAGATAATCAATGAACCAACTGCAGCTGCTCTTGCATATGGACTTCAAAAGAGATCTAATTGTGTTAAAGAAAGAAATATTTTCATATTTGATCTTGGTGGTGGAACTTTTGATGTTTCTCTTCTCACAATTAAGAATAATCTCTTTGAAGTCAAGGCCACTTCCAGAGACACACACCTCGGAGGAGAGGACTTTGATAACAGAATGGTGAAACACTTTGTGAAAGAGTTCGAGAGGAAGAACCAAGTTGACATTAGTGGTGACCCAAAAGCCTTGAGGAGGTTGCGAAATTCTTGCGAAAGGGCAAAAAGAGAACTTTCTTACATCACTAAGGCGACAATTGACATAGATGCTATATGTCAAGGCATTGACTTCTGTTCATCAATCACACGGGCTAAGTTTGAGCAACTGAATATGGATCTCTCTTCGAAAAGTGTTTGGAGATTGCTAAGAGTTGCCTTGCAGATGCTAAGATGGACAAGAGTAGTGTAGATGATGTAGTCCTTGTTGGTGGTTCTTCTAGAATTCCTAAAGTGAGGCAGCTATTGCAAGACTTTTTCAAGGGGAAGGAATTGTGCAAGAGCATCAACCCTGATGAGGCTGTTGCTTATGGTGCAGCTGTTCAGGCTGCTTTGTTGAGTGAAGGCATTAAGACTGTTCCAAACCTAACGCTTCAAGATGTTACACCTTTGTCTCTAGCTAAGTCAATAAAAGGAGATATCATGGATGTCTTGATTCCTAGGAACACTTCTATTCCTTTCAAGAAGACAAAGACTTACGAAACTGTGGAAGATAACCAACGATGTGTCTTAACTGAGGTTTATGAGGGAGAGAGAATAAGAGCCAGTGAGAACAATTTACTGGGGTTTTTTAGAATCTCTATTCCTCCTGCTCCCCGAGGCCATGTTCCTATCAAAGTATGCTTTTCTATAGATGCTGATTGTATACTAAACGTCTCTGCAGAGGAAGAAACTAATGGTAATAATTAAGATATTACAATAACGAATGAAAATGGAAGACTGTCAAGAGATGAAATTAAAAGAATGGTTCAAGAAGCTGAAAATTTTAAGTCTCAAGATATGATGTTCAAGAAGAAAGTTACAGCGATAAATGCATTGGACGATTATCTTTACAATGTGAAGAAAGTAATGAAGGATGATAGTGTTGCTTCCAAACTCAACCCTGTAGATAAAGTGAAGATCAATTCTGCAATGATAAAGGGGAAAAGTTTGATTGATGGCAACGAGCAGGAAGATGCGTCTGTTTTCGTAGACTTTTTGAAGGAGCTTGAGAGGGTCTTTGAAGCTGCTATGAACAAGATCAGCAAAGGTTTCTCAGATTATGTATAACGTTGGAGCTTCTTGTTTCTGGTACTTAATTATTTATAATCTTGTTTTTGTTTGAGTAGACTTGAAGTTGTGATTGATGTATAAACATAAATCCTTATGACATAACTACTATTATAATTTTAATTTCTGTTACTGATTGTACTTACAAATTGAGAGTCTTATTATTCAGAGACCGTCATAGCTTTTCCATAGTAGGTCCTTGATTTTGTAGGTTATCTTGTGGTTTAATTCTTGTTTGATAAGCTATAGCCCCAATAAAAGAGTCATTATGTTCTGTTAGCACATAAAACTGCTTTATGTTTTTAGCAGTCAAAGTAGTTGCAGTAATTGGAGCAAATAGTTGCAAGCTGTATAATACGACTATTGCGGAGCTATAACATTGTAGCATAGCGGAATTTAAACAAACTACTTTTTTTTGCGATCTGCTTTCGACAACATTGTTGTGATGTGCATTGTCTTGTAACTCAATTCATTCATTCAATGAAATAAATTTCAGACCACAATGTAATAATTCTTCACACAAAAAAATTCTAATAGCAATCTCTGTGAGTTTAGCTCAGTTGGTAGGAATATTTCATATTATATATAGGAGTCTGGGTTCGAATCCCAGACACCCCACTTCTCCACAATTAATTATGTGAGCTCTAACCACTAGGCTACTTGACCAAAAAAAAAAAAAATCTTCACACCAAGAGTTTATCTTTTGAAATCACTTTAATGTAGTCCCAAAAGAGACGTTTTAATTTTTGATGACTTTTGACATGCCTTGACTGATTTATTTCACTGTCTTTTAAGGTTAACTTCTTGAGCCAACTTCGTCTCACCAATAAAGGAGATGAACCAAAAGTGGCGAAACGTCTAATTGATGTATATTTTTGCACTATTTATGGTATCGGTTTTCTCTAACGTAACTGAAATATCAGAGGTCATTTTTAAGTATTCAGTGTTAGTATAATTAAAATGCAATTACATATATTCAAATGAGGCCGAAAGAGAATAGTGTTTTTATTTTCAACACACACCCCCTCATTTTACATTCCCCACCTTTTCCTTTCATTTTTCTCACTACGTTTCCTCTAATTCTAATCAAATATTCTACATTCATTGTGAATTCATGCTTTAGTGAGAAGTGGAAATAACCATTCATGAAGAATTTACTATTTGGCGTTCCTCGAGGTCAAACTTTATGATTTATTGAATTTAGAGATGATATTTAGCTTTGATGAGTAGTGGAAACAATTGTAGATTGTATAATCTTAAATTTTCATGACTTCCTTTAAACCCTAAGTATATAAAATTGGGGGTTTTGTCTAATTCTTTAATCTATTGTTAGGTTAGCCTTAAATAAGTTTTCTCATGAGTTGATATGATTGATGATGTTCAGATTAAGTGGAAATCACTCCGGTGGTCGTTCCGGGAGGCATTGCTTGAAACAGAGTTGAATCGACATTGTTGTGAGTAGCTAATTTACCTTGTTGCAACTTTTTCTTAAGTTACAAATTTGTTTTTCTTAAGTTGCAAATTTTTTAGTGCTATAAATTATTTTTAAACTATGCTTTGATGTTCTATTGAGAATTTTATATCTCTTTGATGAATCGAATAGATAGTTCAGCCTATGAGTAATATGCTCATAGAAATTTTAAGATAATCTTCGTTCAGTACAACGAAGACATAATGTAGCTTATGAGTTACGTGTTTTAGTAATTTTTTTATCATTTTCATTCGCCACAACGAAGAGATAATGTATCCTATGAGTTACACACTCATAGTAATTTTTAGATAATTTCCTTTCGCTACAACGAAGAGATAATGCAGCCTATGAGTTATATGCTCATAGTAAAATTGAGATGATTATTGTTCTCTGCACGAAGAGATGATACAACATATGAGTTACGTGCTCATAGTAAAATTGAGATGAATATTGTTTGCTGCAACAAAGAGATAATGCAGTATATGCGCTGATGAGTGCACATAGTGAAATGCACTGTTGGTGATACTAGACCTCAACTCACGAAATATGTGATATTTGTTTTGATATTAATTTCAAGTTTTAAAAAAGTTTTAAGATAAAACCTATATTTAGTTGATGAATTTTATTTATTTTTATAATTTACTTTGATTATTATTTTTTTGTTCGTGCGACCAAGGTTGTCAAAATCGGGACTTTACTTCAGATCAAAAGGAAATAGCAAAATCGGGACTCGTAAAATCGCAATCAAAATCAAAGGATTTTACTCAAAGACTTTTGTAGCCACTATTTCTTCTGAATACATGAGAAATTTAGTGTATGAGAAATCTAACTGCTCCCAGATAATATTTTTTGATGAATACTTAATATTTATATGGTTAATATCATAAGT
>Ga0228711_1011171_pt1 | contig 11520 bp, 3 predicted proteins | sample MedpolnodulmetaG_2_FD_177996 | JGI IMG/M metagenome (GOLD analysis project Ga0228711, IMG submission 177996) | Root nodule microbial communities from Medicago polymorpha collected in Santa Monica, California, United States - brown nodules | ecosystem: Host-associated > Plants > Roots > Nodule...
CACCAAATCTTAGCCATTTGATACATTTAATCCAAGGGTCCTAATTATTGTGAAATCAACTCACGTGAACTTTTCTCCATCTAATCCCTCCTAATCTGCACACTCCTCTTTCTCCTCTGCTCTAACCAACAAAGCTTGAACGAACAACACAATGAAAGTGTCTATTTCAAAATTATAATTGATCAACAAACTGGATTATTTCAGAAATTGATTGTTGTCAGTGATTACATTTTCAATTTTACCTCCCTATTCGGCGGACGACAGAATGTTCATCGTCTCTCTTCCTCATTTTCTTTATACCAATATGCATGGGGAAATTAAAGTTAATGGAATAGTGTATGTGGAACGTTTTTGATTAAAACAAATTAAAAGTTATACCCTTTAATTTCTTTGGTCAAATAAAAAACCAAACCTATCGAATCAATTGGTATGATCATGAGTGCTCTTTGTTCGTGCACAAAACTCAAGCCTATGATATTAATTGTATTACCTATCGTATGCACAAAACTAACGCTCTCTTCTCGCATCCATTTTTAGGACGACCAACAATTTGAATTTGGATAGATTTGCTTTGATTGTTGGTCATTAACTTCTCTGTGTTGAAGCTGATGGAGAAGAAGAATGAGCGCGGATCAGGCAAGTTAATGGAAAGTAATGATCATGTGAGATTTCAATTAAATAAATATGAGCATTTTGATTAAATGAAATATACGGTTGAAATTTGGTGTCAACGGATCCTGACTCAAAAAATAAATAAGAGTATGTATATATGCCCCCATTCAATGATGGTTTTGGAAAAGGTCCTCCAAGATCTGTATGTATCAACTGCAATCTTCTCATTGCTCTCCAGTCTGATTGGGAAGGTAACAATCTGGTTTGCTTCCCAAATTGACAAGTAGTCACGTTTTTCTCCAATTCTGGTATACCTTCTGCTAGATTATTTTTCAAGTATATTATAACTGCATGATTGAAATGGTCTAGCCTCTAGTGCCAGAGTACAGTATCAATAATTGATTTTATAACTGGAGATTCCCCAAATTGCATTAACAGATTTAAAACTTAAAGAACATCTTGGATAATTTTTGTAACTTAACTAGTCTCAACTGCAATTGATTATCTTCTTCTGACATCAATAAATTCACCATACCAACCATAAATTTTGTAATAGAATCCTTGTTGAACTCTATGAAAATCGTATATCATATCTCATATTACCAGTGCCTTCATTATCAATACAAGAGCACTTCCCACAAATAGGAGATCATCTTCTTACGGATATTTGTAATATACATTTGTTACAATTCACATATGACCTTATGAGAAAGAGAAAAAAAAAAATCATTTTTTAAGTTCATTTTAATTTAATAAATTAATGTGTTTGTCTATATTATAGAGCAAATACATCAATTATTCACTAAACCTAAAAAATTGTTTTTGTTTATAATAAGGGTGTTGCTAACCGATGCTCCTGGGACACTGGTTAAGGAGCAATAAATGAACAAATCACTTGTTTTACTTCAATTAAAGTGATAAATAAATCAACTAATTAAAATAAAATAAAAAGTTGTATTTAATACTACGTCAAATTTCTTTTTCCATTACATATTTACATTCCCGTATCATTTTCATTTCTTAACAATTTTTTTCTTCCCACAGATTTTACTCAAACCAATTTTTCTTTCCGTAAATTTTTTGTGAATCATTTTTTTCATTCAAACCAATTCCCGGAAAAGCCTATGCATAATTAGCAACATATTCAATTAAAATAAAGTTTAAAATAAATTAACAATTTCAAAAATAAAACATAACCAATTAAAATATCAAATACAACCTCTCAAAAAAATATCAAATACAAAATCATCAAATGTGTAGAAATTCCATGCTTGTATCACAAAATAGAAAATTTTATAGAGTATTGAATACACATTTTTCTTATTTTAATTAGTTGACTTATTTCTCACTTTAATTAAGGTAAAACAAAGGGGATTTATTCTTTTATTGCTCCTTAACCTGTGCCCCGTGCCTCGGAGACATCGGATAGCATTACACATATAATAATGATCACAAAGTGTAGTATTTAAAGCCGTTCATAAAGTTGTTCAAAATTTAATGTGATAAAGATATGGTGACACCCTTAAATTGTTTTTTAACAGTAATTTCTAACGTAAATTATATTGACATTCCCTAAGGTTTTCTTAAACTACACAAACATCTCATCTATATATAATGACTCATCAGACCGTTAATCTAGTTAAAAAGACAAAATTTTGTAATGAATGTACCCTGTCAACTGTTACATGAAAATGTTTAAGGGGTATGTGGAATGTACTTGATCTCCTGCATGCATCGTTGATCTCTAAATAATACAAGAAATTGTCGAGTTTAATTTATTTATGTTTTGCTATGGAAAACATCTCTAATGGGTTATTCAAGTGGGTTATAAACTTTTTTTTTAGTAAAGTGGGTTATAAGTTTTATTTTTTGTCCCTGCAATTAGGGGTTATTTAAAAATTGGTCCTGTAATTGTTAATCTTGGCAAATTACCCTAACAAAGTTTAATCATTTAAAATTTCATCCCTTAACCACTTAATGACTGCCACGTCATTAATTTCATGTCGTCGCTCTGTTAATTGGTCAACCCACGTGTGAATTGACAGTTTTACCCCTATCTTCATCTTCTTCTCATTCCCTCCTCTTCTTACTGGATCTGCAAACAACATTCTTTCCCAAATTGAAAAGAAAAAAAACCTTCCTACTTCGAAGCTTTCTTCTTCTTCCATCTCTTCCACCAACACCAATTGTATCCATCTCTTCCTTCACCACCAATACAAACAAGAAATCAATTATCAAAAAAATACAAAACCAGTAAGATTTTTTTTAAAAATAATCTAAACTCAAAATCAAATACAATCCAACAACCACAACAACAACTCAATTCAGGTTTATCAACCAACCAATTAACAAGTTCAAAACCAAAAAGGTGAATGTACAACGAAATTGAGAATTGAGGTGAGTTAATAATTTGCAGAGAAATTCAAAAGCGGAAATTGGTACAAAGGACTCTACAAAGCTATTTGACGTCGCATAATTTAGCGACGGAAACGACGTTGAATTGGTTAGCGATTTGTTGATAATCGGAGCCGTTAGCGAGACGGAAGAGACCAATACCGAGAAGAACGTCGGCCGTGAGGTTAAGAGGGAAAATGTACGCCGGGTCACGACATTCAAGGAGAGGTTCGAGTAAATTGGTAAACCATTCGAAGGTGGAGGAGGTCATGAGACGGTGGTAGCGTTTAGTTTGCGGGAGAGGAGGGTGGTGGTTACGACGGTTTGTTGAGAGAAAAGAAAGTAGTGGCTTTGTTGATGTTGTTATGACTTTCCAGAAATCAATCTCAAAGAAGGGATAAACATAGCGACCAGTGCATGAATCTGAGACAAATGTGTTTGGTTTTTTGTTAATGAGAAATTGAGGATGTTGTTGGGGGTTTGAAATGTGTGAGAATAATCAAAGCATATAGAACTAGTAATGAACATATGAGAAAGGAAATGAGAATTGCAAACCAGAGTTGATGATGAGGGTATTTTTGTCCATTCCCATGCCATTTTGCTAATTTGATGACGTGGCAGTCATTAAGTGGGTTAATGGACGAAATTTAAATGATTAAACTTTGCAAGGGTAATTTGCCAAGATTAACGATTATAGGGACCAATTTTTAAATGACCCCTAATTGCAGGTACGAAACACATATTAAAGCTTTTTTTTAAAGAAGTGTGTAAACTTGTAACAAAAAAATGGTTAATATGAATTGTCCAAAAAATAAATGAGTAAAATAAACCAAGAAAAGAATATTTTTTAAATTGATCCGACAAACTAACCAAATCATCTCCATTTTTGCATAAGGTTAATCGTGAAGAATCAACTTGAGTGGCAGGATGGAAGATAATTAGGGATGTTTGCGAATCGATCGGTTTGGTTTAGTTTTGAGTAAACTTGATGTCAAGACAGATTAAAAGTATATATATTGACTTGAGCTGGATTTGTATGACTTGAGTTGATCATTTTAGTCTTTAACTCTGAACTTCGTTGTCACAAAGGTCTTTGACTCAGGATTAAATACAAAGTAGTCTTTGAATATGCCTTTTTAAGGACTACTCTGTATTTAATTTTGAGTCAGATCCTTGAGCCGGGTGATCGAGTAATCCTACTCTCCTCCGTGTGGTCTAAAAAAATCTCAAATATTTAGGTAATTTGTAAAAAGCATAAGTGTAAGGACCTCATTATTTTAGTGACTAATCTTAAACACCATAAACGTGACGAAATGGAGGATCACATCTTTAAACGTAGTTCATGCATTGTACGTTTCCACTGAGATTTTAAACAAATTAAAAAATTGAAGACAACTATTGCCGCAATGAGCCATCAGCCACCCCTATATATCGCCCCTATACTTTGATATATTGAGTGCAAATTAGAAGAAGGCGAGATAACAAAGAGCACACAGTCAAAGTTTATGATCACACGGCTTAATTAAAATCACATATTTTAAGTGTCGGCACGTAGATATCGTTTAAATTTTCTCCAATAGTGGTAAAAATTATCCTAGTTTACACTTTTTTTCTTGCACAACATTAATTCAATCAATAAGTGACGTTTAAAGCGCCTGCAAGAATTATGTGCATAGGCATGCAGAAACTCTCCTAAAATTTATGAATTTAGCGTGAGCTGTGTGTGAGTTAGGTGAATAATTGCAACAGAAACATGGATGATATACGGATATTTCTGGTGAAATAAAATTATTTAATTTGTTGCCGTGAGTTTACTTAATTTTAATTGATAGAGACATTGTATTAAATATTATAAATTTGTGTTGTAAATGTTTTTTTCATAAAAAAAATAAAATTGGATACTTTTCTTATTTTGATTTTTTTTATTAATTAAATTTCAAATTAAATTTTATATTGAAGTGGCGGAGCCAAAAAAAAAATGGTTTGGTTGGGCCATTAAAAGTTTGATTAAAAAGCTCGAGTACTTTAAAAAATTAAATTACGTAGTTTACTACTGCTATCAATTACGAATCTTTTTTTATAATACAACTGTTAATTGGGGAAATTTTCAGTTGACAAGACAATATAAAGAAGATTTGAAGCACCAAAAAATTAGAAGATATGTAAACTTCTGTTACCTAACCAAGCATAAGCATGACAAAAATCACATATGTCACTTTTAGAACTGTTGAAAAATTGTTTAAAATAAAATAGTTCTATGATTTTTAATTTTTTAATTTTTCAGGTGGGCCACTGTAACACCCCGTTTTCCCAACAATGTAAATAATACAAATAATCAAAGTATTCAACGTAAAACGGGACATCACACTACATTTCAAGTATAAATAGAGTAAAGTTACTATTTATTAAAACAACCTTGTCAAAATTTCAATGACATTGCAGCGGAAAATAGATTCATAGTTTAACAACTTTGGCACTATGGCCTCAACATAAACAACTTAATTAAAAATCTTAATCCAAAAAGGTTCAACAACGTAGTTCATAAATAATACGCAACAGTGGAAAACAAGCAATTAATCCCCATCCTGTTACGTATCAGAGCGACCCTAAGACGACGCACAAGAGTCGACTCACATCAGCAGCTAATCTTGGTTATCTGCACGTTACCCACGTAGAGGCAACATTCAAACAGAAGGGGTGAGATTTCACATTCAATAATAATAGGCATATAATTCATCAACGAAATTTAACAACCTAAACAACAATAATTAACAACAATAATATTTCACATATGCTTCATTTATTTCCACTTAGCATTTAAATCAACAACAACTATTCAGCAACGACGACGACAACTCAACATTAATGACAATGCAACGACACAACAACAACTTGACTATGCAATATGCATGTGGTACCAATCAACGTGTTAGAGCCAATGGCTGTTTAAGCAACGCTGGAGCATAAGCTCCTAAAATCAACGTTGGAGCATAAACTCCTAAAAATCAACACTGGAGCATAAACTCCTAAAATCAACGATGGAGCATCAACTCCTAAAATCAACGTGTTTTGAATGATTAACATTCACAGGGCATGAGCCCCCAACTTTATATGAGTATGCATGGACTCAACAACTTAATCAACAACAACGTACAACCTGAACGACTTGATAACATCACGTACAACTTGAACGACAACGACAACATCCAAATTATAATCTCATAGATATTCATCATTTAATTGCAACATCATATAATCATCATGTTAATTCAACATATGCATTCATATAGTAATTCATCAACATGTTATTCGTATAATAATCATCAACACATATATGTACCTTCATGTAGTAATTCATCTATACAAAACAAGGTCATTAGAACTGATAACATCACCCTAAGCTTTCAAGTATGCACTAAAGGCTAATTCAAAATAGAATTGTATGACTACAACACAAGAACATGAAAAAGGTACAGCATTACTAGGTTACACGCCTCGCGGGTTGGTTTACTCGTAGTGGCGAGCTAAAGGCGAGTAAACACTGCTCTCTGGTACACAATCGTTCGCCGTGGCGAACAGGTGGCGAGCAAACACTGCTCTCTATCACGTATAGCTCGCCGTGGCGAGCAGACTACTCGCGGTGGCGAACGTAACAGGTTCTCTGTCGAGAAGTGCGATTTTTAACCCCAAAAATCCAATTTTCATCAACCCCAATTCCAAAATTGATATGAAACTCAACCTATGATCATTCTACAACCTGAACATCATTTATCTATGAATTCTACGGACTTTCTACACTCTTAACAACCAATCCTACATGTTCTATCATCAAATCCGGTTTTAAACCCTAATTCTCAATTTCACATGAACAACAACAAAACTACATGCTAAATTCAATTTCAGAATTATACAACCTAAGATTAGAGAATATTAGTCTCACTCTTACCTTAGATTGGTGATTGCAAGACTCTACCGGTTCTCTCTTCTCTTGGTTCTCCTCTTTTTCTCCAAAAGCTTCTAAACCTAATTTGTGTCTGGCTCTTAGCTTTTATATCTCACGCCCTCAACATATTTTCTAACTAAATCCACGTATTTTCTAACTAAATCCAAACCAGTCCCTCAAGTCTATTTATTTATTCCAATTTTCCAACATATTCTACTAAATAATAACATAAAGCCACTTAATAAAATATTAAAACATCACAACACGTCATAAATCAACATAAATCGTATAAGTCATATAAAAGACTTTAAACTCAACCAAAAATAATTAAATAATAAAATAGGGCGTTACAGCCACTGCACCAATTAGTGACGATTTAGATTTGTCGATCACTAAACCCACAACAAAATTGTTTAAAATCTCACAAAATAGATTTATGATCGTTAATTTTTTAATTTTTTCGGATGGGTCGTGACCCACCCCAGCCATGAAGAGCTCCACCCCAGACAACCTCTTATTTTATCTGGACAAGAGACATGCTATGTATATACGAGAGAGGAAACCGTAGACATGATTAAAAACTTATTTTATATAGTTGTCAAATAATTTATTGGTTTTCCTCTTTAAAAAATGATTATTGACTTTTAGATCTTCAAAAGCATTACTCCTATATGAATGAAAATGAATGATATACCCGGAGCTCCCAACATCGCTAACATTTTCTAACTTGTTCCCTAAGGACACATGTTAAGGATTCCATAAATTAATTATTTGTCTATTTCTAGCAGAGTATAAAAAGTACAACCGTAATTAATTATTTTTTCACCACCAAACGTAGCGTCAATCACAACCTTTTTCAACAAATATAAGAATAGTTTATATTATAATAATAGTTGTATGGTCTTGCCGACGATATGCTCTGAGATAATTGGTTAAAGAGATCATAAAAGAAAAATTTATCTTAAAAATAAGCATTATTTGTATTGATATAATAATTATAACAACTTTTTATAAATAAAAAAAAAAACCACTTCTTTTGATTTATTAACTAGTGCTCTTAGAGCATCCACAATGGAGACCCTCATATTTGAGGTCTTAAACAGGTCTCACATGGACACATCACTTTTTTATTATTTTTTAATAATAGTATCTAATAGGTACTCAACCACTTCAATGGAGATCCTCTATCAAAAGGTCTAAATGGGTCCCACCAATAATTATTTATTAATAAAAAGCAACTCAAATAATGATTATTTTATTGAAAAGTGGTGTGGGGTCCACTTAAGATTCGGGGTCTTAAGAGACCCCCAAAAAAAATTTCCACATTGAAGGTACCTATTAGGTACCGGGTCTTAAATTGTAAAGACCCTACCAATGTGGATGCTCTTAGAACGCTCATTAGGATCCTTCTTAGTTTTGTAATTTTTTATAGTGTAATAAATAGACTATGTGAAGACAATAATACTATATAAAGAGGGGTCAAACTAGATATATATTTAATTTTGGGTTAAAAATACGATACACATGTGGAGGCAAGTGGGGTCGCCTGACCCATTGCCCACACTAGATCCGTGTCTGCTAGCATCAGAGGTTGTTGACCTTCTACATGAAGTTCAAAGGATCATGCGCAACAATTATCATGACTCCTAAATCCATAAATGTTGTGTTTATGATGATTGATTTTACTATCAAAAATATCTAACGACATAAACCGTTACCTTTTATTCATATGTAATTAATCATTGATAATAAGAATATAATGTCAACGATGTCACTACGAGAGATGATCATCTAAAAATTGTAATAATATAATTTTCTGATCATTACTATTTTAAAAAACAACACACACAAAAATCGTGCGTGCTTTTAACTCCTGACGCCGTACAATGAAGATATAAACTAAAGCTTCCACTCTCACCCTCCTCAACCACTCTTCAACTAACAAGTAGTTCCGTACCAAAAAAGCACAAAACAACATGAATCATCACAACCGTACACCTATGATGAATTTTCAACAAGTATATCCTCATCTCTTTCTACAAGAGATTCCAAATTTGGGAAATTCCAGGTACGTGTTTTTTTTACTACTACTTTAACTTGTCAAGTCCTTCAACAGTTTTTTTAGTAGGACTATTGCTAAATCATTATTTTTACAGTGTAATGAAGGCTAAAATTAAGAAGGAAGAGCCTAGATGTGCACAAATGACAATTTTTTATGATGGGAAAGTAAGTGTGTTTGATGATATTCCAGCTGAAAAAGTCAAAGACATTATGGTATTTTCCTCCAAAGGAACTAATACCTCTCAAAACCACAACTATGCTTTCAGATTTGCTCAGAGCCACCCATCATTTCTTGCTAGAAATTCTGCCAACAATTCTCTTCAAGTACCATCCACACCTGTTATTTATGGTAAAAATAATAATTGGATATCTATATATTTGAGTGGATGTGCTTGATTTGTGTAATGGTTTTATGTGTGTTTTTCATATTCATGACTTTCATGTTTATATATTCAGATTTACCAATGACTAGGAAAGCTTCACTTCATCGGTTCTTGGAGAAAAGGAAGGATAGGTAAACTAGATCTCTCAAACAAATAAAAAAAATCTTAACCAAAAATTACTGTTTGATTTTGGTTAAGATTTAATAAAATTTGTGGAAAAAATTCATATTTTTTAAATAAGAATTGTGTAGAATATTTTGACAATCTCTTTTAAAAAAATGTTAGATTTTGTTTAACAAAACATGAATATAATATGAATTTTTAAACACCAAAAACATAAAATTTCATATTTAATTTATGTTTTATTAAAAAATTCTATTTTTTTGCGAGACTGCCATAATATTCCACCTTTTTTAGAAAATGTCATTAAAAACTATGAAGTTTAGATATGAATTGATTTTTATTTTTTTTGAAACAGCAAATTTTATTAAACAACCAGATCCCTGCTCAAGACGAACAGAGATCGGTGAAATTGAGCATACAAATAAAGGCGTTGTATATAGGCGGAACACCCGAAATAAACACCCTAAAAACACCCTTGAGGACAACACCCGCCTAAATTCACACCTCCACCTAAAAACAGACTCCTTCATGGGAACAACCATTGTAAAAACGATATCCCACACTGCTCATCGTCACTACTCACCCCGAAACAAAAAACTCCCCTCTCAAAACTGAACTCTCAACCTGAACACCAAAGTTGAGCCACCTCTGGAAAAAAAACTCTAATCCAAAAGGTAATTCAGCTTCCACCACCTATCGACCTCCGATATACCGAAAGAAACCATAAAAAACCCAAAACCAAACTTGATCTAAAGAACTGACTCGATTAAAAAATATGAAGAAAAAAAAACATATTAAACTCAAAATTGAAATAGTGATTAGATAAATTAATTTATAATGGATGAACTTATGTTTGATAATTGATAAACTAGGTTATATTAATTATTGTTTGTGGTGTTGAGTTAGTCTGAAAACTTAAAGAGGAGTGATAATATAACTGTCTCTAGTAATAATAATTTAATAACACTGAAATGTGAGCTGACTGATCACAAATTGATGACCGAGATTCGGTATTTTTGCAAAAGGAGGAAGAAAAAAGAATCTAGCAAAAAAAAAGTTTGAGAGAGTTATATACTATCACTAGAGTGATATGTCTCAAACTTTTTTTTTTTTGCTAGATTCTTGTTTCTTCCTCCTTTTGCAAAAATACCGAATCTCAGTCATCAATTTGTGATCAGTCGGCTCACATTACAATATTATTAAATTATTATTACTCCCTCTGTCCCATATTAGGGAAAATACGTGGGTGACATTGGTGACATTGGCCAACCACAATGTCACACATGTACAAAGAAACAAAAATATATTGTGAAAGAGAAAGAAGAAAGACACTTATGACGTTGTAGTTGGCCAATGTCACAATGTCACCAACCACAATGTCACCCAAGTGTCACCCCCCATATTAGATGACATAGTTGACTCCGACACACGTACCAATGCATATGTTTTATCTTTGATATCTTCAATTCTCTACTAAAAAAAAATTATGAAAATTTAATATTTTAAAAATATTCATCGAGACGAATCCAACAACATCTTACATGATATTATTTATCTTCGTGAATTAGTAAAAAAATATAGTCAAAGTATGTTAAATCAATAATGCATATTGTCAATTAGGTCATGTATTGAGGGACGGAGGGAGTACTAAATAATCTTCACCATTGATTTGCAGTCAGATAATTGAAATCAATAATTTTTCTGCACAGAGGAAATGCATGTAATCAGAAATATCCAAGAAAATTATCTCTTTACTTCTTGTTCCGAAATAGTTTGAGTCGTGGCAAATTGATAACCATTTTTTCCTATTATGATTTTTGTGATCCATATTTACTGATATCTTTGTGCATGTTTCTACAGAATTGCTGCAAGGGCACCATATCAAACAAGTAACACAACAAACCTTAATAAGCCAATTAATGAATCCATGTCATGGCTCTCCTTGGCACCACAATCACCACAAAACCACAAATCAGAATGTAGTTCCAGCTCCATGTTTCTTTA
>Ga0228711_1011173_pt1 | contig 11518 bp, 7 predicted proteins | sample MedpolnodulmetaG_2_FD_177996 | JGI IMG/M metagenome (GOLD analysis project Ga0228711, IMG submission 177996) | Root nodule microbial communities from Medicago polymorpha collected in Santa Monica, California, United States - brown nodules | ecosystem: Host-associated > Plants > Roots > Nodule...
TTCTTCTCTCATTTCGCTTATTTCTTTCATGCGTTTTTTTCCACATTTTATTTTGCTGCATCTCATATTTGTTTAGTTCGCTTTTTTTCTTGCATTTTATTTTAATTTTTAAGCATTCATAATTATTAATTCATATATTAAACTTGAACATAAATAAATCATGCATTTTAGTTTAATTTTCTAGCATTACGCATTTTTAATTCAGTTCGTAGTTTGCAACACGGAACGTAAATACAGGCTTAGTATAAATCATGCATATTTACTTTCTCGTCATTTACTTTATTGTGCAGACCATAGAATGTATAATAGGCTTTGTTTAATAGTTAAAGGTGCATGTGTGCGTGCGTGTTTACCTCGTTTTTTTAGCTTAGGTTAACGGACTTTGTGATGATCTAATATCGCCACGAAGTACCGATGCTTTTTATTTTTCTTGCTCCGATAGTTTAATTTTAGTTTTAATTATTAATCATTTAAAAACAACAAAAACATTCACATAATCAAAAAATCACAAAAACATTTTCTTAGTAAACCTTGATTCAAGATCAAGTGATCCGTTACCTTTTAGTTTACTTTCTTAATCAAACATTAATCGATTTAATTCCATTTCAAGTAATTTTCTTCAATATCAAAAACACAAACCAATTCTCATTTGCCACTTGGCTTTTCATTTTAAAACCATTTTCAAAACTAAAAAACACAAAAACAAATCAAACATCAATTTCAACCCCGAACTACGAGGTTTTGATCCCTCACGGGTACGTAGGCAAAGGACATTCGTCCTTCCAAATCAATAAAATACATAGATAAATAGGTCTTTCTTCTTTTTTATCATTTCAAACTCTTTTTTCATCTTTACCACTTTAAATTCCATTTTTACAAAACAAGCAAGTTTATAGCACAATTAATTAAATAAAACCAAGAGGTTCCCGTAGAGTACTACGGACGTAAAGGGTGCTAATACCTTCCCTTTATGTAACTAACCCCCGAACCCTAAATCTCTTAAAAGGGGTATTTTGAACCTTTTTTCCCCTTTTCTCTTAAAAATTAAATGTTCAGTCGTGAAACAAATTAGCGAGTCAAACGCTAGTCAAATAGCCTTGACCTCCGAAAAATGACGCGACAGTGGAGTAAGAATGAATTAATGTTGGTTGGTGTTTAATATGTCGGTTATCATGATGTGGTGAATTATTCGTTTATTATATGATTATGTTATACGAAGCAATGTTGTTTATTTGTGGTGATGATCTCTTGACAATTGCTTATGATTGCTTGATGATGAATATGTAGATATGGTTTATTAATTGGTCAATACTTGATGTATGGATGTATTGTTTGATAATGCAATATGTGGAGATATGTAGAGAATATGAAGAGTAAATTGGTGTTGTGCATTATCGAGTCAATACTTGGAATCCATGCATTCATAAGTCCTATATGAAGAGATATGCAGAGATATATAGAGGGATCAATTGGTAAAATTACCTCTGACATCCAATGGTACCACATGCATGTAGAGTTGAGTCTTTAACATCGCATGAATTCATGATATGTGAAATGTGCCATATTTGATTATGTGCCTTAGTGAAAATTTGCGTTTGTGAATTGTGTTACTTGGTGAATTTTGGTGGAATATGTGGAGTTGAATCCTTGATTTACAATTGTTTAATAATGCTTGTCAATGATGTAAGGGATATGGTGTTGATTATTCACATGAGGCTCATATTATAGGATGATGAGTATGTTTATGCATATTTGATAGTTGAAATCATTAAATGTTATTCATTTGATTATATTTGATCATGTGATCGGTATCTAACCCCCAATGGTTCTTTGATTGACCACCGCGTCTTTTTTTGAATGACGTAGGTTATTTGCATGATTGAGGTGGTTTCTTTCTTTTGATGCTTGAGGACTAGCCTGGATGCTTCCTTGTTTTATTTTCCTCTTAGAGTTTAGTTAGGCTCTGATGTAGGAGTGTCGGTCTTGAGACCTTTTCATTTTGATATCGTTTGATGGATTAGGTTTATTATATGATGAAGATAATTGTATCATGTCGATGTATTTTTGTGGCGTGACACATGGCATGTTGAGAATTATTCTATGTTGTCGAGTATTTTTATGTTATTGATTTTCCGCTGCGAGTATTTTGAAAAACAGTTTATGCATGTCTTGAGAAAAATGTAGATGTAGCATCTAAACTCTTTTGATAAATGATTTATCTGCATGATTATTGCTTTCGGGGTTTAAAGTGTTACAATTATCAATTCATGGGCAGCTTACATAACCTGACTGAAAGTTATTGGCAACATGATTGAAAACTACTTCATTGATACCTACCACCATCCCCCACCCCCCATTGCTCTCAATTTATAGATGGAGAATGAAGAACAATGGTTCTTAGACGTTTCTTAAAGACAATACAAGTTGGGGAAAATTCATTCCTAATTCCAAGGATTTTCAAGAAGGAAGAATGCACAAAAAGGACAAAAATCTGCATAATTCACACCCTAGAGGATTTCCCATGAACCCTTGCAGATCTCCCATGTCCCCTTGCGCATGGAAAACCTTGAAGGTCTTCCTCATTCACCCATGTGTATGTCTTCATGCGTCCCTACACTTTTGCTGCCGAAAAAAAATTCATATTCAGCTTGTTTTCCAAGTTGGATCGGAGAAAAAAACTTAATTCTCACCTTACCCTATAAGTAATGATCCCTATAAATAGAGACCCTTGCACACACTTATTTCTATGTAGAAAGTTGGAGGTACAAACAATGCAAGGGTCAAGCATCTGAAGCTTTAAGACAAAGTTTCTTCCTCATCTTGTTCTCTAGAATATGTTTTTCTATTCTTTTGCAAAGATGTTTTCTTCCTCCTCTTCAAGACAAGGTTAACCTAGAACTAAACCTCTCTTAATAAGAGTTCCACGACGAACCTATAATTATTTGGCGGATTTAATTAATAAAGGTTTTATTAAGTTTATGATTCAAATAACCTAATTTAATTTGTATAGATTTCAAACGTTATAATGCTCTTTAACCAACCGTTATCGGGGATTGTTGATATTTCATCGAGACAATTCTCTTAATTTATTTTGTATATATTTAGTTTATTTGTTTTACTTTTATTTTCTGTTTTAGATTAAGTTTATTATTATTTTTAGGTTAGATTTATTTTCTATTTTTATGTTAGTTGAAACTTTTTTAGGATTAGGGTTGGTTCCTATTTACTAGGTTAGTTTTTATTGGATTTGTTTTCCTTTTTCTTAGGTAGGATAGTTTGGTTTTTGTTTAGATTAGGTTAGTTTATATTTTAGTCCTTTTTTTCCTTTCAAAAACAACATAAAGATCTACTTTTAAAAATTTAGTTTCTATTTTATAAGAATATTTTATTTAAGATTTAGTTTTTTGTTTATTTTATATGTATTTCTACTCTTTTTTTTCTTTGTATATCCTAAACAAATTAAAAATTGTTATCTTGTTACTTAGTCTAATCTTCTTCTACAAGCTCTTCTAAAAATCCTTGCGAGTTATTTTATGCTGGTGCAGATTCTGGTACTTTGATATTCGACTCCGACATCGATAAACCCGAAAGAGCAATCTAGAAATTCATCAGGGAAGCAAGAAAAGTCTAACTTCCAGTTGTTGTTCCACTCTTATTTGCCGCAAAGATGTGAGACATTGACCACATAACACTCGACGATTATGGATGGAGACTTGACAACCTCGACGAAGTTGACCAAGGGTTCCAACCGGTGACCCATGTATTCCTTGAGATCAAAATCGTTGTTCTCACTTCTCTGAAAGAGAACCAATTTTCAGGTAATGAATCAGAAGACAATAATTCTCATCTAACACATTTCTTAGAAGCTTGGAGCACTATCAAGCCAACTAGAGTTTTAGAATATGACAAAAGGCTTTGCTTGTTTGTGTACTCTCTAAGTGGACGAGCAAAAGATTGACTTAATGCACTTCCAAGTGTCACTATAGCTATTTGGGACCAATTAAAGAAGGCATTTCTTAGTCGCTTTTCCCAACAACAAAATCCTTGAAGAAGAGGCAAGAGATTTCTAATTTTAGACAGAAAGATGAAGAAACTTTGTACAATTCATGGGAGAGATATAAGTTGCTAATCAAGTGATGTTGAGGGCACAACTTTCCCAAGATGGAAATCACCTTAACTTTCACCAATGGTCTGATGCCACAAACTCGAATTCTCTTGTACGCATTAGTAAGAGGTATACCATGAAAATCAAAACTTCTAAAGAAATCTGAAAGTTGATCGATAACAGGTCATTAAACGAGTACCTCTCAAAAAGAGAGGAAACAAGTGTTCAAAAGAAGCAAGGAGTTCTAAGCTTGGAAACACATGACACCTTACTAGCAAGGCACAAACTTCTAAGAATCCAGTTAGAAGAAATAACTAAGAAGTTGGAAGCATATGAGGTGGCCAAGTTATCATCCAATCGTGTAGTTCATGATTTTTGTGAGCAAGCTCATGAAAGTGGTGTATGCGTTCTAGCAAGTTTGGGATTATCATAGGAGCAAGTGAGTGCATGGGGGCGTGTACCATGTAACAGAGGAATCCCTACTTCAACACTTACAAAAAATTCCATCCCTTTGAACTTATAAAAGGTATGAAAATCACTACCCTTTTCGTGGCTTCTCTTAAACAAAATCTTGTATATAGAAAGTTCATGGAGGAGATTCTCTGAAAACAACGCAAACTCCAAGAAATTGAAATGGCACAGGTACAAGAAGTTGCACCCCAATTCTTAAAAAAACGTGGATGGGGGTATTCTAGGTGGAGAAATACAAGATTCAATAATGAATATGAAAGTAAAGAGTATTAAAAAATAAGAGAATCTAATTGAAGTGGAAGCAAAGAAGAAGCTTTCATCGTAGAGGTAAGCGAAAAAGTGGATCCTAGTGAAAATGAGGAAGATTCTGATGAAGTAAAAACCGAAGAAGAAGACCCTATTATGAGCATAAGAGGTAATTCTTAGGGAGAATATATTCCAATAAAGGAAGTGAAGTCAATCAAAGGAAAAGAGATGGTTGAGGAAGATGAAACACTAAAACAGGAGTGAATTTTCAACAACTGATCAAAATCTTAAAGAGATTTAATGTCAATATGCCAATCAAGGAGATGCTTGAGCAAAGCCCCCGTTGCATCAAATTTCTTCAAGAGATCTTGAAACTTGAGAAAAAGCATCAGACACATATTTTGCTTCTATAACGAAAAATTGTTGTGTTGTTTTTAACTTGCAGGTTCCACAAAAAGAAAAAGATTCAGAATGTTTGAAAGTTCATGCCGTGGTGACAGACGTGTATGTAGAATAAGCTTTATGCGACCTAGGAGCCAGCGGAAACCTCATGTCATTAATTGCTTCTGAGTGAATTGGAGGATTGGAGCTGCAACTGTGCTTGGTAGAGGTTGGCCTTGAAAATGGTTCTACAACAACCCTTGGAGGTATGGTTAAAGACATAATGGCGAGAATTGGCAACTTTGAGTTTTTGATCGATGTGATTGTCCTGAAGGTAGGCGACTATGAACAATGTCGGAAGATCTTAGAGAGATCATTCCTTTAAACTGCCAAAGCTCTGATGGACTTGGAGCAAAAATTAGGTCACATGGATACTACGAGTGATATAGGGTACCTCCTCCAATTGAAGAATATTCTCAAGCTTGGAATGGTCCGATGAATGGCTATGGTTCAAAGAATACTTAGAAAGGTGTTCTGAAGAATCAGAGTGGTCAAAATCTAATGAAGAAGAAGAATGCAAAACATATGACGAGGAGCCTGAAGGTTTGGGCTTCTGAGCACAACACAATCATGTTCGTCAAGCCCAAGACACTAAACACGCACTAAATGGGAGTCAATCTATATATTTTTACTTTGAGTCAGTTTTAAATTTCAGTATTTTTTTTTGCGAGTTCATCTCATAATTCTTTACTTTTATTGTTTGTTTGCTAACTCATAACTATGCTCGTTGATTTTACACGAATAAAACAACTTTTTTTTTTCAAAAATTTTGTTTTAGTCTCAAATAATTATTCCTACCATTAACAACAAAGGGCTAGCTAAAATTCGAAGTTCAAGAGCACGGTAATTATTGAAGCTTGCTGCATAAGATACTTAGAAAATTTTACCATCACAATTATGTATAACATAACAAGTGAGAATTTGAGCCAAATATTTTTTACTTTCTACTATAATTCTTTTATATATTTTTGCTGGAAAGTGTGGTTGTTCATTACATACTATTAGGTATATTCTCATACTACAAAACACTTGTTTGGTACCTTGAGCCTTTTTCAAGTCACCCTAATTTATTGTTTATATTCTATGCTAAACTACTTTGAACATTAATGACCGCTAAAAAATGACAATTAGTTTTTTTTTAGAGGGACAATTAATTTTTATGAATGAGGATTTTAGCATAATGTATATACGAGTGTATTAACAAATTTTTATTATCACTTGCAAACATACTCATATAAAAAAATGAGTGGCTGTATATCTAGCAAATTCTTATAGAAGTTCTTAACTTGACCCACTTATATTTTTAAAAGTGTGGTAGGAAACAAACTACAAATTTTAATTATTTAGTGCTCATTTGTTTTAGTTCTTTCTGTGTGCATGTTTTTCTCAAAACTTATTTTTTAACAAAATAATTTTTATGTTGAAAATGAAATAACTATTTTGATTAACTCTTAGAAGAAAACTTTTGAAAGAATGATATTCAAATTATCTATAGCAAATTATTTTTAAAAATCTAAAAGAAATTGACTGTTAATCTTTTTAGTTATAACTTGATAAATAGTCAATCAAACAAATAAGTGAATATATTTTTAGCAAACCTCTTGATTAAGAAACTACTATCTGAACAACTCTCTCAGCAAGAGTTAATGGAATGAATCCTACACCTATATGTAAGACAGAGCTAGCATATTCGGATGCATTTAGTTATGTATTTATGAACAATTTTGTTTTCTAGATCTCACCCAGCATACTCACATAAGATTCTCCCTAGTCACCACTACCTCCTTCTAGCCCCCTCGTGCAATAATGACTCTCTTTCTCTCTACATTTATGGCCCCTTTCACTTCATACTTCCCCATTTTATGTTTGCACCATTATTATTTACAAACAAACACCAATCCTTCTAAAGTTGAAAATGTTACCCCCTTCATCTCACTATCACTATCTGAATTATTTGCTGATTTTTTTAGAGATTAAAAATGAAATTTAAAATGTTAACAAGTACATACTTCTTTCGGTCCTTAATATAAGAAAAATATCAAAATCAATGTAATTATTAACTATTATAACTTTTTAAAGTATAAGTTATGCTAACTAGTGTCCTTATGGCATTTGTTAAAAATTTAAAATTAGAAATGATTGATGAAATTTAGGCGAAAAAGTTACTGTTTTATTGTTTTAATGTGTTGAATGCACAATTTACAAGATAAAGTTTTTAATTTAAACTTCTAAACAAATGTCGTAACATGTTAATATTTCCCATTAAATATTTTTACACATATACCCTTATAGAAAATTGTGAAACATTAAATACGTTCATGAATATTAAAAAGACAAATATTATATGAGGGCTAGAAAAATCTTTTAAACAGTAATTACACGTTAAAAGTTGTGACATTTTCTTTTAAATAGGATCAAATTTTTTAAATTTTGTTTTCTTATAATAAAGACCAAAGAGAGCAACCTTTGTTAACATGAGTTTTTTTTTACGTAAAACTTATAAATTATTTTAAATATGACTTTTTTCTATATTAAACTTACTACTTCCGTCCCTAATTATAAGATCCTTTTGAAAATATTTTTTGTCCCATTTTATAAGACATATTTGCTAAAAGAAGAAATTGTAAGTAAAAAAAGACACTTTTTAAACTTTTCATACATTGATTACACAACTTTCAATACAAATATTACTATATTTACTCTCTTAATCGGTGTCCCGGGACACTGATTAATATTTCCCTTATTTCTTTACCACCATAGCCCTATTTATTTTGCATCTTTTTCTTCAATCAACAATAAATATTATGTTGAAAACATAAACTAACTCTCTCTTAAAGATAAAATTGTAAAAACAATAATAATTATAAACAAATTTAATATTATTATCAACTTTCTTAATTCCCGTGATTTTAGCGAAATGGTCCTATAATTAAGGATGGAGAGAGTATAAATTATTTTCTTTTAAAATATTAACCAATGTCTTTAAATTAGCATAACCCTTCTTTTAATATTCTTTCTGAATCTTAATTAAATCTCCCTTGTCAGAACCACTATTTACTGTCTCTGCCACAGTCATTTCATTTCATGTGGCATTCACAACACCTAAACTAACGTGCCTCTCCCTTACTATTACATACACTTATTACTCACTTCTTCAGCAACTACAACAACTATGACTCGTTCTTCTTCTATTATTACCATCTTCTACTCATTTTTTGTTCTCTCTTGTTTTTTTCTTGTTTCATTTGCAAACTTCAATTCATAGAAAACATCATCATGGTTACTACTCCTACAAGAGACCCTTCTTCTAATGTTATGTCTCTTCCACTTCCATCTCCTAAAGCTCCACCAGAGTACCCTGATTTGTATGGAAAGCGCCGTGAAATGGCCAAAGTTCAAATGCTTGAAAGAGAGATAAGTTTTCTTGAGGTTAGTTTTTTTAGCTCATGTGCCCTTCTTAATTATGCTGATAAATTTATATGCATTAACTGTTTTGAGCTATGAAACACGACACGACACGCCAACACTGCCAATAATTTTAGAAAATCACATAATTCAGTGTAATTATATATGCCGGTGTCGTGTCAGTATCGGACAGGTGTCGGACGCGACCAGGACACCTCTAATTTCAGGAGCGTCTGTTCTTGAGCAACTAAACTGAAATTTGAAGACTTAATTTTGAACTTTTTAGGATAGAAACCATAATTTTGAATAGTATATTAAATATTGAGATTCATTTTGATACACCGTCTTCTTAGAACATTTTACACTGTCACATTTTGTATGACATTTAAGGTAGATATGACTAAAATCAAATCATTATAGTGATCCAACAATTGTGACATTCACTAAATTATACACTGTCGGTGTATATATAAATTAAATTCTTACATATTTTTAGTATATATAATTTCTTTTATGAAGGAAGTTTCACTATAATTATAGTTATTGGTACATTGTTTAGTTGGTGATTGTGACATTGCATTTTGTGATCAAAAGAGAAATAATGGGATTCATGAGTAGATAGGCTTTGAACATTTTAAATGCATGATTGTGATTGTTTTACTAATTTTTGCATGATTTTGACACTTTATAGATTGTGATTTAATTGATTACTTCTTCTAGTGATGTTTTGGTTTCTGAGGGTACTTTGTTACAGTTTCCTAATCAACATTCAATGGTTTTCACAATTATTGTTGTCAATTTGAGGAGTTAGCCAGCTGCTAGCATTTATTAAGCATTGAAGCACAGTGGTAGTAAAAAGTAAAATTTCTGCAAAATCTTAATAATTGTGTAACTCAATTGCTAACTGAAGGACTCTCTTTTCTAGGTTGTAAATCTTACTATGTGGTTATGCAATGGCATAAAGTTTGGTTATATCAAGAAAAACACTAAAAGTTACTTTAGATAAACTTTTCAAGTGTGTGTATGGAAAAAAGTTTCCTGAATTCTGATTATTTGAGTAAAGAAGGTTTTATAAACTAATTCAATCTGACCCAAAATGACTATGAAGCACATACACAAACATTGACATCTGACATGACTTTGATAATGACAAGTAGAGAGATAATAATTTAAGAAAATAGAGTGATTGAATGAAACCACATTTTTTGGAGTCATGCCACTATCAGGAATTAGACACACTGCATTAAGGTTGCCGAAACACGGTTGGGCCTGGTTTAATACTTCATCCGATCACTATTATAAACCAAAAATCATTTTTTAGCTTCATTCCATAATTGATGCATCTAATCAATATAGAAGCCAGATATATCAATTGTTCAATAAATTTAAAAGATTGCTTTTTTGCTTGTTATAGTAACCGGAGGGAGTAGCTCTCTTTGTTACCGTTTTCTTGCAAAACAAAATTGACTGACAACCTTTTATCTAGCAGGAAGAGTTAAAATCTTCTGAAGGTTTTCAACCAGCTTCAAAATGCTGCAAAGAGTATGTGTATTTGAGGAATTGATTGTGTCCTTTAGATTATGAAACTAAAGAAATTCATCAAAATATTTAATTATTGCTCTAGCTATGTCCACTTCGTTGATTTAATTTAATGGAACAATATTACAGGATTGCTGATTTTGTGATGGCAAACCCAGATCCTCTGTTACCAACGTAAGAAATTATGTTCTTGTCTATCTTTGTTAATTCTAAAGAAATCATGATTCTTATGTCTTTCCTCTTTCATGCAGGAGCAAAAAGAACCGTAAGACATGTCGCTTATGGACGTGGCTGTGGTACGATTTTTACTTTGTTACCAGATTTTATGTATCAGAAGTCACAACTACTATACTTGAGTGGGGATTTGGGGACCGAATCCTCTACGGCTGCAGTATGGTGCAGCTGCTGTATAGTCCATACACCTGCTGCACCGTATTGATTGCAAACTTACCTCAATTACACGTATTTTATAAATACATTTGTCAGATTATATTTCATCAAATACGAGACTCTTGACAAGTTATTTTTCGTGCAGTCGGATGCGGTGTTTGAACTTATCTTGGATCTGCTGTAGGTGTTGTGATTGCTTCTCCGGGTGTTGTAATTGCAAACGAAATTGCAAATGTAGTAGTTGTCTTTCATCTACTAATTGCTCCTTATCAAATTGGTGTTGTTGCTTTGATAAAAAATCACATTGTTGTATAGAGTTTTGTGGTTGCAACAACTGTTGTTGTATTCTACCAGGCTGCAATTTTCGTTGGCCTTTTCCCTCTTGCTGTGATTGCAAATGCTCTTGCTCTTGCACTTGTCCTAGTTTTCCAAAAGTTCGTCCTTGTGGCTCTTGTACAAAATGTTAAGGATTTTAATTTCTTCTATTTCTTTGGTTTATCTAATTTTGATTTTGTTAATCAAAATCAAAATGAGTTCATTGTATGATCAAATATATATAAGCTTTTGTTCATTTTATAATTTTATTTTTGTAATCTATATTTCGAAATCATATTCATATTTAGATAAGCCAAATAAACAATTTTGCTTAGATATTATGTAAGGTGGATTCTAGGGTGAGGGTCCAATTAGGTCCCTCACCGGTGAACTACGAGAAAAACACCAATAGATTAAATAGGTGGTTCAAATTTATTTAAATTAAAAGAGGGAACATGTAGAACTGCTCACATTCAATCATATCCTGCAATGGTTTTACCCTATGTTATAATTCGTGTAGAAATTCTTCCCATAATCAAATAACTGCTCTTCCCCTCAAACCATCAAATTTGTAAATCAAATTACATGAACCCTAAAATTAAAATA
>Ga0228711_1011181_pt1 | contig 11503 bp, 8 predicted proteins | sample MedpolnodulmetaG_2_FD_177996 | JGI IMG/M metagenome (GOLD analysis project Ga0228711, IMG submission 177996) | Root nodule microbial communities from Medicago polymorpha collected in Santa Monica, California, United States - brown nodules | ecosystem: Host-associated > Plants > Roots > Nodule...
AAATTTTCAATATATTTTTTTTTTTTTTTTATAATTGGTCGGACGGTGGTGATGGGAATAACAAAAAAAATCAACACAAAATCTTTCCAAAACCTACTATTTACTTTACTTAATTTTTATCATATCTATAAGAGAATATTTTAGAATTTTATTATAATTATTGTGACTACAACTTATATAGTAAAAGATTATAGTATCGATACTAATATTAACTCTTTTCAAATAGAGTTATGATAAAAACTATTTTAACTAGGGGTGTTCGCGGTGCGGTTTGGTTCGGTTTTGAGGATAAAAGTCATTCGAACCGCAAGATAATTAAGTATGTGTTTGGTTTGTTTCGGTTGACTTTTAAAATAAAAATCGAACCAAACCAAACCAATCCAATGCGGTTTGGATTGGATCAGTTGGTGCGGTTTTTTAGACAATAATTTTTCTTTTGTTTTCAACATTAAAATCAAATTAAAAAGCTAAAACACAACAGATTTTCAGGAATGTTTTAAATTTCATCCAACATTACATTTAATTTTAATCCAACAATGTTCTCAACTACGTAGACCAAATTTAAACACAGACAAAAAGTAATCCTATTTCATAAGAAATACATAAGACTAATTTTTTTATCATTCCCTAAGAGTACAAGTAATCCTATTTTTGAAAGAAAAAACAAAGAAGAAACTTAACAAAAGAAAAAATATGTCATTTTATTAAAGTTTTCATTGAGTTTCTATGAGTATTGGTCCAGGTGATATATATTTAATTAGTGTTTTTCTTATATTGCGGTTTGGTTCGGTTCGGTTTGGTTAGTAAAATCTAAACCGCAAACCGAACTAAACTATGCGGTTGAGTAAAAAATTGATCTGAATACATCCGAACCAAATGCGGTTTTTTGCGGTTTCGGTTTGGATTGGATCGGTTTGCAGTTTTTCTATTGGATTAGTTCGGTTTTGAACACCCCTAATTTTAACTAACGAAATGCACAATTAAATTTTTATAAAAATGCAATTTTGGATATATTATTATTTTGCAAATTGTTTTAGTTTTACACTGGCCACTCAACTATCCAGAATTGGCCAAGCTCAATAACGCAACTATTTATTTCATCTTCCTCATTTCATTCATCTTAAACCCTAAATCACGTTCTTCGTTCTCTCCCATCTCATGAGCGTTGTGCTAAGTGCTCAAAAGTGATATATTTCTTGTGTTAGTTTAGGCATTTTTAGTGACTTGTTCTGCAAGTTATCTACGGAAAAGCTCAAATTCTATGCATTTATGCTTTACGTGCCTTATTCTGCCCCTTTTTGTGCAAGAAAATACAAGTAAGGACCAAAAATCAACCAAAGTGCAAAAGCTCACTCGCTTCAGGTGAGTTTTTGGCTTGAAGCGAAATTCCTCCAGAGCCAATTCGCCTAAAGCGTGTTTCAAGCCAGAGCCAGAAATCAAGCTAACTCGCTTTAAGCGAGTTTTATCCGGAGACAAGACGCCCCAAGCGTGTTTCAAGCGAGTCAAGCAAGTTCAAGAGGATAAGGGACACGTGGAGCTCATCCATTGGAGCAGAGCATATTTCATGCAACTCGCTTCAAGCGAGTAAACTTAGCTTGAAGCGAGTTTGTCCAAAAGCAGCCATGTAAATAGCTTTCTTTCTCTTTCCAAAGGCATCTTTTACTATTTTATTCATTTTCTGGTTTTTAGAGAGAGTAGGGTATTTCTAGAGAGAGAAACACAAAGCAAGGGTGTTAGGAGTAGATTCTTCCCAAGATTTGTTGAGACATCATGAATCTTAGCATGAAATCTTCATCTTTCTTCCATCTTTTGTAAAGCTTTCATAGACGTATGTAGCTACATCTACCCTTGTGGATTTTGGGGTATTCAAACAAGCTATTATGTAACTTTGATCATTTAATACAAGGTTGTAGCTTATTTATTCAATATTGTTATTGTTCTTGTATTTAATGTTTTATCTAAGATTTGAAATGTTATTGAAAAATACTTTTGAATCTAGGGTTTAAGTTTTGATAATCACTTTGTAATCAAGAACTTAATGCTATTGGATCGTTTAATAGATTGAGAAATCGTCGATTAAACGATACGATTGAACTCATAAGTTATTTAGACATAAATAACGATTGAAATCATGACATTATTTAGACATGAATAATGTTGTTGAGTGATTGCGATAATATCGTTTAAAAAGCTAGAATCCGTTATTTGATCGTGAGATTGCAGTTGTTACGCTTGGTTGATTAACTCTAACCCAAGCAAAATGGCCCTCTCTCGTCTCCATTTATTTTCATGTCAAATAGTTAATATAGGTTTACACAAACAAACTTTTAAAACCAAACACTTAAGATGATAAATGTCGTTGAAATGCATATGGTATACGCTAGTCCTTATGGAAACGATCCTACTATACTCACGTGTAAATAGGAAAATGACTTGTAAAAGTCTTACATCACGCTGCCACCGGATCATCACACATTTCCTTCTTCCCTCTTCATTTATTCCGTCGGAACTCCTGCACCATGTTGCCATCTATCGTTGGAGCTCTTGCAACAATCTTTGTTGTCAAAGATTTTGCTACCATCGCGACTGTGATTTCCTTGATTAATTAGGTAACATTTTTTTTTCTGTTAAACTTTTTTCATCAACATGTTTGTGTTCATGAAGTGTTTCTGAATTTGGGGAGAGGATTCGGTGTCTTTGGCTTCAGTGCCTTTGATAACTTGTAAGATGACAAAATTTCCTTGTGGTTATACTATTCATTGGTTCTGTCTCACCTATAGATTTTGGTTAGTAGCGTAGCATATGACTGATAAATATATTAATTGAGCAGAAAACTACAACAAGAAGTTTTCATATGCTAATCGCTGCATGTAAGTAATATGACTGATTTATGTTAATATATATGGATTTTTTTTTTGTCCCTACACACAAACATGAATTATCTCAAATCCCAAACACCTTGGGTCACAAAATCATTTTGCAACTGCTTGGATTGATGGCAATAATGTGTTGTCACCACTGGATTGGTCGAATCTGGAACTGGGAAAGCTAAACGATGTTGGAATGCTTTAAGAAGCTGATATTAGAGTTGGTATAAGTGGCGTTCGAGGAATGCAGGTGCTGCCGAAGGATTACGTCTGGTGCGCGAGCATCAGTGTTACCGAAGGATCTCATCAATGGTATAAATATTAACTTTGCATTTAATTGGATCTCTAGATTCTAGAAAAGTTCTAAAATATATAGGAAACCTCTTTTAACTTGTTCATTGGTTTTTCTGACAGATATGCTATTCCTACAAGAACACCGCTTTTGGTTTCAGAGTTCTTGTATGAGATGTATGCATCCTTCTATGGAGAACCTGCATACAATGACTGGTTTTTGGCTCTCTATAATGTTTTCCTTTCCTCACTTCCCGTGATCGCACTGTGTATTCAACCAGGACTTATCTGCTCAATATTGCCTCCAATTTCCTTTGTTATATAAAGGAGTGCAAAATGTCCTTTTCAACTGGCTTCAAGTACTAAGTTGGATGCTTAACGGATTCGAATTACCTACGGAAGAGATATACTCGGAACAACCATTTATACTTGTGTTGTAAACTTACAAATGACATAGCTCTAAGTTACTTCACCTTGATTCAAAAAAAGTTCACCTGGGGTTCCATTATTTTTTGGTACATTTTTCTCTTAATGTATAGAAAATTCATCAAAAGATTTTGGAAAATGCTTACAAATTCTTCAAAGCTCTTGGTCCTTCACCCTCCTATTGGATAGTGACATTCTTTGTGCTGATCTCAACCCTTACACCGCACTTCTCATACAAAGCAATTCGGTTCTTTCCAATGTATCACTATTTTTTTACCAAATGCGAGCTAACTAACTTGTATGAAGATAGCACCGCTCCCTTTTTGGGGTTCTAATCTCCATTTTCATTGGAGATTCCCCAGGACATTGTGAAGGATTGTTTCCCCCATTGTTTTGTGCTTCTTTTCCCATTACGATGATTTTTTTTTTGTTGGATTGACAAATATCATGATATCACTGATCAGATTTTTCAAGACTAAACCATTAGGATTTCCTTGGTGGTACTTCCAAGACTTGTGAAATGGATAAAGATGTGTTTTGGGTCGGTTTATAGTAAATTTGAACTTTGTAGATGTAAGAAGAGGATAAATGTGACTCCAATAAGCTAGTAGTATTTAGAAATATATATTCTTCATGATGTAGGCTATCGATTATGTGAAATATATATATATATATATATATAAAGGTGCAAAGAATTATATGATGGCACTAAAATAAAATTCTCAAGAACACATAATAACACTGTTCTATTCTTTACAAAAGAAAACAGCTCTGTCCCATCCCAACTTATAAATAACTCTTGCTTCTATATATACAGCAACTGCTTCTATCTTTGACCCAAAAAAAAAAAGTAACTGTTTCTATCTGTAATGCAAAAGAAGGTATATGAAACCTATGTAACCTTAAAAAAGCCAAACCAGATCTACAGTCCTACTTTCCTTAAAAAAGCCAAATGTAGGTTCTATGCACAATGGAGAGGAATCTGATCAACATATTCTTCTAGTTGGGATGAGGCAGCAAGCGATTCCATCATGACTATGTGCAAAGACAAATAACATTTTCATGAGCCTATGCACAAACTACGCAATTTCAAGACCAAAACAATAATATATCAAAATATATTATCTGTGTTTAATGATTTTGTCCGACAATTGGTTTGCCTTGGCAGCTAAGCGTGCAGTTGAACCGACAGTCATTGGCTGCAACGATATTTGCTGGACCATAGCACAGTACTCGGGATCCTCGGTCTTCCCTTCATATCTTATCCACTGTACCATTTCGTGATACATTGGAAAGAACCGCATCTGAATTGCTTTGTATGAGAAGTACGGTATAAGGGTTGAGATCACCACAAAGAATGTCACTATCCAATAGGAAGACGAAGGAGCAAGAGCTTCAATGAAGACTGCGTAAGCGTTTTCCGAAAACCTTGGAGGAAGTGATCCATAGATTATGAGAAAAATGTACCAGAAGAAAATGGAACCCCAGATGAAAAAATGTTGGATCAAGGTGAAGTAACTTATAGATAGTGCCATTTGCAAGTTTACAACCCAAACTACACAAGTGTACATGGTTGTTCCAAGTATTTCTCTTCCGGCGGTTCTTCCCTCGTGGTCAAAAGCTTGGAGCTCCATGGCTTTGGTGCAGAAGAAGAAAATCAATAAGGCGCTAAAGAATCCGTTAAGCATCCAGCTGAGTACTCGACGCCAGCTGAAAAGGACATTTTGCACCCCTTCTTGATATAACAAAGGAAACTTGAGGCAGTACCGAGCAGATACGTCTTGGTCGAATACACCAAGAGCGACCACAGGAAGTGATGAAAAGAAGACGTTATAGAGAGCTAAAAACCAGTCGTTGTATGCAGGTTCTCCGGAGAATGATGCATACACCTCATACAAGAATAGAGTAAAACCAAATGTGACATTCTTGTAGAAAAAATAGCATATCTGTCAGAAAAAACAATTACCACGTTAACAGAATACCAAACAGTCATTCAGATGAACTTCACTATAATCTAGAGATCCAACTATAGGCACAGTAATATTAATACCATCGACGAGATCCTCCGGTAACACCAATGTCCATGCACTAGAAGTAATCGTTCCAAATATCGGAATTGTGCAATTGCAATATCACTAGACATAACAGCCTGTGGAATTAGAAGGGGAAAAAAGATAAAGTTGTTTAGAATAAAGAAAAAAGTAAAATTCAATGAAAGAAACATAAATATTGTGTGCATTTATGCAGCACCTGCATTCCTTCAACGCCACTTATACCAACTCCGATATCAGCTTCTTGAAGCATTCCAACATCGTTAGCTCCATCGCCGATAGCTAATGTAGTTTTCCCGGTTCCAGATTTGACCAATCTAGTGACCTTTAAGATAAAAACTAGATAAATTATTTCCTATGAAACACTCACACAGACACTGGACACAACCCTAACACCAGTAATAATTTGAAAAAAGAGAATAAATTATTTCTAAAATGTTACCATATTTTTTTATCAGGACCAATATATAAACACAGGATCTTTCAAAAAAAAAAAAATATAAACACAGGATAGACTGAAAAATACCAGCGCCTTCTGTTTTGGCGATGAACGACAACAAATAACAGATGCACAACGAATAGCAAGCTCAAGAAACATGTTCTTCAAATCATCCTCAAGTGCATAAGCAAGTGACTTGCCATCAATGATTAGCGCAAATGCCTGCTGAGAAAACCCTCTGTGTGCACTAAGCTGTGCAGCACCTTCACGTAACTGAGAGAGGACACTTTGCCTTGATGTCTAAAAGATGAATCAACGGAAACAAAATCAGGATACAAGTTTCCAGCTCTATACAGTATCATCACTAGTTCACTAACATACTATGAAATCATAGTGAAAAACTTAAATCAGCATAAAGGTAAAATATACCAACTACCAAGCAATATAAAACAACTGAAAGTATACCAGCTTGCACTGTCATCCTTGTATCCTTAGAAATAGAAGAGTAATGCTAAGCTTATGCAGTTACGGTAATTCTTAACATCACTTTACTAAAGTGTTTTGTTCAGAACATCAGAATGGAATCTTTTTTTTGGGAGAAGAAACCAGAATGGAATCTAAGTTCAAAATGTCAGCATTATAAAGCAGATTAAACCGCCATTTCTACTATAAGATATGTTACTAGAATGTTGCGATGTTGAAGAGAACCAACTTATCAACACACTCACTGAAACTATACATTATATGCTCTATATACAAGCTACACCATGTTAGATAATAAACTATATTAAGATATGAAGGTTTTTTTTACCTTGGTAATAGCTATTTTGTCCCCATCTTTCTCCAGTGCTTGAATTTCTGGATTGTCCAAATGAATTATAATCTGTTTCATTCCTTGTCTGAGCAAACTACAAGCAAAGCTGCAATGGTGTATTTATGTCAGTTAACTTGAAAGGCAATCCTCATGGGGTGAAACCTTTGTAGCACTGACACTTCACATTGAAGGAGTGTCCGGTATCCAACACCGGCACAACATCGACATATGTGGTTAGATTCAATTATTTCATTTTCTTAAATTATTACCGGTGTCGATGTGTCAATGTCGTGTCAAGCGTGTGTGTCAGTGCTTCATACGTGAAGCCATAGTACAAAAAATAGTAACATTATATTACTAAAATATAATACCCAATATTGATTGCAGTTTCCATTTTATCGCCAGTCAAAACCCAAATCTTAATTCCTGCTTGGGCAAGCTTGTCAATGCAATCAGGAACCTTGCAAAAAAAAAAAGTACAATATAGACATGATTACTAGTTCCATTCCAATAATAATCTTCATAAGTAAAACATGATTTTTTTATTATAACTCACCCCATCTTGGAGCTTGTCCTCTACAGCAGTAGCACCAAGAAGGATTAGGTTCTTCTCAATATTATCCGATACTTCCTCAATCAGTGTTTCCCGATCTGCACTAACTAAATTTTTGGCCTCAGAAAATGTGTTATCAAACGCCTTGTATTCCTCTGCTGCAAGTTCACGATAGGCGAGTATAAGGGTTCTTAGACCTGCATCGGCGTATTGATGCACATGATCCATGGTTTTCTCTTCAAACTCCCTTCCATTCTTGGCAAGTCTTTCAAACATGACACTGCATGAAATATCAATTAAGGCTGGACAATGAGTGAAAAACAAAGGACATAAGTAAACATTCAAAATCATTTAAGGGTACAGATCGATTTATCACAAACCTATCGGCACCTTTGCAGAGTAATAAAATTTTCCCTTCACCATCTTGTACTATTACCGACATTCTCTTCCTTGAGCTATTGAATTCTAAAACATTGAGAATTTTGTACATCCTGCAAATTGAAAGTAGTTACTGAAAAACTGTATCATAGAGATGAAAGGAAATTCCAAAAATTGTGGCTTAACAACATTTTAGAAGTACAGGCATTAGTTAGTATGTATAAAGTGACAATCTCAAATCCCAAACAGCATATGCAGGAAATAAATAAGGTTTGGAAAACCATTGAACCATTTTTTCTCTCAAAAATTAGCTCTTTAAAACACCATAAAGGTGTAAGCCAAAGGTACAAAGTTTACAAACTCACCAATTCTATATGCAGCTATAGGACCTGTTTGGATTGGCTTTTTTGAATTTATCTACTATCATAAGCACTGGTGAGACTGTTTGGTAGAGCTCATGAAAACAACTTATCACCAGTTCATAAGCTGTTTTCAGCTTATTCCATAAACTTTCTAGGAAACATTATGAAAACAGCTTATCATGTACATAAAAACAGTATGACTTTATTTTATCTTTTAACAAATAAATAGCTTATACAAACAGTTTCGCCTACTTCTTAATTAAGTTGTTTATCCAAACAGGGCTGTCTAGTTCTTTTAATTGAAAAGTTCTTATTGTCATTAGATGATAAGCTGTTATAAAATGCATATCCGTTCTAAAGCTGTGTTTCCATGTGCAAGGAAAATTTTAAGCAATTGAAACAACTAACCTTTCAACTTTCTTGCCTGAAACTGGATCCAACTCGCATGTCGATAAACTGGTCTGAGCCCTTTTGAAGAATTCAAAACCAATTTCTCTTGCCGCAATAACAAATGCAGCTTCATCTGGAGATTCAGCCTCGTAGGAGACATTTCCTGTGTCTTGATCTATTTCTGGTATGGCTGTATGACAAACGGCCAATAGACGAAAAAACTTCTGGATAACATCTGCATGAGGCTCATTAACCCAGTTACCATTCATTATTCTTTCATCAGTAAAGTTAAAACTTTTAATGGCTGCCTTTTTATCGAGAGAAACCCTGATGTCATCTTCTTCAGATATATCATGCTCCTGAACTAACGATGAACTTTTTCTTCTATTCATGGTTTTCTCAACTTCTGTAACACCACGACCATAAGCTACACCAGCGATCGAACATTTGATGAATTCCATCGAGTTGCAGGTCAAAGTTCCGGTTTTATCAGAAAGTATGGTGTCAACTTGACCAAGCTCCTCGTTCAAGTTTGAAGTGCGAGCATGTGCTGGTTTGTCTGCTTCCTTGTAGTACATATGGATATCTTGATTGATGAAAATGCTCTGAAGGACTTTTACAATTTCTATTGACACATATAAAGAGATGGGAATAAAGAAACCATATAACATTAAGGCTGTCAAACAATGAAATACAGCAGCAGCGGCCGGTCTTTTTGGATCAAAGAAAATTGTAGAGTCATCAGGCCTTAAATACCATCTTTTCACCAAATCGTTGTGCAAGTCATCTTTAGTTATAAAGCCAAAGAAAATAGATCCCACGGATGCCATTAGAAACAAAATACAGAACAAGAAGTAGATGACTCTATCCATCTTCCTCTCAACTCGGCTTCTTTTTGAAGGTGGATCAGTAGAGTTCTGAATAACCTTAGTCTCATGACCAGTGAAGATAACAGCTCCGAAAATATAGTCTGTATTACGAAGCTTAGAGTCTCGCAGAAGAAGTTGCTGTGGGGAAAGGGCATAGTTTTGACCTTCAAACTCCAAGCTCCCAACAAACGAGTACAGATTTGCATTTGGATCTTCACATTTGACAGTAGCTTTAAATTTTTTGAAGTTGAGATCCTCATGTAAGGAAGATGTTACCTCTAAACCTTGTTTTAACTTCAAATTTGTCTCGCCGTCTAAGTTCATGGTCTCAACATAGCAAACTGCATCCTCATAACTCGATGAAAGCAATAAGAGATCTGCTGGGAAGAACTCATCCTTCTCTACCTTCACTATATTCCCTACCTTCAGATTCTTCCATGCAGTATATTCAAAAACGCCATTAACTTTATGAACTTTAACTCTTCTATTGTTCACCTCAATATCCTGCAGAAGAATCTTATATGTTACAGATGAAATAAAAAAAAATGAAGGTACTAAAACCATATTACAGAGACCAAAAGCGTTACTAACTCAGTATTTTATCATATGCAAGGACAGTTAAAAAATATAAAATCAGCATTTGTAACCATTGATTAAAAATAATAAATAAATTTTCACATAATACAAGAAAATCATTGGCTCCCTCAAGTTTTTTAGGGGTTACAACTAGCATTTTACCCTATAAGTGCACCCTGCAACTTAGCAGATTCAAATATTGAACATATACTGGAGTCATATGGACAAATAACTAAGTAACTGCAGTTCTTCCTTTCGAAACAATACCGAGAAACTAAACAGAAAAGCTACAATATTCCATAAGCTGCCTGCCACAATTTTACCTTTTGGTAAAGTACTTCATAGCCTTGTAGAAATACCACAATTTTTCAATTAATTAAATACTGATAATCTTTAAACCATTAAGTTTGGATTGACTTATTTGAGTGTATCTACTACTTGTACAAACACTTGTGAGACTATTCGGGAGAGATTATGGAAGCAGCTTATGACTCTCCGGGATAGCTTATGAACACAGCTTATAGCTTATAAGGAAACAATTTTACTTTATTTTATCTTTGTTGTAAAAATCGCTTATACAGAAGCACTTATATGATAAGAACTTATGCTATAAATGCATAACTAAGTTGTTTATCCAAACGAAGCCTAAATAATTTATCTCCCTTAATTTTTTTTAACACTAATATACAGAATATTCTGATTCATATGGAATCTCTCTCTCTCTCTCTACACACTTGTACTGCAGGATAGAGAAGAAGGCAAAAAGTTTCAAAAGTAAACAGAATCCACAATAGAAAGAGTTGGTAGTTAGATAGAATATAGTACCTGCTTTTTCCTACGCCAGTCTTCAATACCTTCTTTCACAATAGTTGCTCCAATAACAACAACAAGAGGAAGAATAGCACTAACAGCTCTATAAGGAGCAAGTTTTGTGAAAGCCAAAACACCAGTAACCAAAAAATAGAAATTTGCAACTCTCCTAAACTGTTCAAAAAGTGATTTTGGTAGGAAAGTTGCAGCAGTGTATTTTGTAGATCTAACATAATTATCTGCAAAATTCCTTATCATAACTTCCTCACTAGAAGCAGTAGTAGTAGTTCCTTCTTGTCCATTGCATAACACCACCCTTGAATAACCTTTACTACCAATTTGTGAATGATCTCCATCAACAGAACTTGCTTTGAAACATGTGAATGAATAAATCTTGCTTAAATGTAGCTTCCTATTTTTTCCACTCCTCATTCTTAACCACCCTTTTTTCAACAAAATGAAATTCAATATCAAGAAACATAAATTAAAATAAGCTGAAATAATTGGTTTTTCAAATTCCAAGTGTCACTGCCAAACTAGACTTAGTCAAAATGGTAAATTTCCATAAACCCAATTTCCAAAGTATGGTCTACTGACATGAATTATATCCTAAAAATGCTTAGAGCTTCTTCAAAAAGCAACAAAAAGCAAAAAAAAAAAAAAAAAACAAGTCCCAA
>Ga0228711_1011182_pt1 | contig 11503 bp, 10 predicted proteins | sample MedpolnodulmetaG_2_FD_177996 | JGI IMG/M metagenome (GOLD analysis project Ga0228711, IMG submission 177996) | Root nodule microbial communities from Medicago polymorpha collected in Santa Monica, California, United States - brown nodules | ecosystem: Host-associated > Plants > Roots > Nodule...
TCTCTCTCTCTCTCTCTCAACCACCGACGTCGAAGGATTGATCTAAGCAGAGGTGAGTTTGGCAAGGTGCTGGTGAGTCTGGTGTTGGTAAGGATGGACTGATCTGAGCAAATATGAGTATGGTGAGATGGTGGTGGTGAGAAAGGACGGATCTAAGCGGATCTGGCGGTGTGAAGGGGAATATGAGGTCATCGAAGAAAAGAACATGGTGACTGAGTAGGATGACCATGGTGATGCTGGTGGTGGGAGGACGATGGTGAGGAAGATGTGAAGTATATATAATAGTCACAAGAAAAGGGGGGTTAAAATTGTGACCCTTTTTAAATTTTAATCATGTACTTAAAAGTACTTCTCAAGTTGAAACTTGGAAGAGCAAAATTAAAATAGACTTCAGAATGTTCTGAAGTATTAATGTAAAACAGAATATCAAAGATAAATAATTGTGTGTGATGTGTATACTTTAAGTAAAGAGTATATGGATAGAAGAATAGAACACACATAAATTATAGTGGTTCATCCAATGTGGGCTAGTCCACTCCTCACAATTGTGAGAGTTTCCACTATGATGCTTGAGACAATCTTCTCAACTCTTGCACCTTATACCTTTGTTCCCTTGAAACAATTACAATCTGTATTCTCTAAGTTTCAGCAGGCTCACAACTTTCTTTGCTAAGTCACACAAGACTTTACACTTTTATACTCAACAAACACTTTAATACGCTTAAACCTAGATGAGATTTTCATTTACAAATGATTTGGAAGTTTGAATGAATTTGGACAATAAGAAGAAGATGAGAATATTATCTTTAAGAAGATAAGATAATATTGTTACACACTCTTTAATATTTTAGGAATCTTTAGAGCTGATTTGTGTAATCTGTTTTGCTATGGGTTTTAAACACTTTTAATAGGTTGTTTAAGTATGCTTGTAAGTTGTGTGCTTCAATGTTGAGTCTTCTTCCCCTTTTATATAGTTTCTTGACCTCATGTAGTTGTTAGAACGTGTCCAATAGTCGTGTCACATTCTCTGGTACTTGGCAACTTTTGCTTTAAAATCTGGAACAATATTCTGAACTTCATAATGTTTTTGGGTTCATCAGATGAACGTCAGAATATTTATGGGTTCATATCTATGAATGTCGGATTAATTTCTAGGTATATTCATGAACCTTGTTCTTCGTGTGAGCTTCAGAAAGTTCATGGATCCGTGACTTTGTAGATCTGTCTTGGAACTTATGCAGGAGAGAGGAAAGTGGAACCGTCACTTCATGCCCATGTTTTAGAGGATTTGGTCTTTGTATAGTACATGCTCCCATATGCGTCTAATTTTAATTGAATAAGACTTGAGCTTGCTTTTTTATTTTGCTTTTGCTCTTTACCTACTGTATTGTTCAGTCAGATATAACATGTAGCTGGAAACGAACCTTCTCAACTCAAATTGTTCATTTATTTCATTTAGGATGATTTGTAAAACTTCCATTTAATGTAATCAAATCATAATAGTAAAACATCAATGAAGTGTAGTATGCATAATATCTAGGATGATATTCTTAGATGGACAAATACTTGCATGCATAAGCACCTAACATGCCATTCTTGCAAACAACCAATCAATGAATATGTCTTTAGACTTTTATCCAAATAGATGCCTTTAATCCTTGATTGATCTAAGTCATAGTACTTTTCTGGACTTTTGTTTATGTCATGTGAGCCTTGAATGGTCTTGATAATGTTCGTACATTTTTGGGCTTGTTCTTGATAAACCATAAGAACAACCTTCTGAATTTTGTCCAACCTTCTGAACTCTGACTGGGTTCATAGGCTTTCATGTTCTTTGATTAGAATCTTGGTATGATTTATACTTTGTTCTTGTCTTAGTTAAACACTCAAGAACACAAATTAAATACCAAGAAACTAATCAAAGTTCATTAATCATTTAATCGTCAAGGTTTGTTGTCTTTAAAATTAATTAGGGATTTTGCCTCAACAAGATGGTGGTGTTAGATATGAGGGTGACAGTGGCGGTGGTCGATGAGAGAGAGAGAGAGAGAGAGAGACTATGGATGAGATGAAGAGAGATACCAAATCATTCATATTGATTTTTTAAGCCGAGAATCATTTAGAATATTTTATATTAACTGTGACATGTGAAAGTGCATAAAGGAGGTATGCCACCTAAGGATGTACATATGTCACCACTTGAACAAAAACAATTGTAACTACGGTAGAAGCTCATATTTGAGCTTCACCTAGAATCACTTTTAAATGGCATGATTGCTTTAAAAAAAGACAACCAAACATAATGCAAAATGCTAGAACCCAAAACCAATCAAATGGATCACTTTTAATCCATGATATGGATAGCTTGTGAGCCATTCACTTTATTTAATCAATTGGATCACCTCTTTAATTTTTAATTTAATTAATTTAAATATAAAATACTGAAAGAAAAAATGGATAAAATTAAATAACAAAGTTGTTCATTTAAGGCATGCAACATCACTTGTTAGTTGAGTTGAACAACAGACGACAAAAAAAACTAAATTATTAAATGAAATAATATTTCGTTAGTTTAGAGAATAAAATAAAATCTTAACTACATAATTGTTAACTTTGGCACTCTTAGTTCATACTACTCCACACAAATATGTTTTACATAGGTTGTTTTTTTTAAGGAATGTTTTACATAGCTTTGTTACGTAAGTACAAAATTACATATAGGGACTTCCTTTCAAAGAATGTACAACATAAAACAAACAGAGGGAAAGTAAATCAACCAACAGGTTGCTCTTCAAATACGAGGTATTGATATTTTACATCAAAACACAGAAGAACGAATAATTGTATAATTAAGCCATTGATCAAACAGAACCAATCAAGCATTTCCTAGATAAATTTGTTCAAACAACATTTTCGAGCATAATCACCGCTCAATTTCACGATGCATTCAAATGAAGTCAACATGCGTTCAAGTAAGATTATATTAGACTTCTTGATAGAATGCTTAAGCACTAACAAATATTTTTAGGGGATTAAATTCGAGAGATTAACTTGTACTTGATCACCATTCAATCCTACTAAGTTGTTCAAAAGAGTAGTTTCCAGTGACAATCCTAAGCCAATTTTGTAAGGATAAGTTAAATCTTATATAAAAACACCTAATATTATTTGAGCTTATTAATTCAAGTCACCCGCCATATTATCCACTTGATTGATTTGAGGGAGCCTTCCAAAGTCATCGACCATATTATCAACATGATCCTTATTTGCAGTAAACATTTGCAGAACAAAGTTATGTTGATGTTGCAAATATGCTCCAATGAAATTTAAATGTTGATGCCAAATAATAAAGACCCATTATATCATCGATTGCAATGCAAACTGGGAAATGCAAGCAAAACAGAGACTGCTCGATAATACACACAGCCAGCCAAAAGGGAGCAAATGAAATGCATATATATCATGACATTAAAATAAAACTTTACATTTGCAGTCGGTGTGTACCAAAATCCATTAAACAAACTGCTATCTTGAAATAATAAATCCAGTAGACAATCAAAAGAAAATATCAGACAACTGTAGATTTTCAAGAGCTAGGATGGACAACAAAAGATGTCAAAGGAGCTCCACCATGTCAAAGATCTAGTGGCCGTATTTCTGAAACTCCCACTCACTGTTGTCTGTACCATCACAGAAAAAATTACGGTAAGAAGTGAACTACATCCATGTGGTTTGACTAGTAAAGGAGATATGAAAGAAATTATGCATACCAAGAGGACACACTTGACGAGTCTTGAGCCATCTACTAATGCAATGGAAGTGAAAAGCATGGTTACAAACCCCTGTATAAGATATACACAGAGCAAGCAACAGTTTGAGTAATCCCGCATAAGCTAAGCAGAAACAAAATAAGCCTTCATATTTAGATCAATAAGCATATTTGGTAAGCACTATAGCTTCTATAATTTCAAACAACTATAATTTATACTTGTTCAAAATATATCCTAAACTGTAATAGCACAGTACTTTTACTCAGCAAATAACCTGTTAAAGCAAATAGGGAAGAGTTCACTTTGATACAAAATAATAAAGTAGTTATTTGAAATCGAGGTTCCCAATATTTCCCAAATGGCAAGATAAAATCCCTCTTTAATCTCTCATCTCTAGTTTTAAGCAACATTGCTTATTCCCCCTAACTATCTCGCTAACTTGCCTACTTACCAACTAAACACAGTTACCTACCAATACTTCGCCACTGAAAGTTCACCTTGTCCTCAAGGTGAATACTGAATAGTCTTCAAAGGCTACAAACTTTATTAAAATTCCAACAGTGTTCCAGTGCATATTAACTTACAACTGTGGTTCTAAATTCACTCAAAACCTCCTTTGCATAGTGGTAAGCTTCTGGCAACAATAAAGGGTTATAATCCTCTCCATTTCTTTAAACAAATTGAAGATTCCATTTGGAGAGAGCTAGAACAGACAAATTTGAATTAGATGATGGTGGGACCCACTTGGTAATAGGACCCACTATCTACCTTTCATATTTATCTCTCTCCAATGATGTCCTCCATTTCTTTTGAGAAATGGAGAGGATTCAAACTTGTGGTGAAGCTCCAGCTTGATTGCCTTCTTTCAGCTCCCTTGTTTCATGAGTGCCCCACCAAATGTCAAGTGTGAATGATGGGAAAGGTCCAACCCACCAAATGTCAAGTGTGAATGATGGGAAATGTCCAAAGGGGATGACCACTTGTACTGTCTCATTAAGGGGTTACCTATCAAAGACCTATGAACTAGGAGCATTACAAATCGGAGAGTGTAGACTCTAGAATTGACTCTCTTGTGCGCCATTCTACAAGGGAAAGGAAAGGAAGACATCCCTTCCTCAATATGAAAGAACTAGGAGCAGTACAAATGTAGACTCTAGAATTGACTCTCTTGTGTGCCATTCTACAAAGGAAAGGAAAGGAAAATGCTCATTGGTCAGACATCCCTTCCTCTTTGAAAAAGAGGGCAGAGAGGGGAGAGGTTAGGATAGAAAGAATCCTTGAGAACCACAACTTATAATCACTCCCTTTATGGGGAGGATTGTCAAGGGAGGAAGTGAATGGGACGATCAATAACTTTTAAGATCTTCATTAGCTTCAAAGTGGAACAAAAACAACCTATCCTATGGGTCTGTTTAGGCTATTCACTGAATTATCATAAAAGTATGTTGCTGTATTTACTGTTCAACTTTAGAGTGTCACTATAGATGTGATGGTTCCCCACAAGAATTTATTTCCAATGATATACGAAACAGCTTAAAGTTTAACTCATGGTGGAAAATATGTTACAATATTTCCTCGGCAAAGAGTTCTGACTGTATCCGGCTTAGTTTTACATGAAATTGGTATATTATGCATGATTGGTTTATTGTGTAACTTTGATTTAGAGAGACAGACAGTACAGATCATTTCTTCCCATAAAGATTAAGATCAACTAGTCTACTTAACAACACAAAAAGCCTCATCAAATTGAAGCATTGGCTGCATCATGAAGGTCATGCTGCCAAATTAGAAGATAGCATATAAAAAGTAGGGTTCCCTTCGGTTTAAGGAATTGAACAGGCAAAAGAAGGTACAAAAAAAAGAGCGAGTGTCTTTCATCATGTTAGAGGAAAACAAAGGGCTACCAAAATACTTAGAGCTAGTTAGGATGAATTTTTTAACACTCAAGGGAAAAAAAAACTTGAAAAATAAAAAATTAGAAGTCTTTAAACAATGAATTTTCATACAAACTGAAATCTATCTTTTAACCTAAACCTTTTCAGAAGCTTCCTTATCTAACTTCCCTATCCCTACCTGTAAACTTATTCATAAGTTTAGACCTAAATACATATTTCGATGGAAAGACTTTCATAAAGAACTAATACAACTGAGCCTAACTCAATAATTTAATTTAAAATATAGAGCTAAGCCTGTCACACAAGATCATTTAAGTAAATTGCAACCTGCAATTTACTAACAATCTTACATGCCACAACATAGCATGAACAAAAGCAGGAAAAATTTCAGTGGATCAAAATCAAATAACCTTTTCTTGGTAATCGATTGCATTATAGAAAAGGTTTTGATAATAGTCATAGCCATGAATATAAACCCACTTTGTAGCATCAATTTAAAAATACAACCAAGATCAAAGCAGTTAAAAATAATTTTAAAATAGCTTGTAAAAAATGGCTTTTTAAATAAACAGAAATCTGTCTTTGCACCACAAACTTTTAAGAAGCTTCCTCGTCTAACTTCTCTTTCACAACCTATAAACTTATTCGTAGATTTGGAACCAGATACATATCAGCTGAAAAACTTCAATAAGCAAATTAATCCATATTAGAGTTAACCACAATTTTAAATCACAAAAGATAAAAATGTCTAATACAACCACCAACAATTTTACACAGACCAATATACTGCACAAACAGTACCAGGAAGAATTTGGGTAAACATTCCTTGGCTTTAAGGGTAAATACGTAGGGTATTGTGTGTAATGTGGTTATACGTTAGTATAGCCACCATCATCATAGAGTTATGAACTTCAATTTCGTCATATCAAGCATTATACTATTCCTTATTCCTAGAATTTGACCTAGCTTCAACCCTAATAGAAGCAGATTAACATAACTAAATAGTTTAAAAGGTATTTAACAGAAAATAACCGATTATCAATAAAAAATAAGAGAGTTTGGGAACATACCCCAAGCAACAGTACATTCCTCGCTAGTAGCACTAGCCTGATTAGCTTGGCACTCAATACCTAAAACCAAAATCCAAATCAATCCAAACCGAAACAAATATCAAATAATTCAAAAAACAATTTGAATTTGAACATAAAAAAGCGTATGCTTACAGAGATCCATGATATGGTTACGGCAAATAGCACAGTTATCAACAACTATATCTACAATCACAAAAATTGAAAAAATTAGAGAAAACAAAAGCGATCAAAACAATAATTGTGAAAATTAGGGTTTAGGATTGGGAACGAAATTGAAGAGAAGAACGAACCCCAAGCCCAGAGAGCAACAGCGTTCCACTTCTTGATCTCGAAGCGTTTGGGTTTCTTGGAAGAAGGACCGGCGGCGCTGCTTGAAGGTTCGCCGGCGGGAACCATGGTTACGTCGGAATCGAGTGTCGACATGATGATTCGTTTTCTCGCAACTGTGATGTGATTCTTTGTTTACTTCGATTTTCTAATGTGGAAAATTGCAAAAGTGTGTTTTCTACTATTCAAGCTACTCTTTTTAGTGGGTTGGGCTTGGGCTTGGGCTTTGTGCATGGGCTTTGTTATATCTATGTAGGCCAAATCAAATCGGTTTGAAAATTGATTGTTAAGCACCGCTAATTGCTTACAGGCACCTCGAAATGACAATCCTTCTTAGTAAGTGTAGAAATCCTTTAGCAATCATTCGTTGATGATTTGAGACGCGCTTTTTACAAATAAAAATTGATGTTTTGGAGGAACGGATGGAATAGGTAAGTCGGTTGTGATAAAGAAGTGTAGTACAAGTAAGATGAGCCTGGTTCATGTTAAAAACAGATCAAGTCTTAAGTCTCGGTTGTGAGCGAACCTGGTGTAACTCCAGATCCCAAAAGATCGGTAATTAGGATATGATGAGCGTATTCTTGATATTTCAAAGTGTCTGTGAGCAATTAAAGATGCTTAAAGAGTAACTTTCAATTTGTTGGTTGTCCAATAAAGGTAGGTAAATTTATGTCACTATACTACATTCTTATCATTATTGCAACTTTCATGTAACGTCAATAATAATAAAAAAAAAACAATATGAAATGAGTTTGACATTCGGTTTTACTGGGAATTCAACCCTTACGTTGTACGGGTTTCATTAAAATACGGTTGAATATTATTATTTTTTATCACACTATTTTTATTGTTTGATTTATTCATAGAGACAATGATAAATCCCAAATATTCTTTATTTATGAAATCATGTATGTGATAAAATATCAGGCATTAGATTAATCTGACGGGCTAAAACATTTCAAAGTCAGGGTGCAGTTCCAGCAATAAAGTTAGAGAATCTACTTCCAAATTTCAATTTCAATTTGTAAAAACGTGAAGCATGTAATCCTTTAACCCAACATGAATCTGTGATTTTATTTTTCATCTAGTATCCATCGTGAGAAAGGTTGTCAACGATCATTCTTATCAAAGATTCTTCTCCACTGATCTCAAGCGAAGAATCATCTGAAGGCTCCATTGTTTCGAAAAGAAAAGGATTGAAGTTTCCATGGCTGATTATGATCATCTATGTCACAACCTAAGTGTAAACATATATCTATTTATCGCATTTTGTTTGCAGTTTCGTGTTTCACTTGATACCGATTACGGAGAGCAACACACAGGTGTTTGATGTTATCCTCATTCGATGCTGATTACGACAGAAGATGATTTCGGTATGCAACTGTTTGCTTGGAGCGAGAATTGGTTTTGTTGTGCTTGATTTGTGGGTTATTAAAATTGGCAACAACATTTTTGCTTATATTGATGTACAAATGTTGCTCTTTGTCTTCAATTTTGTCGTTTTTGATGGAATGTTTTGGATCTTTAGGTTTGTGAGGTGATTTATCTAAGGGCTTTGGAAGTTAGTAGTGTGGCTGATGCAAAACGGTACGTTGATTGATTGTTATGGTAATTTTAGTTATTGGTTTAACTTTGGCTGCTCATTTGGAACCATCCATGTTTTTAGTTGATCTATAGATATACATTTATGGTTTTAACCATTAATAAGTTTTTACACCATTGAAATGGTTATTGTAAGGTTCTTGGGTTTAGAGTGTTTTATAACAAAGATCGATTGTATGGGATCTATGGTTATCATCGAAAAACCAAATGGCATTTATCAATGTGTTTAAAAATAGTTATCAAACATATTTACATTGAGGAAGACCACTAAATATGTCATGGTACACTACATTTTTAGTGTATTGTACATTATTCTCATCATTCTCAATAATTAGAATTTTCAAACCCTCTCGTGAAGTCACTCTTGAAATGGCAACATATAGTTGTCCATGACTAAATACAAGTCTTGGCAAATATAATCCCACATAGTTTAATGATTGGTCTTGACTTTTGTTTATTGTCATTGCATAGCACACCCTTATTGGAAACTGCTTTCTACACAAGTGAAAGGGCCACTTAGAGTCATTAGACGTGAGAACAACTTTTGGTATCAATACCTTTGATCCAACATTACTTCCTGTAATTATGTTTGCTTCTATGATCCAATCTCCTAAATCTGTGATAAGTAGCCTTGCCCATTACACATTCCCAATGCAGGATTATTATTCCTTAATAACATAATAGGCAATCCTTCTTTAAGCTACAAACAATGGTTGGAAAATCCATTAATATTCAAGGTATTTAGAAATTCTACATAATACATGAACTCTTGTTCTGAAATGTTATCAGATGTCTTGTTAATTTCATATGAGTTTAGATATTGTTTTGTTGGTCTTTCAGTTAATTGAACAATATAATCATTTATCTCATCAACAGTGTCATTCAAAGGAGTGAGTATTGCTCTTTCTCTGGGATATTCTTCATTCCTTGATTTTTTATTCAATTCTAGGTAGGTGTTATCCATAATTTGTTTTAGTGGATCATTAGTTGGTTGGATAAGATATTAAGGTGGTATTTTTGTCTATGATATAACATCCTCTCCATCTCTACATTTTTCTTCAACCTTTCCATCACCAAGTTGAAACCTATTAAATTCGCATGCCAACATATGTTGTTCGCGTTCTCTCTCTCTCTCTCTCTCTCTCTCTCTCTCTCTCTCTCTCTCTCTCTCTCTCTCTCTCTCTCTCTCTTTGCGATAGTCCAACAAATTAGACTTGTTAATACATGAATGCATTATATCATGTCGTTGGGCTCTTGATATTACAGGAAGTATCTGCCTGAAATCTCCTCCAAGTAGAACAATTTTTTCTTCATCCCAGATTATTAGATCTGCTTGAATCATTAAGTGAGTCAGGTTAGTATTCTGCTTGATTGAACACGTGTTGTTTTCAAAGAAATCTAGAGGAATTTTAAATTTACTATGAGTTGTCCTTCCCCCAAGAAATAACAACGATGCAATACATGTAATGCAGTAATTTTTCAAAAATACAAATTAGACTACATTAATTAAGGAGATATATGTATATATGTGAGATATTGATGTAATATTGAAAAGCGCTTGTTATTTATATAATAATTTTTTTAGAAGAATTGATTATGTAAGATATGATATTTTAATGAATAGGTAACTCAACTGAGTTATTCATGGAAGATAAAAGCTAAATTTATTATGTCAACTGGGAAGAAAAAAAAGTAACTAAGTTTGACTATGTGTATACATAGTTAGTTTTTTAGTGCACATTCAAAAAAACACGCACAAAAAACTGTTAATAATTATTTAAAATTATAACTTTATGATAAAAGAGACTGTACTATATGTAGATTGACACATTTATTTGAAGCATCTAGCTTAGCTAATAGTTTTTTTTTTATGATGTTCCTTTTATTTTAATATATGTGTTGTTTAGTTAGGTTCTTAGTTTGTGTAAAAGCACCCCAGAAAATCCGACATACATGCACAAAGTGATTTATCTTGTTATTTGACAAGTTACATTTCATGTGTCTTAGTAAAGATGGTGTCTCTCCTTCTTGAGTAGTTTCCATAAAACATTCATTTGCTCCATGACTTCACATGAATCGTATCAAACAAGCTTGAATCAATTTATGTGACTTTTGAAACAAACATGGTGCTCTCTGACTTCATATGAATCGTATCACTTTAATAGTGAATCGATAAAAGTATGAATCGTATCATCTTTTGTTTGAAACGTTTCATCAAACTCTTTGGCTTAGTCTGAATTGATTCAAAAAGGTTGTGAATCGTATCAATCTCCTTCTGGGCAATTTGAGTCGTTTCAAATATCTCTTGACACGCTTCATTCTTCAACGTATTTTTCCCTTTCTTTATTTTGTCTTATATGGTTTGAATCAATTCAGCTATTAAGTGAATCGATTCACACAGTTATTTTTGTGCGAAATTTTAGCCTAACTACCTTCCCCTACATATTGTCTTCTCCTCGTAACTCCCAATTCATTGAATCATTTGTAACTATTATCTCTAGGTCTCAAAAACTCTTTGTTTATAAATTCTTCAAGATTAAACACTTTTCCTTAGAATTACTTTGTGCATTGAGTCACATTGATTTGCTAGGGTGCTAGTAGGTAGGGATGGCAATTGGACCCAAGTCCAGTGGGCACCCGCAAAAAATACCCATGATGGGCGGGTAAATGTCCGCATTGTTGGGTATGGGTATGGGTACGGGTAATTACCCGCAAATTTGAACGGGTATGGGTGCGGGTACGGGCACTCTAGTGCCCACCCCGCCCCATGCCCGCACATTAAATATATTATACCAATAATTTTATTTATATTAAATTT
>Ga0228711_1011186_pt1 | contig 11497 bp, 5 predicted proteins | sample MedpolnodulmetaG_2_FD_177996 | JGI IMG/M metagenome (GOLD analysis project Ga0228711, IMG submission 177996) | Root nodule microbial communities from Medicago polymorpha collected in Santa Monica, California, United States - brown nodules | ecosystem: Host-associated > Plants > Roots > Nodule...
CAAGGGGATACAGAATTATGTCCAGTAAGCAACAGCGCAAAGCACAAATATTACCTAAGTTTGTTAGAGTTAGGCAGAGGCAAGAGATCACAATTAGACAGATAAAGACGGGACAAAAACCTGAAGTTTTATACTTGCCTTTCTAATGCCACCCCTATTTTAAAATATCCAAAATATATGTGACATGGCTAAAGCATGTCAATTATGTCATCAACTCTGTGGGCAAAACATATAAAAAGGAAACTTTAGCACGCACCTTTAACTTAATAATGGTAAAAAGGAAACTTTATATGGTATCCCCTCTAACTAACCAACTACCCTTAATAATCATAAGTTCATAATTACTCTAACTCCCTTATATCCTTCATCCAAGCATAAATTATCTGAAATTGATTGCTTGACAACATCAGTACTGCTCATCTAGAAATAAACGGCACTGTAATGGTAACAAATGAGCCACTCATGTGCTCCCACCCCCCAATAAAATATTGTTTGATATAATGTATATACCTGACATCCCAGTTAATAGAATCATTTGATTTTCAAGGAATTTTAAGAGAGATGATAAACAGGGAGATCATGATCATCAAGAGGATACAGAATTATGTCCAGTAAGCAACAGCGCAAAGCACAAATATTACCTAAGTTTGTTAAAGTTAGGCAGAGGCAAGAGATCACAATTAGGCAGATAAAGACGGGACAAAAACCTGAACTTTTATACTTGCCTTTCTAATGCCACCCCTATTTTAAAATATCCAAAATATATGTGACATGGCTAAAGCATGTCAATTATGTCATCAACTCTGTGGGCAAAACATGTAAAAAGGAAACTTTAGCACGCACCTTTAACTTTGGTGCCAAGACGAAGAAGTCACCAACTATGAAGTCAATTTGATCATCCACTCGATAAATAGCAGCATTATGCCTAGCATAATCAATCTTCAATGGATCGATATCAATTGCAACCACATGTCTGCACCTGTAACATCAAATAATTCATTGCCATGAATAGAATCAATAATCATTTTCAAAGAACCTTCTCCGAGAAAGACTCAAGTATTTGACCAATATAACAATGTTATGCCTACAAATTAGATTAGTCATCTTGAATATTGTTTTATCGTGAAACTAAATCAATGACCCAACATGAATCACTTGCCTACATAAAACAAGAGATTTTGTTATCATTTTATCCGTTTATAAAGTGGAATATAATACATATATATATAAACTAAAGACAAGGAGGAGGACAATATGAATGATGGATATATGCTAATAATGTCCGCTGCAAGTGTACAATCACGCAATTTATACATAAACAAATACTGCTCAAAGAATGGTGCAATTTATAATAATTGAATTTGGAAATTACCAGGTGAACAATCCAATCAGAAAAAACACCATTGAGTGAAAACAAAAACATTGTATACATCAATATTAAATCCGGTAAAGAGTGAAGAGTGGTGTTGCAGCCATAAACAATCCATTGAGATTATGAAGGCAAATCCATTGAGAACATGAAGGCACTCGTATAGGCTGATATCGTCATACTGAACCCAAAGCAAGTTGGGACACATTGTGTATAAATGTGAGTATAACAACGAACCCAAGAATATATTTACTGTTTCTCACTTGCTATGGTATCTTCTTATTCAAATCTCCATAAGCACAGATTAATCTTAACTAACCAAATATTAATTTTTTTGTTCTTCCTTGGAAAACATCAATTATTTCCGAGTATGGTGAGTACAATACAACTCATTAACATTATTCTATCAAAATAACCAAAAACAAGATGAATTTATCAGCTATAACACATGACTAGTTAATACCCACTACTCACCGTTGTGCAAATTGGATGGCATTCCCACCAGCGCCAGTGAAACAGTCAATTACTGTGCCGCCTGCACAACGTGATGCTTGATGATGTGCAATAATCTCTGGAGTGACAGAAAACCATCCTTCCTCATCCATTTTTACACCATCGTCAAATCTAGAGAATAAAATATACCTCTGACACCAATATTTTTCAATTGTTGCAGAATAAGCTTCAGGCATTTTTTGAAATTCGAGATCTGCAAAATGAAAAATGTTTATTGCAATGATATTGCCATCAACTTTGAACAACATATGGCAGCTACTGCACAAACCCTATATGCAGGCATTAATATCTAGTGTTTACATTGGCATGTTAGATATTATCAATCTGCATATATCCAGTATTCTAGCTATTTAACTACTACAACAGCAAAGTACTCATATAAGCATCTGTCAAGCGCTATATACGTTTGAGACCTTAGAAAATATTGTCATAAACTTGGAACCAGTTAACTTAAAGATTCATTAGAATAGCAACATAGTGCAGAAGGCAGACATGCGGTAGAAGCAGTTTCCAAGAAAAAAACATAGATCTCATACCATCAGTTTCATAATATAATTTCTTCCGCCTGTGTTTTCTTTTCACTTTCTTTTCCTGTTTTGACATGAAAGGATCAGATTTACTATCCAATTCAGGCGTATCAATTACCATGTTTTCCGTTGGTGTATGATCGACCTCTGATGTTGCTTGACTGCATCTATTGTTAGAGCTGCAAAACATGTAGTTTGTTAGGGGAGCAGATAAACATACATAATCAGAAAGCTGGTTTAGACATCCATTTTCATTTTATTTTTCTTGTTAGAATCGTAACCAATCATTGGCCTCCCCTTACAAGCTTAAAGCTTTTGAGGGATTTGGTATGCAGCATCACACCAAAGCCTTCTGGTTTTTATTCTTGACAATGATCTTCCAAAAAAGAAAAAACTTAAGCTACAATTACTGGACCTGTGATACTTTGTTCAAGCTTAACAACTCACAGCTTTCACCTAAAAATTCAAAGTCTTGACATTTTCTAACTCTTTAATTTGCTTTCAACATTGAAAGGCTTTATCGAGCAATGTGTATTCGCTGTCTAGGAAAACATTGGTCCATCACTTACATTGCTATTTGCAAGCTTGATAACTAGTCAAGAAAAATCTGCTACAGTGTAAAATAGTAATGAATGTTTCATTTATACTTGATGTAAATCTCAAAGTTTAGAACATAAAATACCTAACGACATGATCCAGGGTATTTGATACAGAACAGCATGAAACTCCACCATTGCAACTAGTTCTCTCAAGATTCTCATCTGAGGGATGATGAAGAAATTGGTCTTCACTATTTGTAGCAATATCAGAGACCAAATTTCCAGCAGCGACTCCAATCTCAGCTGAATACTCTTCATGTTGATTTCCTGATAAGTTCTCGTCTACCAAAGTTTCTTCAGGTTGTTTGATGCTGCTTTGTGTTTCACACTCCTCTGATGACTTTAGAGCTTCACTGTCATCTAATTCAGTACACCCACCAAATGCTAGATGCTCCATCCCTGGGGGTGGGTCCCATGTAGAAGTGTCTGTTTTGACGTTGTAGAAGTATCTTCTCCCATAGAAAGTATCCCATAACACCATCCAATCTCCAAATACACCACAATCACTTGATCCATCAACTCTGTCACATGCAACCCCTTCCAAACTCATGGGAAGCGATTCTGATTCATTAGCTGGTGGCTGCCAAGTGGCAGCACCATCGTCATTGCAAATAGTCTCGCAATCTGTATTTTTGCAAACAATTGGTGAAAGTTCTAAACATTCATTGTCAACTTCACCAAGTTCTATCCCACAAAAACTGACACCAGCACCTGTTAAATGGCTTCCAGCAGAGATTCTAGTATCTGAGGCATATGCAATTTTCAAATCGAAGTCACTATTCTGGGCATCATTGGTTTCTGCATTATTTATACTATTAATTTTCTCCTCGGAAACACCATTAGCGAACCCAGTGCTGCTTGTTGAATGATCTCCTTCACCGGAGACAGATTGGGCCATGTCAACTTCCACTGCACCATCACAGTAGGATGATTCACTTTGGCCCAGCATTGATATACAGGATAATGAACTGTTAGTTTTATCATGAAATTTAGCAAGAGATATAACCTCCTCTGCACTCACTTCATTTAGAGTTTCATCAACAGGGTTGCAACAAGTACGTGGCTGCTTGGAATGTGCACCCTTCTTTTTGCCTTTTACTGGTCCACATTTCTACGACAAGATAGTACAAGATATGATTGATGGCACTTCTGAAAGTCATAATCTTATATAGAAAGAGCGGGGCATGAATGATTGAGGAGAAAAGGAGTTCATGCTCATTCGACAACAGAAAAGACAATACTGGTTATGATAAAACTAATATTATGTCTTTTGGGTGTGTTTTGAAGAACTTATATGAGCTTATCTTCTAGTACAGCATTAACATTTGTGTAAAAGCTCGGAAGAGCTTATAAAAATAATCTATAGTATAAGCCTATAAATTGTTTTCAGCTTACGTTCATAAGCTCTCTAAAATAACTTGTAAGTTTGTGTGAATTTCATCCTCATTTCTGTTTTGATTGTAGAAACAAGTTATTTACCCAAACACCCCCTTTACAGTAATAGTCTACATTGCCACTGTATCAACAACATGTAATAAATATTAATGAATTTATTACAAAAAGGCAAATTATCAACTATATAGCTCAATAAGATCACACCTTAATTACCTCTTATAATCAGATTGTGTACTTCAAATATCTTACTACTAGAGCCAGTGAAGAGCTAAGACAGCCTGCGATCTAGAAATAGCTTGGTTCCCTTCTCTACTGAGTAAATCACTCAAGTAAAATATGTATTTGGCTTCATGTTTGGTACAAATAAACTCATTTTTTAATCAAACATTGAAAAAGTATTGACCAACAAATATGTGCCTGGCTCGTTGCCTAACTTGTTGGGCAGCAAATGCTAATTGAGCTCATTATCAAGCTTGACAGCTAGTGAACTCAGAGTAGCCCAACTTAAGGCAGTATTTGTACTGCATGTTTGGAATCACGGTGTGTTAAACCCCAATTTTGTTGAACTTCTAAAGTGTAGCTTTTGCTAAAACTATAGTTGGCAGTGGCACACTGTGATTCTATACACTAAATTGAGTCAAGCCAGAACTTGAGCAATGTAACTCCTTACACGTTGAATATATCAAGAAAACAATTTAATATGTATAACTATGGTTATAGTTACCTCATTCTTTGCCTGAAATGAAAGAGGGAGACCCAATTCATTCATTTGTTTGCTCAATTCCAAATCCTCGGGTAAAGTAATAATCTCACTCCAATCTACAAAAACATAAAACAAAACAAAACAAAAATTGCAAAACCCTTTCAATATACAAAACCTTACATTAATTAATCAGAGAAAAATAAATAAGTAAAGAATGAGAAGCACTAGCCAGGAATGGGATTTGAATCGTGATTGTTATTCTGATCAGCTTCAAACGATGGTTGAGCTTGGAAGCCATTGTCCCTGTAAAAAGAAGGGTAAAAAGGTAAATGAAACGTAGTTGTTGCAGAGAGAGAGTGAATGAAGAGTGAGTTAGTTACCAGAGAAAGACTTGGGTAACGTTGAAGAGAGAACCGAGGGATTGGATAGCGGCGCCTTCATAGTCGGAGGCGGTGATCACCATATTGACTACGGTCTCCGGTTACCACTCTCCAACCGGAGCGCGCCGCTTTCTTTTATAAATCTCCTTGCAAATTCAAATATTTATTAAGGTTAAATATGTTTTTTTTCCTCCCTATAAAACTAAAAAAAAAATTAAGTTTAATCCTTACTTTATTTTAATAGCTTTTTTATTTTTTAAATTTTCAAACGATTTTTTTCAGACAAGTTTAGAACATTACATGAGGTTCATTTATTAAAATTTGTAATTTTTTAACATGAAATGAATTAAATATGAATTTTTTTAAACGACAAAAGTTCAAGATAAAAGCAATAAAAATTTGGATTTAGAAATCAAATTTTGAGATAATTTTTTGCGAAGGAACTTTTAGTAAAGTTCTTAACACGTCTCCAAAAAATAGTTCAAAAACTTTAAAGATTAAGCATAATTAAACAAATTTGAATTTAGTAGGGACTAAAATTGAGGGCATGAATTTTTTATAGGGACTAAAAAAACTATTAAAATTAAGTAAGGACTAAACATAAGAACTCCCAATTTTATAGGGATCAAAAATATATTTAACCCTATTTATTATTAGAAGAGACAAATGATTGAATTTATCGTATTTGATAAAATTAGATTGAACTAATTTATAAATATGAAATTAAAAAAATGATGTATTAAATGAATATTTAATTTTTTTACAATAAAGAATGTAAGGGTAAAGTTGAGATAAATTATGATAAAATATTAGTTTTTTTACGCTATAAACTACTTGGATTAGTTTATCAAAAATCGTTATAAGTTAGGAAAAAATAAATTATAAGATTGTGGTAAAACCGAGGTTACCAAGCATGTATTTTATAGTCAAATGGGTTTATAAGACAACTCAAAATTATGTTTTACCAAAAATATTCTTGCACTCATGTTGTGCATATTGCCTAATATTTGTAAAAATGTAGTATCATATATAAATATGAAATGAAGTATTCACTAATAAAAGATGAAATAAAATTCATAATCATTTAAGAAAGTTTGAATTACATAATTCATTGACAAAATAACCATGCATTTGTTTTCTTTTTAAATAAAGGAGCAAGTGATAGGGCATATATGCTCGTGAACAAATTTTATAATAATCATTTAAAGATGAAAGTTCATTCAACTACCACCTCCACGTTAAAGACGAAAGTTCATTCAATTCACCATTCCATTAGCAAAGGGATTCCATCGGAGCTCCATGTTGTTGACATAGTCAATCGCCTTGAAGACTCGTTCTGACTTATTCAACAACAATAAAAAAAAATGGTCGGAGAATATAACCAATTGTTGGCTAGCGTGAAGAACAGGCAAATCCAAATCTTAGTCATCATTGCATCTTATCTAAAGGTCACAAGACGATGTTCAGAAACCTTTAGTTCTTGAGGGAACAACAAGATTTGTTTAAGGCAACAACAATATGAAGTGTCGTAAGGGCCACCCCCTTCATCAACAGAACAATCACCATAGGAAGCATAAACCTAAAGATATAAAGAATCCAAAATTTGAAGGATCTAAATCTCCACTAATGCGCGAACAACCATCCCACCGTCAATATGGAGGGCGTAACTGAGGAAGAAACAATCATTCACCTCTTTGTTGAGGCAATGAAGGTGGCAGACGAGGTAGTTATTCTCCCTGTGGGAGTTTAATGGTCATCATCATTGTTGTTCCTTGCTCAAAAGCACACATCAACACACACCTAGATCTTTAGAGCCCTCTGATTTTGAAGACGACCTCTTCAAGTATGGATAGTTCGCTAGAAGGATTAATGAGTATCCACTACCTCGATCATTGTAGAGTGTATGAAGTATGGATTCCTACAAAAGTTTGACAAACCCTGATGAGCATTGGGAGACCGTCTACACTGTCTTAAGGGTTACTTGTTCATCCACACTATAAAAAAGAAAATATGGCATGGTTTAAGGGTCTTCCCCCCACTTGTTCCATTAATTAATTGTTAAAATTATGAATGAATTTTACATCACAATTCATAACATCACAAAAACATATGAAATTTGTTGTCTCCCTACATGTGAAAGAAGAACCACTCATACATTACTTAGACATACTTGAAAGGAAAATCATCCTAGTTAGAGGAGTTGACGACATAACGAAAGTGTTTTTGTTAGAACAAGACCCACTAAAAGGATATATCACTTGAAAAATGGATCTCAAAGGCCCTTTCTTAAATGAACCTCTTGTCTATGGTGAGAAATTACATACAATATAAAGAAAAGTTTAGCATCGCTAGTGCGAAATGAGAGCAAACAGATAAATTCGGATCTGATAAGTGTTGGGATAACGATGGTTAAAAAAATAAAAAGCATTGCAAATTCCGCAGGAGTAATTGACACAACACATAGAATTGTATTCAACTAAAAGATGACATCGAGGCCCTATCCAAGACGGTTACGTCGGAGACACAAACAAAAATATTAAGTATAAAGACAAGTAAAATCACAAACCCAAAGGATTTTCCAGACACTGTCTACAAGTAAAGCATGAAAAAGAGAAATAGTTGACAGTGGCCATGGCCATCGAGTCAATGCGGAAAATGTTCCTTCACCCAACTTTAACAAATTTTCACTTGGAGATAGGGAAAGGAAACATACCTCTTGGTCGAGGACTTGTTTTACAAAGGCGAGAACACTAACAAAGTGGAAGGTAAACCTTGGACTATTCGCTTGGGAAAAAAGGGATAATGCACATCAAGAATTAAGACGAATCATAAAGACTTGTAACAACAACAAACAAAAGAAAATAAACATAAAAGTGTGCACAGACGAAGATAGGGATACCACAAAAATAAAGGCAAGGCAAGCTGATAGCAGTGATGGTCGAAACCACAAATGCCTTAACATTGTCGTTACAACATGTTTGAAACAAAACAAACTCAAGATAAATCGAAATGTGATCACGACAACAAAAGAACAGTAAAAATCCTATATACATAAAGACACAATTTAACAAAATTATATCAGATCCTATGCACCACCTTAGGACTACAAGATGATGCACAACTCTATTGTCATACTCTGAAAATTTATGTAAGGGAAGGAACTCCTTCACAACTAAAAAATGTGATGAGACATCTCACTCCCTAGGAGAAAAGCTCCATTAGTTCTTAATAAAACATCAACCTTATACCATCTCTTTTGGTCAACCTTATACCATCTCTTTTGGTCAGTTACATTGTTCTCACGAATCACAACACAAGAGTTCACCGTTGATTAACATATTATTCTTATGATGAACATCATACTTAACCTTTAAAAATAAAATAAGCACCGGTCATTTAAGTGACATACCATAGTCGTGACAATGATTTAACTAGCATCAACGTTAACACGCCACATTCCAATACACGCTTAACCTTTATTGTTGTTGATTTGTATTTCTCAAACTTGTATATTTGTTGACATTTTCCATTTTATGTTCGTTCTTTTGCTATCAACGATCAAATATTTCATAAATGTATTAAGTTTTTTGCCTTTATTTTTTTTAAGGAGTCTTGAATTTGATTTAAAATCTCTATCATCATATATTTAAACTCACAGTCAATTTACTCATTAAATTCTTCATCAATAGAGGATCAGAAACGAGGGGTCGGAGAATGCTCCGCACCCTCGTCTTGCCCGTTGAGATCCGTAGGATGGACCCCTACCGTACGTTGCCACGCTGCGAGACCTGGTGCAACAAATGCGTGATTTACACGAATAATTATTAGAACGTGGCTATGAAACATTTTCTATTTGATATATGGACCTCCGCCGACAATAGCGTTGTTTGATTCTATGTATCTCTCCACAAGTCAGAATCAGCTATCATGATGGATGTGAAAAATGCTTCCAAAGATTCCACCACTTTCATGTGAGGAAAACGATGCACAATCCCACTCTCTCAAGTCTCAACAACAAATTTAATAAAATAATTTTATTAAATTAGATTAAATTAATTTCCTAAATTTACTGACATAGAGGCCTAATTAAAATGAACCATTCTAACAAATACAGGTGCATTTGATTTGCTGCAAAATAAAGGATAAGATAGAACAATTTCGTTGTATGCTATTTGATTTATAAAATTATTTCAGGGACATGGTAAATTGGAGACAAATGATATAACATATATTAAAATTCTTATCTGTCACCAAACTACAACACAACTTTTTGTATCACATACAAATTGTTTAAAACATCAAAATAACACTTTCTTCACAAAAAAACGTATAAGACTAAAAATTATTGAATACCATAAAAATTTGTCATGTGTTATTTTGTCTTGTGTTGTACTGTTCTGTCTAGTACTTACTGTTTTGCGGATCAAACGCACCCTAAAGAAACCTACTAAATTTTTTTTGTCTTGTAAATCAAACACATGTAAAAGTTATAATTACGCATTTTTCTATACCACTCATTTTGATTGGTTAAACAATATTCCAAAGACACTAAGAGCATAAATATCGGTAATCTTTTAGAATGTCTTTGCAGAAGTTTTATGACACACTGTATCAAAATTTCACATTGTCCAACAAGTTGCCGTGGTACTGCATTACCACCAATGATTTTCTACTTTTCAGATGTAAAAAATAATATAAAATTAGAATATGACTTTAAACTATAAATTTGAGGTGTATTGTGTTATTAAGTAGGATCTAATTTAGAGTTTTAGATGAGTGGTATGAATATTTAGAAAATGCAGTTGAGTGATTTAAATAATTAAAAAATATGAAGTAATATTTATATATTGTGTGGGTCCATTTATACCATCAATGTGGGTGGTATGGATATGGATATTCTATTAATATTATAAAGATAAAAATACTATATTTTAAAAATAATTTTATACTATAAGACATAGCCACCAAATTTAATGTTGTCTAAAAAAATAATTTGATGTTTTATTATTTTACCTTTTTAGAATTATTTATATTGATCTTTTCAAAAAAATAATTATTTATATTGATAAAGTAGTAAAGTAATGTTTTTGAAGGGATTGATGAAGTTGTAACTTTTTGACAATATTTATACAGTAGCATATATATATATATATATATATATATATATATATATATATATATATAAAAAGAACACTTTTTTTTTTGACAAAATGTAAAAAGAACACATTAAAATTATGTTTTTTGAATGTTAACATATTTGACTGTATATTCCGTTCACATTCCAAATTTGGTCTAAAACCATTTTTCAATTTTTTTTTTTGTGGTGTAAAACCATTTTTTATTTTATTTTTTCGTGGTGTAAAATCATTTTTCCACTGGTAAACAAGACATATATTTCACTACCAAAAAAAGTTAAGACACTACCAAAAAACAACAAGACATATATTTTTCATCACTTATTTTACCCTTCATTTAAACTATTTTATTTACTATTTTATCCTTTACTAATATTATTTAAATTTTAATTACAAAAAATAAATCCCACTAAAATAGGAAATATCCGAGAACAATATTATCAATATTATATGAAGGGGATAGAGATTTTGGACCAATTTTTTATAATTTCAATTATACCCTTAAATAAATTTTCCTATATTAATGTTATATTGTCTGTATATTTGTAAAATTATTGTGTTTTTAAAAAAGATAAACATGATTTTGTAGGTTTGTTACAATTTGAAAGTTAGAAATATTTGTATTTTTCCTAAAAAAAAAGAAATATGTACTTATACTTTTAATAAAAATCAAAATTTCTTATAAAATATCATTCATAATTTATACGCGTTAGCGCATTAAAATGAGCGGAAAGACGTTCAAACTATCATTCAATCCTTATAAAAAACATCATTCAATAAAAATATAGTCACTGAACTACTTAATCAAAAAATTAACGGTCATTCTTTTAAAAGAGATTTTCTCTTTATCATATATTTCTATTTTTCAAATAAGTA
>Ga0228711_1011190_pt1 | contig 11495 bp, 11 predicted proteins | sample MedpolnodulmetaG_2_FD_177996 | JGI IMG/M metagenome (GOLD analysis project Ga0228711, IMG submission 177996) | Root nodule microbial communities from Medicago polymorpha collected in Santa Monica, California, United States - brown nodules | ecosystem: Host-associated > Plants > Roots > Nodule...
TTGGTTCCTTCATGCATTGATCATTCATCTAATAATGTTGTCCCTTTGTTTAGGAGAAACCGAAAAAACCACAACCGAGTAAACCACACGATGGAAGTGAAGATAAGGAAATCAATAGCCTTTTTCCTAATAAGCTGACTATACAGTTGCCGAAGGTATTAATACATTTTAAAATAAAATCAATTCAGTATGTATCGTTTCTATCTACAATTTAATATATTCAATTTTACTTCTGAACTTTTGCAGGATCAAGCTTCACTTACTCATTGGAAGCACCAGTTAGAGCAACACAATCAATCTGTTAATGCTCAGTCTAAATTTGTCATTATTCGTGCAGTGAGTTTTGTAACATTTACTTATCATTTGTGTTTTATCTTACCCTAAGCTTTTTTGTCTTTTTTCTTTCCTGAATAATACTTGGCATATAATTTTGCTCTGCGTACGATTAACAATTGGCGGAAAATATGTTAGAAAATAGAAAATCGTCTTGGAAATGACTTAAAAGCAAAATGTCCAATTTTAATTATTCTATTAGTCAACGGATTTGATGTTCACTGGACAGTTTAGTTGCACGATCCATAGCTTTATTCAAAGAAAATACAGCTCATACAGCGGATATTTCATGAAAACAGCAAAGGATATCAGTAACTAGTGTAAACTGATCATTGGCCGACAGTTCTAGGCTGTGTGTTACTCTTTAGAGCTGACTGCTGTGTGTTGGAATGATACTTAATACTTATGAGGACTGTTTTGGAGATTAGTTGTATGGCTTGGAGGCTATTATCTAATTATAACTGTACACTTTTTATTTATATGAAATTGCTTGTGCATTTTTAACTGATACATCTTTTGCTTGTAATTGACTTTAATTGAGTTTGGAGTAGTATTTATAATACATATTATATGATTCTTTAATGATTTCAGTCTCTCAACAAAATTGGATTCGAGTGTCCGGACCTTGAGGATCTCTGTATTAAGGATCAAACCCTTACAGTTGATAGTAAGTTGATGTTTAGAAGCTTTAATTAATGTAAATAACTCACTCTGTATGCTAACATTAAGATTTGCTACCTATGTTGTTGATATAGTTTGTAATTTTTTATACTACTTCGACAAGGTTGTTGAATGGGCTATAGGTTCCTCTGAAGATTCTATTGAAGAAGATAAACTAGTGATATCTTCTAAAAGGTTAGTCTCACTGATTGCTTACATTTCAATTACATAGAGCATTAACAAAGATTTTAAATGTTATTGGTGCAGCATTAACCATGGGCTTAGTATTTTAGAGAGCACTCAAAGTGCTAACAAGGACTTCAATAATTCACTAAAGGTAAATAAGCAAGACCTTTTTCTAATTTGTTTACTTTTCCAATTTGAATCAAATGCTTCAATATCGACGTGCTTTAGTATATTTTGATCTTTGTGTTCACTGACTTTTTTAGGGTGTTATTACTGAAAATGAATTTGAGAAACAATTGCTTGCTGATGTTATTCCCCCTGCTGATATTGATACTACATTTGAAAATATCGGGGCCTTGGAAACTGTTAAAGAAACTTTAAAGGAATTAGTCATGCTTCCTCTTCAAAGACCTGAGTTGTTTACCAGAGGGAACCTAGCTAAGGTGGAAAACCTTTAATTTTTTATAATATTTTACTTATGAAATCCAAAATTGCCATACAGTATGTCTTTACCACTTATTGTAATTACTTTGAATGCAGCCCTGCAAAGGAATATTACTTTTTGGGCCACCTGGCACAGGCAAAACAATGTTGACGAAAGCTGTGGCAAAGGAATCAGGAGCTAATTTTATTGATGTTTCTGTCTCTACGATTTCTTCAAAGGTAATAATGCTGCGATTGGTTTATTATAATTTAATTTTCTTAGGTACTGGTTGGATTCCCACAAAGAGTACTGCACTTGGGTTTTTTTTCCCAATTTCACTTGTAATTTGTTGCTTTATCTATTTGACTTGATGAATTTACTAGAAAAAGTGTTAGAAAGATGATTGTTTTTAAGTAGCTAGAAATTTGATATTAGGTTGAAGTTGTATTAAGATGTCATGAAATGTAATATCATTTAATTGAGTTTGATGGACATGCTATATGTCAGTGTAAATTAATTTTACACTGACATCAATAGGAATCAACTATTTCTCCATGTCCTGCCATTAAAGTGGGGTGATTTGGTGGAATACACTGTTGCTATTGGATGACTGTGTAAAAGTATTTTACATTGTCAGTGTGTATCATATTTTCTCTTTAATTATATATTGTTTTTGGAATTCTTTAATCAGTCATATGTCTATTGACCCAACCCAAACCAATCTGATCATCATCGGGTTGGATTGGTTCGGGTTCGATATATTTTCTTACACAGCCCAAATCAATTAAGTTTGGTTGGTGACTGAACTCACAGATTGAATGGTGACCACTAAACACGATTGGTTATGAAAATAATATTACAATAAAGTGTCTAGAAATGCCAAAATTGCTCCCATTTAATGTATAGCGTATGTCCTTTTACTTGATCGGTGACCAAACTCATTTGTTTTATGTTTCAGTGGGTTGGTGAGGCAGAAAAATACGTCAAGGCAGTTTTTTCGTTAGCGAACAAGATTGCTCCCTGTGTTTTATTTATTGACGAGGTTAGTATACAAACTTTATTTAGTAAAAACAATAATTCCACTTTTAACATTGATCGCTTCCAGCTGTTTGCTAAATTTCTGTGGTATTTGTGGCCGGTGGACAGTTTATTAGGAGATCGTGGAAGTAATAGTTCAAGTTCAAATGAAGTACATCACAAAATGAAAACAGAGTTTTTTATCCATTGGGACGGTCTCCATACACAAGAGAACAATCGTGTAACTATTCTTGCTGCTACAAATAGACCTTTTGATCTTGACGAAGCTGTTATCAGGAGGCTTCCGCGAAGGTAATCTTGATTTTAAGGAATTTGGTGTGATTCAGAAAATAAAATGAGGTAATGCTTGATTTTAGAGAAGGTACTGCTGGCATGCCTGTGAAGCAAAAAATAAGAGAAAGAAGCGCTTGTCCTTTGTGCGTGATCCTATTTTTTGACAGATTTTTATTCTAATTCATGGTAACAAATTTGCAGGTTAATGGTTAGCTTACCCGATGCTTCTAACCGAGAGAAAATTCTCAAGGTTTTATTAGCAGAAGAAAAATTGTCTTCAGATGTTGATGTAAAAGCATTGGCAGGCATAACTAATGGCTATTCGGGGAATGATTTAAAGGTTTTTTTCTTTCTCTTGCATTTACTTGCTGAAAAGGTTTGTTTTCTTGTGCGGAACTAGTCTTATATTTTTTATTGCAGTATCTGTGTGTGGAAGCTGCCCATTGCCCATTAAGAGAAATTCTAGAAAAAGAGAAAAAGGTTTGATTACATCTCATAACCTGACTAGCTATGTTTTCCCCATAATTTATTTATTCAAATACTATAAAAAATTGCATTTCAGGAGAAGAATTTGGCATTGGATGAGGACGAACCTTTACCTGGATTAAGTAGCAGTTCAGATCTACGTCCCGTGAATATGGATGATTTTTTGTATGCACAGAAACAGGTAGATCAGTTATCCAAATTTTTGAAGAGTAAATCTGTTTGTAATATGGAAATGAAAATTTGTAGGCAACTTAATAGAATATTTAGCTACCTTTGTACTGACTGAATTCTTGACTTTCAAATTTTTCCTTGACTTGTTTCTCTTGGTGCTCATGTATGCAGGTTTGTGCTAGTGTTGTGGCAGAGTCACCAATTATATATCAATTGCTGCAATAGAATAATAGTTTTGGAGGAGGTGGAGGTAAATCTGGAAGAAGTAGAAATTTGACCTATTATGTGTAGCTCTCTACATTGGATTGTAAAAGCAGTTCGATACTTGAGTATTGAGACCAGGTTTTATTGGTCTAGTGACAATAGGTTGATACTTTGACTCATTAGATTAGATATGGATTTATTGAATTATGGCTAAATGATACTGGAAATTAGTTGGGGTACTAGATTCAAACCGTGTATCGAATCATCAAATATGAAAATACTTTACAATTCCCGATTTTTTGGTCCTATGTTTAGCCTTGACTTGTAGCTGAAAATTTCAAAGGAACTTTCCCCAATCTTGACAAAGAAATTATTTATTCTCTTCCAGTTTTCTAGTGTGTATAAAAATGTTTTTTCAAAATAAATGGTTATGTTATGTGTATATTTTCTTTGTTGTGATTTGTTGAAAATTACATGCTTGGTTATTTTAGTCAAGTTTAACTCTTGGATTCATATATTAGTATAGAATGGTTTGTGAAAGAGGAGAAAAGGTGCATCATAAGTTTGACTCACAACATTGTAAGCCATTGGATTAGTTAGATTTAATGGTTAAGATTTGGTGTACGTATGTTAACTTACACCTGGTATCAACGGATCCTGACTCTTGATTTTAATAAAATATCAAATAACATATAAGTATGAATCGTGATTGTGTATTGAATAATGTGAAACTGTTAATTAACATATTATGATTCTGGCAAAATACAATTCAAACGATGACTTATAAATGATATTTAAAATGTTAGGGTGTATGTTTGAATACGTACTTCTAACACTTAATGTATGTGAGCTTTAACAATAGAATCTTTGAAACAGAAAAAACATGTGATCTTTTAATTTTTTTTCAATTGTATCAAATTAATCCTTAAATTTTTTCTCAACTGTTCTTTACTTTTCGTAAATGTAATAAGGGTAGCACCATGCTATAGGTGGAAACATTTTTTTTTTCTAGGTATAGCAAGGGGACCTTTTTTAGGGGTGGGGTCAGTCAAATTTAGAACAAATTTTAGTTAAATTTTTTAGGGTTAAATATGTATTTAGTTCCATTAAATATATCAACTTTGAGCTTTACTCCTTCTAAAAGCTTGCTTCAATTTTTGGTCAAATTTCCTATCTTCAATTTTAGTCCATGCTTTTTATACAAAATTTCATGTTTTATGTTCAAACGATTTTTTTATGACATACATTAATAAACCCATAAAATATCATCAGCTTAATAATTTAACTTTTAATATTTAATTTGAAGTTATAGATAAATAATAAAGACTAAGCATTAAATTGTTAAGTTATTAAACTTATGATATTTTAAGGTCTTGTCAATTACACGTCATCAAATAAAGTCGTTTGAAAAACTAAAAGGTGAACACTTTGCATATGTATAGTCAATCTTGATTTTTCATATTTCAAGACATTCAATGATATTGATTAGGGGTTTATTTGAAAAGAAAAATGTATTTAGTATTTTGAAAAGAGATGTATTAGGAATAAAAAAATAAGGCTTAAATATTGCACTCGTCCCTGCAAATATGCCTCGTTTAAGTTTTGGTCCCTGTAAAAAAAAAAATTTGTTTTTGGTCCCTGCAAAATTTTTGTTTTTTAAAATAGTCCCTGACCCCATTTTTGTGATGATTTGTATACGTGGCACATGATGACTGGACCCATTTTGTAGTTTTTGGTCCCTGCAAAATATTTTGTTTTTTAAACAGGTCCCTGCAAAAAATTTTGTTTCTGAAATAGTCCCTGGAGGGACTATTTTAAAAAACAAAAAATTTTGCAAGGACCAAAAACAAAATTTTTTTTTTACAAGGACCAAAATTTAAACGAGGCATATTTGCAGAGACGAGTACCATATTTTAGCCAAAAAATAACCCCCAATACCCTCTCCTTTCAACACCTTTTATTTCTTCCACTTACTTCTTCCTTTTATTTTTTCCAAGACTCCCTCCTCCCCTCCCTCCAAACTCCTAACAAAGACTAAGTGTTGGCATTGAATGTGCAGAAATGATAATTATTCATCTATGTAAAGTCATGATAATTCCTTATAACTATTTTGTTTATTCGTGGAGCACATAATATAGGTAGAAAATAATATAAAAATTGGCAGGACATGGTAAAAAGTAAGTTCAATTTTTGTTGCTAACATGGGAACCTTTTCGGTGGGTGATCTTTAAGTAATTTTGTGGGTAGGGTAGAGCACCGGTCAGGTTCGGTCGGATTTGGACCGGAAATCTCATTCCGATCAACAACCAACGAGCATAAAATTGTCAACCATTTCCTTCCGTTTCACAGCCCGGTTTTATCGGGTTTTTGTTTCATCGGAAAGCGGGTAAATCAGTCGGATCTAAACAGGTAAGAGACAAAGAAAAAACTGGCAACCTTCAAAACTTGGTTTAACTTTGTGTGGATGACAACAGTAAGGTGGTTCCAAATGTGGCATTTAAGAAGAAAAAATACGTGTTTCATCCATGGCCTTTTTAATGGAAATAAAAAATGGGTAGAATGGTGTGGGAGAGAAGAAAAAGTTTTACCACCGCTTGTAGCAGTAGCGTTACACCTCCTTCAATTCTTAATTCAAATTTGTTCATCCCATAAAATCTATAGAAATCAAAGGATAGAGAGAGGGCTTAGTTGTAGATCCACCATTCACATGCTGCAGGAAGAAATTGAATGAATTTTTTTTTTTTTTTATAACAATAACGAAGTGTATTTTTTATATTATGAAGCAAGTTTTAAAAAAAGCTGGCATTTTTTAAAGTAATACAATAATAACATTAATAGTATACGTTATTTATGAAAGATTAATAGTATACATATAAAAGGTGCGAGTGAAAATAAATGATTGCATACACCAGTATAGATCAGAAGTTTTACCATGTTAACCATAGCACCGGATTTCGTATTAGATTCATGAATGACAAACCCCTAATAATTGAAATAATAAAAAAGGCATCACAAGTTTATAAAAACTACTTACCTACAAAGAACAGAAAAAACTCTAATAAAAACCCATACTAACATCTTAGAAATGATTAAAGGTACAGATCAACATAGCATGAAGAGTGTATTAAAACCAAAACTCAAATGTAGCTACCAATGAGCAATTTCCTCGTCCCATCCAACATTCATAATGGCAAGGCGGGTTCCCTCAGCTTGAAAACTCTATCAATCACACAGAGCTCTGCTCTTGTGGTGCTTGAACCACAAAAGGCTGTCCAATCATTTACGGTCATGCCAGGAGCTATAGCTTGGCTGCCTCGGTTGACGGTCCCAGGTTCCAAAGGAACTTCAAGAGCTGCAGAAAGTTCATCCAAGCCTTCTTTGGAAGCATAAGGGTGGATCTGCAGCAAGTATATCGTTAAAAGAAAGTACTCGTAGCTGAATTACAAATTTTAACTGTTCAAGAGAACATGTCTTGTGTACTAACCAAACCACCTATGTTGGATAAGGCACAGTAACTTCCAGAAAATAAACTATAATAATCTTCCGGCTTGAAAACTTCTATCCCAAGGACATCTGTGATTAACTCCTTAGCATCCTGAACAATATATGGCAGTAAATACTAGATCAAACTAAGAATCATTTAAAAATCCAGAAGATAAATGATACTCTATTTTATCTATTTTAATTTTCTGGATAAAAAGAAATATGTTAATGATGACTCTCCTGGCTTCACTGATATGTGTGCAATCACCATACAAATGGCTGGACAAACAAAAGTAATAGCACCCTTGCCAAAATCAGAGTCCTCTTATATAACCAGTATTAGTTACCCAACTACATAACCTTCAATTCTTCTCGTCATTTTAATTTGACGTCAACAAGAGTGAAGTACTTGGATTATATAATAAAATGCACAGACCACCATTAGTTACCCATCTACATAACATTCAATTTCCTCGTCATTTTAATGGTCAACAAGAATGAAGTACTTGAACTATATAATATATTGAACAACTCTGAACCAAAACCAACAAAAATAAAATAACCTGCACAGGTGGCATGGTCAAATCACCTGGTCTTACCATACAAGACAGCAAACTTTTCAATGAAAATTTGTCTATTATCTTCAAGAAACTATTTATGATTGAGCTAATTATGGCCAAAAGTTAAATATTTTAGGTGATTATGTTCAGAATGACAAGAAGCATATATGTTATAATTTATCCATTTCTTCATTCATTATCCATGATTAAGAAGAAAACGAGTTTCTATCAAAATCAGCCTGTCTTAAACAAGAATGAGATAGTGGCCTGGAAAAGAAATCTATGATGTACAATTAAGACAATACCCAGTGAAGATCGGCGTGTGCAAGGGCCACATAGTCATTACATGCTATAAATCTTGAAGAAGCACACATTTCTTTTTGCATGAGCTGAACAGCAACTCCATCAGGCAGACTTCTTTTTATATTCTGCAATTCTTTAGATAACCATGGCAAAAATATCAAGTACTGCAATATCACAAATGGTGTGTAGTTCTATTCCACAACAAAGATGAAACAGTATATATAAAAGCCATATATAAAGAAAGTAATAAGTGATAATTAAGGAAAGGCAACACTTCTGAGTATTTTTGCGTTCTGATAAAGACAAATAACCCCAACAAAAAAATGGAAGAAACAAAATGTGAAAGGCCAAGACTGCTGATAAAAGATCCCAGATACTTGCATGCAGACAAAACTTACAGTATCTTTTGGATACTTGATAGTTAGATAACCCTTTGAGTCTAGACAATCATCATGAAACACCCTTTTGTTAAAAAAATATTTTAAACAATCTGGTATATTTATGTTTTTCTGTTGACAACTGTCCAAAAGCCATAAAAATAGTCTAGGTAGTTTATAATTGTTCACCTCATTGGTGCTAATAACACTAAACCAAAGTTTCCTAGCTCAAAATATTCTTCAGTGCAAGTAAAAATGGTATTTCATTTTTTTTACCAAATATGTGGTACATAGGAGTGACTTAGTCGGCGCTACGTTTTAATTGGTGTGCTTTCATTGTCGATGGAAGAAATCCAAAAATCCACCATAAAGCACCATGGCGCCACCATCCTTCACAAAATGGCATGGCAGTTGTCAAAAAGTCAGCCCTCACAATCCTCCATGGCAACACCATAACAGATATTTGACAGCACTGTTTCAACATATTTTTAATTTTTAATCACTCTCACTCCCATTAAAAAATACATGGACGATATTAGTATGACATGTGAACCATCAATCATTACCAAGAGAACCTCATACTAACTGACTTTCCTTTATAAAATAAGAGAGTAATGCAAAGTCTTTTCCCTATGTATTTTACTATCTACAATGCCGGGAAATGGAGGTTAGATAAGCTTGACAATGCTATTTAAAAGAACAGTTTAGGTTCTTTAGTGACCTAAACAATTGGGTGAGTTGTTTCATGGTGGAAAGGGGAGTGAATATGTTTCGACAAACAATGACCCACTGCATTAATATAAGCATTCAATTGTACCAAGAATAAACTAAATGGATAGCCTAACAGCTGAAATCACCTTCGAGTGTGGTTGTATAGGGCAAGAGAAGCCCATTTTTGTTTCCTGCAAAACAATAGAAAGGTAAACTTATAAGGTCCCATTAGCATAAACAAAACAATAAATAGGAAAAACTGATGTTACCATCTTTTTATTGTAATATTTAAACTAAATGTAAAGGGAATACATGGTTTTGGGCTGACTTTTTCACTTCCAATTATACCCTTAAACAAATTTGCATATAATAATTATATATTATTGGAGTCATTAAAAAATATAAGAATTTTACATTGTTGGCTTTTATATCAAGCAATTATTAAAAAAAAATAAAAATCAAACTGATTATTTCTCTACTCCTTTTATCTAAAACCCCACAACTTCGGCAATACTCATTACGATATAAAAGTTTAAAGAAAAAAACTTTACCAATACAAAAACGACCAACACCAGAACAGCCACCAACGGAGGTTTTGATGATAGGGATCGCATCTTCTAGTTCAGCCTCAATTGCACTGTACCAAAAACACATACATTTATTCATCTGGTGAACTGGTACGGAATTCCAATCCATTTGAAACCAAATGCAAAATTCCAATAGGAAATATATTTGATTAGTACATGAAAAGATTGAAAACCTGTAGAAGTTATTGGAACCTCCAGGGCCAACCAAGCAATAGGCATTGGTGAGTTTACAAAAAAATCCAATTTCAGTGCTGTCGTCAAACAGAAGTCCTGCAGGAGACATATAACATTGTGTTCATTGTAGCAATAGATGCATTAAGCAATAAGTATTTCTTTAGAAAAAGCAATTTTCAACTTACTATTTGCCATGACTGAGATGAAAGAAATCTCTGACCCTAGTAATCAACTTAATATCTGCAGTAGTAGAAATCCAATAAGGAAAGCAAAGAAATGAATCATGAGTAAAGTGGAAAAGTATTCCAGAAATTAATTAATTCATAGTTTGTAATGTGAAAAAGGTAAATGTTGAAAAGAATTATATTGCAATTTTTATAGCTTTTTTTTTTAATATATATAATTTACAACGTTATAACTTATAAAGCACGACACTCCTTGGATTAGATGTGTCCCGGTGCCGGACAGGTGCACGATGTGATGTTTTCAAATTATTAGCTGTGTCGTGTGTGTGTCCGTGCTTCAATGGTTATAAGAAACTATTTACAACACTAATATGAATATTTACTCCATTCAATTCCCAAAATTTCTAATCCAACAACTAAACAATTTGCTATCTAAATCTATGAATTTATATGTATCTCAGAAAATAGATGAATGAGATCTTCTTAATTTTATACAAACAAAAGATGGAGAAAAAAAAAAAACATAATTCGCATAATTTAACAGAGTACGGAGAGATTGAGAGGTTTTGGAATTTGGACCGATTGCAAAAGAGAGAAACAAATATTCAATTATATAACAAATTTGGTTTCCTTCCGTCGCAGCACCTCCGTCAATCAGGTCTTTACCAAACCTACTCAAATACTAATAAATAATATATATAGCCTATTTCGGCTTTTTGAGATGATTTTTTCTTCTTTTTTTTTTTTAAATTGTCCTCGATTTTCATGAAGTAAAAATAAATGGAGATTGTCGTTATTAACGATAGACACAAAAAATAGGTGGTGGGTCTCATCGATAAAAGTATCCCACCATCATTAATTATTATTAAGATTTTTTATGTGTCTATCTCTTCAAATGGAGAGAATCTTAACTTACGAATAAAATATTAAAAAAAAATACAACAAACTATTCATGAAAATATCACAAACAATAATTAATAACCCCAAATAATTTATTCAAAAAAGTATAACAAACATGATACAAATATATGTCCATTTTCTTCAACCTTCAAAAAGATGTAATAAACTGGATTGGATCAAGTAAGAAAATAGGAGACTATGGGCTGTTTTTTTAATCATCTCAATTATATTGTTAAATAATTTTCCCTATAACAATGAATGATCGTTGTTGGTGTCATTATAAAGATAAGAATTTATATTTTTAATAAGCAAAAGTTTCTGAGATGCTGGCCATGCATAATCGCTATTACCCCTTTCCAGAGGCTTTTTATTACCTGGAGCAAGTTCAAAGGGGAGAAAATAATAATCATGTGAATGTTGTAGTATGACTATGTTCTTAG
>Ga0228711_1011192_pt1 | contig 11494 bp, 2 predicted proteins | sample MedpolnodulmetaG_2_FD_177996 | JGI IMG/M metagenome (GOLD analysis project Ga0228711, IMG submission 177996) | Root nodule microbial communities from Medicago polymorpha collected in Santa Monica, California, United States - brown nodules | ecosystem: Host-associated > Plants > Roots > Nodule...
AGCCTAATAAATTTGCTGATTCAAAAAAAAAAAAGCCAAGCCTAACAAAAACATGTGTAACCATATCAAATTCAGTTCAGCTGCAAAAAGCAGCATTCTAACAATGCCAGAACACTCGGGACAATTAGTGGAAATTGAGTCAACAATTAAAGTTTATGCAACTGTTAGTAGAGAAAAGCATTAAAAATAATAATAATCTCATTCTCATGTACATTCAACATAATAAGTCTCACAATATGAGCATGTTCAGATCCCAAATGCACTCATTCTACATAACCTGATCTTAACTTGACTTGTAAGAAACCTTCAACATTACAAAAACCTATTCTGCATTCCCCTTTTGTTTTCTCCTTGATCTGCTGTATAATCTGGAAGGTGGAGAAGGTGAGAACTCAAATGGAAGTGGTGGAAGCTCCATCTCCCCCTTCAAAATCTTAACAATATCTCCAATATCTGGCCTCAACTCTGGAATTTTCTGTAAACATGTGAGTGCCAAGTTGATGCAAAGGCTTGCTTGTTCCTTGTTGTAATCATCTTCTTTCAATTTCTCATCAACTAGTTCTAAGATGTTGTTACCACCAGCCTGAGCCAAGTGTCTACACCAGCTTATTAAATTAGCTTTCTCTAGCTTCATAGGAGATGCAAGAACATGCAATGGTCTTCTACCTGATACAATTACAAGAATCAAAACTCCAAAACTGTAGATATCAGCTTTCTCCATTAAGAATCCACACCCTCCATATTCTGGTGCTACATAACACAATGTCCCTCTCATGCTAGTTGTGCTGCTGAGTTCACGGCTGAAAAGATCGCCACTCCACATATCACTTCCAATCGAACGCGAGCTTTTTTTCCTCCAACCTCTTCTGAAGCTAAACTCGCCATTTTGTTCACACTCATTCTGTCCTTCTTCTCCATAGTTCTTACTACGTTGGCAAAGATAGAACCTTCTACCTAAACCAAAATGTGGCACTTTCAAGCCTTTCTTCCATTTGGTTTGAAGACTTTTCAGCTTATTGGACTTTTTCTTGCTTAATTCAGCAAGATGTTCTTCTTTCCACCACTCTTGCATCTTCCTATTCTTCTTCTTCTTGTGGCTTTTCTTTCCCTTCAGCTCTTTTATATCTACAACTCCATTATCTGCATTTTCAATCACAGATACTTGTAGTAATTGTGGTCCATTTACATCACTGGCTTTATCAATTGGACTTGAATTTTCCAACTCAGATTTCTCCTGAATGTTGTTGATCTTAGCACTGCCAATACCATCATCCCAATCAGCATTTGATGGACAAATCTGACTTCCAATCCATTCCTTGACATAGTCTTTACTACATAATTCACCACTTCCATCTTGTCTCCACCACCAATCTTCTCCCCATTGTTTCCCATTTTCCTTCTCTTCATCAACCAAACAAGCATTATTAATAGCCAACTCCTTACTATAATCAGTGCTACAGAACTCATCATCATAAGGAACAAACTTATTACTATTCCAACAATCATCCCCTCCTCCTCCTGTATCCAAACTTGAAATTTCCTTACCCTTTGCATTTACATTCCTACTTTCACTTTCACCAACAATATTTGCATTATAATTCAAAGAGTTCAAGTTCAAAGCTTTAACGTTTAAACAACTCCTACTATTTTTGGATGAAGTAGAAGCTTGCAAAGCAAGAGCAAAATCAACTTCACTAACACTCTCAACAGGAGTGCCAATTACAGGAGTTTCTGCAGTCAAATTACCTGAAAGGTCTTGACTCTTCCAAAGATCCTGGCTCTTCCCCAAATCCTGGCTAAACAAGTCAACTCCAAATTCACCCTCCACCTTAATCCTTGACAAACCAAAGTCAGAGATCTTCCCGCGAAACTCAGCATCAAGCAACACATTACTTGGCTTAATATCACCATGAATCACAGGTGGATCACATCCAAGGTGCAAAAACTCTAATGCTCTAGCAACATCCATAATTATACAAAACCTTCTCTCCCAACTCAAACAAAAACACTCATCACCAAAAAGTGACTCTTGCAAGCTTGTATTAGGCATATACTCATAAACCAAAACCCTCTTATTCTTTTCAACACAATAGCCCAAAAGGGTCACCAAAAAAGGTGATCTCAACCCTCCAAGAATCTGCAACTCATTCTGAAACTCTCTCTCTGATTGCAAAGACAAAGAGTCCAACCTTTTGATGGCAATGAATTTTCCATCTTTAAGTACTCCCTTGAAAACAGTACCAGAACCACCTTTGCCAATTATATTAGCAGTGTCAAAACCATTGGTAGCAACCTTTAACTCTTTGTAAGAAAATCTTTGTAGCTTCAAAGGAGCACTTGCATCAAAAGGAATGGTCTTAGCTCTATGTACAAGTGAATGCCAAAGATGATAAAGGAAGTAAAGTATTGAGAAGAAGATGACAATAGAAGCTGAAATGGTTAGTGCTATGAAAAGAAACTTTGGTTTGGTGAAAATATTGGAACTTGTAGAAGTTAATTGTCTTGAAGGCATGGTGTTATGTGATGTGAATGAATGAATATTGAATATTGATGATCAAAGGAGCAAGTAATGAAGAAGATGAAGACTATGGTTTTTTCATTACTTTTATGAATTTGGTATCCAAAGTGGATTGCTTTACAATTAGATAATCATTAGAGGAGGAGCTGTATTCTACTATTGTTAAATCTGTTTTCAGTTTTTTTCTTCTTTTCCTTGATTTATGGTTTCCATCACCAACTATTATTCTAACCTATTTGTTTTTCTTTTTCCATGCCCTATTTACTTTATTCATATAATGGAATGAGATTAATATTGGCAATTGAAAGGAAAGAAAGGGATGGACCCTAGCTAAGGTGCTTTTTTGACTAAAGTGAAATTTTTGCTGGCAAAGTCTTGGACTACTTTAGTTATTACAGTGATATTGTGAAAATTTAACTTAGAATTTGTACATTATATTCTGTAAAAAAAAGAGACAAGTATTATTTATTGGGGAAATATTCATTTTTATATCTGAATGTGTGATATGTTGTTACTATATAGTACTTAAATGCATTAAAATTGCAAATATATCCTTAGTGTCTAATTTGTTTAGACTAAATTAGCCAACAAAAAACAAATTGACTATTTGAAAACTAAATGGATGTGTTTGCAATTACAATTAATTCATGGATTAATGTGAGAGTTACACTTCAAGGGGCTAAACTAAAATGATGGTTTGTCCATTATTTATTACTACTTTGGGTGGCTAGTTAATTAATAGATAGATATGTTATTGGTTGAATGAATGAATGAAGCATTGGAATAAATGGGATGAAATTGAAAGGAAAAGTGAGGTATTCTGTGCAGCTATTTTGTCTTATGCGCCACGACTCGGGCAATGTTAGGAATCTACAAATACTGTTCATTTTTAAATTCTTTCTTGTTTGTAATTTTTGACCAAAAAAGGTTCACACTTCTCACTTCACACTAGGAGGAGGCACAGGTTCACATGGTTGGATATATGTCAATAATTTCTTCTTCTCCATCATTCTCATATTGCAGCTCCGGTCGGCCCCATGTTGCAGTCACAATGCATCATCATATCATATTAAGCTTTCATAATTGATTAGGTGGTCGTTATTGTTAGGGTCACTGTTGAAGATATAAAATACTCTCAATAACTTGACTTTTACAAAAATATTTTGAGCATTAGTACCATTTTATCAAATGATGGGAGTTTTGATTCTTATTTATTAGGAAACTGACCAAGTCATTTCATTCTAACGCTCTAGAGTAATTTTTTTAAAGTCAAGTTATTGAGATTATGGTATGGGCATGTGTCACCATAAGAATCTGAACCTGAGTGATTATGGAAATCACTAAGTTGGTGGCATGAGTTAGGTGTTCAATGTGTTATCTTGGAGCTGTATTGTAAGATAGTGGTGGATGGGGTCAATGAAAACATGAGGAATGTGACTGAGTTCTCATACAAGATTAGTTTTTTTAGGAGGTAAATAAACGATGTTGTTCACGCCCCTTAAGAGGGTGTCAAGGTCTTATATATGTTAGTCCCCGGATTAATATATAACCAAGTGATTAGAAGTAACTTTGTTTTGCCACCCAATCAACTTCAAAAGAAATTTTTCACATGAAAAAGTTGTCATCGATGTAACTCATTTTGGTTATCCAGTATGCACCACATGACATGTTATTGGTACTAAAATAGGATAAGGGATTCAATAATTTCGTCATGGTAGGCCCTTTTTCTTTTACGACAAACCATTCTTGTTAAATGAATAAAAGGTTAATACTTTTAAGACTTAATTGCGCCATTTTTCACATTAAAGTTTAATTAATAGAGGAACTAAAATCACTTGGAAAAAAAACTAGAGGACCAAAATCGAACCTAGCTTAAACAACATAGACCAAAAGTGTATATAACTTACCTTAAGTAATTGAATTATTGGAAGCTAAACTAAGTTTGGATATATTGTAAAAATACTAGTAATACTTTGAGAAAAGAGTAAATTCCCTAGACTTTATTTTTATCAATGTGAGAACTTATGGCTGGCAGTAAATGAATCGTGGAGCCTCAACTTTCTACTTTTTTGTATTGAATAGGTGAAGAAATTAACAAATTAAAGATCACATGTGACATCTTAGTATGGTGTCCACATCATGAAGGGCCAAAGTGGATGATTTGCATTTGCAATATATATGCATGTCATAGGTCTCTTTGTAACTTTACCATCCCACTCCCACAAAAAGGAAGAGCACACACATAGACTAGAGTAGACAATAGCATCTGTCTTATAACAAAGGAATAATGAAAGATGGAATGTCGCTGTTGTATGAGAGATTTCATTACATTACGTATAGTGTACACTGCACTGTAGAATCAGAGTTAACTTTATGTGCGATAACAATTGCAAACAGAAGAATATGGGTGATGTGTTGGTGGAATGAATATGCGTGGGACCTCTTATCACTGTAAGAGATGATATTTTTTGGTTTGCGTTTGGGGGTATAATGACAAGCTTTAATTTCTCTCTTGAACATTTTTCCCTCTTATATTGGGCATGCGATCATATGCTACTTTTACACGATGGATTCCATTACTGTTATGGCACATTAATTTGAGTTAAGAGATGCAAACAATGCACTGGAGTATACCATATCCAACTAAGGAAATGTGACTAAAAATAAAATACTTGTATTTGTTAAGATGGAAAAAAGAAATATATAGTTAAAATGACAAAATTAACCCTTCCCATTTTGGTATTTGAATTTTTTACCACTTTTTTTTTCCTCTACCTCCAGATTTTCCTATGGCTTGCCTCCAAAGAAATGCTGAAAAGCAGAAACAATATTACAGTGGATTCAACAGAACTAAAATATTAATTTGAACTAGTTATTCCCCCTGCCCCACTTTCACATAAAAACTATGCATAGTTTTATCACAACACTCCCTTCCCCATCACTATCATGACTCATAACTTGCTGCATGTGACAGTCTTTGAAGGGATCAACGACGGTGTTTATTGAGAGTGTCAATGTCCAGGGATGGGTCTAAGGTGCAGCCACAGAGAACCGCCACAGCAGCTACTTGGCTTGCACTGTTACTTTCAAGTCCAAAGAAGCCTCATGTCCCCGTGCACGGGGTTGACCATAGAGATTGACACAAGTAGCTAGTTTGCCACATAGAAAAATGAAGGGACAACACATAAAGCAAAGGGCCTTTTGTTCTTATACAATAAATTCTCTCCATGATCCCAGAGTTCCAGCTTTCTTTGCAAACCCATATGAAAATCATTTGTGGTAGTGCCTCAAGCTTTGGTCATTTTGAGTGGTTTTCAAAAGGTAATATTGTACTAAATGGAAGAGGTCAAAATTTGACAACACAATGTTTGGCATTGAGGGGAATAAAAACCCAAAACATCACAGATAAATAATGGGTTGGGAACCAAAAAAATTACAGAGTCAAATACAGGTAGTAATATCAATTTCTATTTATGTTATAAAGCTAATCCAAAGACTGAAAACACAAATATTTCTTCATTTTCATCCCTCCAAAGCCCCAAAGCCCTCCTCTCCCCTCCCCCCCCCTCCCCCCCCCCCCCCCCCACCACCCCCCCAAAAACCCAAACAAAGCCTAAACAAATGCTATGTAAGGATCCATATTTGCTCATTGTGAATGATAACCTTGCATTTTCAAAACTCATTACCAAATCATTTGTTAGTCATCCCCTACTTTCAATGATTGTCCCGTCTAAGTTTACCGGTCATAATAAATGAAAAGCGACAACTATACAGCTAATATACATGAAGAGATCACATCCCAAAAAGCCTAATGTTCTATTAGAACTTAGAATGTAATATAAATGAAGTGGTGCCGGTGTTCTATATTTTTTTACATTAGCAGTGTTGGTGTGTATAGTTAAATAGCACATCGACCCTTGATCATGTTTGCACAATGTAAGACATAACATCATTACACATATGAAGAGATGTTGGTGTTGAGAAAGAATGGTGCAATTAAAACAGGGGCACATGTAAAACAAAAAACAATATCTCACTAGGTTTTGAGACAACACAGTACAAACAATCAAGATACAAATTGTTACAGAAACAAGATAAAACCAGCATCAGCATAAAGAACAGAACAGAACTCCTATAGTAAGTAATAGTAGCTATGATTAAAACAAAAACCTGATTACTAATCATGAGGAACATCTTTGACCAATGTTAGGTAGTTTATAGTTTTGAGCGACGTAAACACCGGCAACAGTTCCTGCTACAAAAGAGAAGCAATTCTTGATTACACCAATTGTTGCTCCCGCGGCCGCAAAGAAAAGAATCACTGTTTGTTTGATTCTCAAGGGCGATTACGACTGCATTTTCCGGCGCGATTCTGGAGCTCTTCAACTTTCTTCTTTTAATTTATTTTACTTTTACTTTACTCCCAAAAACAATTATTTTATTTTAGGCTAAATTGAAAACATTTACGAAAATAATTTAATCTTTATTTTACTTCTCAACAAATTTATTTTATTTTAATTTAATTTGTCAGCCATAATACTCCCCTCAATTTATGACATTTTCAAAATAATCTCCTATTGTTCACCCCTTTAATCAAAATACTTCATCATGTTAAAATGTTTTGTTGATAATATCATATAAGTCCTTTGATATATTATTTTTATAAATACTTACTTATTGTCATATTAAACTCTATAACAAAAGTGTTATTATTAATATTGAGAGACTATTTTGACTAATGAAGTGCACAACTATATACTATTTTAAAATTTTGATACAACTATTGTGATTACCTGTTATATATTCAAGGAACAAAATAACTATTACACTCTCTTCTATAACAAATGAGTTTCAAAAAATAGATGACTACTTGTTGCACAATGAACGACTATTGTGACCACTCCCTTCACTTGCAAGCCTATCGACAATCTTAAATTCACACAAATCTAGAGTGCAATTTATAGAGTGCACCAACACGCTTTGACCATCGATATTATCCGCGCAAGATGACACGAAGTTCTAATGCATGTGAGAACGGATGGCTGGCAGTAAACGAACCGTGGAGGCTTAACTTTCTACTTTTTCCGTATTCAATAGGTAAAGAAAGCAACAAATTAAAGATTACAAGTTGTATTATGAATGACCACAGGGTTGCATCTGCGATATATATGCATGTCATAGGTCTCTTTGTTACTTTACCATTCCACTCCCACAAAAGAGAGCAGCACAAACATAGACTAGAGTAGACAATATTAGCTGTCTTATAACAAAGGAATAATAAAAGATGGAATGTCGCTGTTGTATGAGGGATTTCATTACATTAAGTATAGTGTGCAATTCACTGCAGAGTGCAGAATCAGAGTTACTTTTTGTGTGGTAACCACAGCAAACTGAAGAATATGGGTGATATGTTGGTGGAATGAATATGCGTGGGACCTCTTATCACTATAATCACTATAAGAGATTATGTTTTGGTTTGCGTTTAGGGGTATATGACAAGCTTTGATTTACCTCTTGAACATTTTTCCCTCTTATATTGTGCATGCAATCATATGTTACTTTTACACGATGTATTCCATTACGGTTATGGCACATTAATATGTGTTAAGATATGCAAACAATGCACTGGAGTATACCACATCCAACTGCTTTGTTCGTAAGTAAATGTCCAGGGATGGGTCTAAGGTGCAGCCACAGAGAACTGCCACAACAACTACTTGGCTTTCACGGTTAATTTGCGTCATGTTTTGGTCATTTTGAGTTGTTTTCAAAAGGTAATGTTGTACCAGATGGAACATGTCAAAATTTGACAACACAATGTTTGGCATTGATCGGAATAAAAACCCAAAACATCATAGATAATGGGTTGGGAACCAAAAATTTAGAGTCAAATACAAGTATAAATATCAATTTCTACAGCTTATGTTATAACTAATCCAAAGACTGAGAACACAATAATTTCTCTCTATTTTCTCATTTTTCACCCCAATAATTTTCCTCTCAATCAGACACAGCATATTGAATGTTCATCACTTTGACCCCTGAGTTCCAGCTTTCTTTGCAAACCCAAATAAACTGCAAATAACGACAGACAACTGAACATTATCTATCATCCATAACTTCAACAAAAAGAAAGAATGGCTTATGACAGTATACAGGGTTTCGCGTAAAAATGTAATAGAATTCAAACTGTATATCCACAATGTTGTAGACTTATAGTTGTTAGTATTACAAGGATTTAGTTTGATGGGTTGGATGGTACTTCAGGTATTGTCATTAGAAGAAAATAACCAACCACCAGCAACATTGATTTAACTTTTAGTACAGAATAGATGTTTAATTAGTGTTAGCACAAAGTATCTAATCTAACATCCAAATCTTATATTAATTAGCTAGAAGTGATAAAAAAAAACTTGTGTGTTAACTATTAAGTTGCAAAACGTAGACTACACTTTTTCATCATACCAGTTTTGGATTAGAAAAGTCCAAACAAAAATAAATTCAGTTCAAATTCAATTCTGACCAAAACAATTTTACAGGATCATGTTTATTCAGAAACCTATTTGCCAAACACTCACCCAAAAATACACAAACTAGGCCAACTCATTAATCTCAATTATCTTTCTGTTCAATTTTCACTCACCATTTACCCGTTTACTCTGCCCATGAACCATAAATTGATTGACTAATATGCACAATTGCACATTTCTCTAACTACACCCATGTATATTGAGATATAGATATATAGAGAGAGAACCTAAACGAAAGAAAGATCAGAAGCAGCACACATTTCTAATTGGCATTATAAAGATATTTTAGTAGATCTAGTTAAATTTTATATTGAATAAGCTAATCTTCTCTACCCTACAAATCTACCCAATATTGGAGTCTCGATTAAGTGAGGATGAAATTGGCTCCCCTCTAATCCCTTTATCTTCCTCCCCTCCAAAACAATAGACCAAACAACCAAAATTTAAAATGATTCCTTTTTCCCCATCCTATCCCCTTCACGGGAGGATCCATGTTTGCTCATTGTGAATGATAACCTTGCATTTTCCATAACTCTTTACCGAATCATTCTTTATTCAGTCCCTACTTTGAAAGATTGTCCAATCTAATTTTACTGATTATAATGATAAATGAAAAGCGACAACTGTAGAGGTAATATACATTAAAAGATTACATCCATAAAAACCTTCAGATTCTTTTAGAAGGTGGATCCTAATGACTTAAATACCACATCGACCCTCCATCATGTTCGTGAAATATAAGACATACCATCACATACATGAAAAGTGGTTGGCATCGAGAAAGATTTGTGCATTTATAATGGGGGCACATGTAAAACAACAACAACAAAATCCAAGTCTTATCTCACTAGGTTTTGAGACACACAAATGAGTAAATGAAAGATACAGAGTCGGTCAAACTACAAAGTGAAGTTGCAGATAAACAAACAAATCAAGCACTATTGTCAAATATCAATCATGGCGGCGCCATGGCAGATATTGTTAGATTTCTGACATGGTCAATTTTGTGAAGGATGGCGGCGCCAAAACGCCATAGACATGACGGCAGGTATGGCGGTTTTTTGGCTCTCTGCCATACCAGCCGACATTGAGAAAGAATTAAAAGATCACCTCCCAAAAAGCCTCGTATTCTTTTAGAAGGTAGATCTTCGTTACTTAAAATATCACATCGACCCTCCATCATGTTTGTGCTATGTAAAACATAGCATTACACATATGAAGAAATGTTGGCATTGAGAAAGAATTATGCAATTATAATGCGAGCACATGTAAAACAACAAGAATAACAATCCAAGTCTTAACTTACTCACAAGAGTAAATGAAAAAAATGCAGAGCTGCCATACTACAAATTGAGGTCGTAGACAAACAAACAATCAATCAACATACAAATACAAATTATTACACAAACAAGATAATACGGTAAAAGAGAAAACTTGAATCAAACATTCGCAATACCAGCATCGGATAAAAAAAAAAAAATGTTATTAATGTATAAAATTCAGTTGCATAATGATGAATAGAACTCCAATTATGATGAAACAGAATTCTACTGATCTATGTTTTGAATTTGATCCTAAACAATAACCTGATTGTGATTGAAGTATAGGAAGTAATGAATCAATCATCATTTTCATCTTTCTTGTTGTCGGGTTTGCGGTAAGTTTGTTCGGTGACTTTTGCTACGAACAAGAAAGTATCAGCCAGCTTAGCGATGTTGGGTACTTTATAATTCTGAGCGACGTAAACGCCGGTAATGGTTCCTGCTATAAAAGAGAAGCAACCCTTGATTATACCCATTGTACTGTTGCTCCAGCACCGGCGTCTACGAAGAGAATTACTGTAAGGATCAATCAGACATAATCATAATTCGATAAGTGGTTGGTTTTAGAATAAAATTAATCTAGCTTATAACCTAAGGTTTGAATTATGATTGATTGATGAAGTGATTTTCTAAAAATTATCATAAAGCGTAAGAGAATTGGATTGAAAGGCAAACCTTGGAATGAATTAATGGACTTTCTAACTGCCGGCCGATTAAGATGAAGTGCGAGAGACTGTAAATTCGATCGGAGCTGTTCACCACCACTTCAGCTCTCAGGGTTTCAATTTATCTCAATTTAAACTTTTTATGTTTGGTTCCAGAATTAGGAGGGGAGGCGAGGGGAGATATTTTAATTAAAAACGTGTTTGGTTAGGGAGAGATATTTTAAAATTATTTTACTGTTTTACCTTTAAACTTAATTAAATAAAAGAAACTACTTGATTTTACAATTTCAAAGACCAACCAATGACAAACACACATCTAAGCTGCTTATTTTATCTCAAACTGGCTCATATATTTTCCACAACAAGACATGAACCGGTGAATTAACATTAAAAAAAAGGATCAACAAGCAATAATAAGTTGTCTCTCAAAAAAAAAAAACAATAAAAAAAAAAATAAAA
>Ga0228711_1011197_pt1 | contig 11489 bp, 5 predicted proteins | sample MedpolnodulmetaG_2_FD_177996 | JGI IMG/M metagenome (GOLD analysis project Ga0228711, IMG submission 177996) | Root nodule microbial communities from Medicago polymorpha collected in Santa Monica, California, United States - brown nodules | ecosystem: Host-associated > Plants > Roots > Nodule...
TGGTTGTTTGTGAGTTTGGAGGGGAAGGGAGGGGAGGGCTTTGGAAAAGGAAGGAACAAGTGCAAGAAATAGAGGAGTTTGAGAGGGGAAGATTTTTCTTCATAGTACAAAATCCTCCAAATTTGGGGGAACTCACAAATTGTGTTGGAGGATTAATATAAATTCTTCAAATTCAATCTACGTTACTATAATATTCTTAAAATAAAAAACATATCAATCATAAGCGTTAATTTATAATTCTCTAAAAAATACTCTTTCAAAAAATGTGAAAGATCTCTCTATTTTTCCCTATAATCCCACCCCCAAACTTCACACTTAAAAACAATGAAATGTTTTGGGAACCCAATTGGTGGATGTTTGTAAACCCACCTCTTTAATGCAATGTTTTAAAACCCAGGCGAAACTGGTTGAACCCGAAACAGGTCAGATCACCAGTTGATTCGATCTCTGTTGTACTACAGTTGGTTCAATCGGTTTTTTGTTGTTTTTAATACTTTCTTACTTTTTTATCATCTGATTCAACTATGGTGATGACCCAAAGGTCTTGCTAGTCCGATCTCCAGTCTGGTTTTTAAAACATTGCTTAATTTCTACGTTCGTTATGATGTAAAGTTCAAACTTTAAATATCCATAGGGTTTAACATTGGAAATAAGACACCACGACAATTAGCGAGATTAATATGTTACAAAAGAAAGAATATAGTAATACAAGTCATACCAGTTGCAAGGTAAAGAAGCTTCCTTGGACGAACCAAAGAAAAGAGATGATCAACATAATCAAATACCAATTTAAAAACTTCATCATAAGTAGCTGGTGCTGGCTGCATTTACAAAATTGAATTAATAACAAGTAAATTGAATTGAGTTAAGAAAAATGAGTGAATGTTAGTACTACAAACCTTGCCATCAGGGTGAAAACAAGGGTGAATGATCCCGTTCATGTCTAAGTACAAGTTATCGAACTCAATTCCGTTGGGATTGGGTTTAGAAGCGTCGATAGGTGACGAAACGCCGTCGTCTTCGACTACGTCGGAGATCGAGAGTGGGTAGCGATCAGCGAGCCACCGGTAAAAAGCTGGGACTCCCATAGTTTGGGATTCTTCGTGTTGGTGACGCTTACTAGAACTAGAATGCTACTGATTCATTCAATTCAATTTGGCAGCACGATTCATTCCATCACGCTCTCATTAATTAATTAAGACAACCACTTTGATAAATCAGAGGAGTAGCTTGCTTGAGGTCAAAACTGGAATAATATATTTTTTTAATTAAGTCCCTAAATTATTTGGAAATTTGTAAGTAATTCTCTTAATTTATTTATCTCTAAATAAATATAGAGTTAATTAAATAAACATTTCCAAGGTTATCCTTTGTCGCCTTACTCATATATTATTTGTGCCGAAGGCCTCTCAGCTTTGTTGAAGCACAACGAGCAAACAGGCAGAATTCATGGTGCGCGTGTTTGTCGTTCAGCCCCGTCTATCAGCCATCTCCTCTTTGCAGATGATAATTTCATCTTCTGTAAGGCCACTCTTCAAGAAGTGAACTGCCTAAAGGATATTCTTCTAAGCTATGAAGTAGCCTCCTGACAGTCCTTGAACTTTGGTAAGTCTGCTATATCCTTTAGTCAAAACACGACTACTGATATAATTACTTCCATCTCTGATTGTTTGGGTGTAACAAGAAGTATCGGTGAGGGAAAATATCTAGGCCTTTCTTCCTTAGTTGGTAGAAGTAAGAAGGCTATATTTAATTATATCAAAGATAGAATTTGGAAGAAATGTCAGGTGTGGAGTGCAAGAGCTTTGTCTAGAGTGGGCAAAGAGGTGCTTATTAAATCGGTTGCCCAAGCTATCCCTTCATATTGCATGGGTGTGTTCCTTATCCCTTCCTCTTTGTGTGAAGAAATAGAAAGAATAATGAACTCATTCCATTGGGGCTCTAAGAAAAATGGAAGTCGCGACATTAATTGGTTGAGGTGGGATAAACTTACAATTCACAAATCTATGGGCGGTCTAGACTTTCAAAACTTGGAAGCTTTTAATCTATCTATGCTAGGAAAACAAGGATGGAAACTCCTGAATGACCCAAAATCCTTACTAACACGCATTTTCAAAGCTAAATATTTCCCCAGGCGGGATTTCTTGGAAGCTCACATTGGCCACAATCCAAGCTTTACATGGAGGAGTATATGGAGTTCTCAGAACCTTATTAAGTTGGGCTATATATGAAAAATTGGGGACGACTCACTAATCAATGCCTGGACAGATCCGTGGTTCCGTACACTTCCCAGTCTCAAGCCATCCACGCCTCCACCCCTAAATATGGAGGACTTCACTGTTAAGGACTTAATGACACCAGACCTGTTATCATGGGACTCAAATGTGATCCACAACCTTTTTTCCGCACAGGATACTGTTGCTATACTCAACATACCGCTGCCAACACGCAAGCTTGCTGATATTCGTGTCTGGCATCAAACTACGGACGACAATTACACTGTCAAATCTGCATACCACAGATGTATGTCCATTGATGCCAAATCTGAAGCACAAACAGCAGACACGCAGAGAAATTGGAACAAAATATGGCGGCAACAAGTTCCTCATAAAGTCCGTTCTTTTCTTTGGAGGCTAGCTCGTACATGTCTCCCTATGCGCACAAGTCTCATTCAGAAGGGGGTCCATTGTTCGGACGCTTGCGTTACTTATGACATAATGGCTGAAACACATTTGCACACATTCTTCATTTGTCCAAAAGCTTTATGTTGTTGGGAATTAGTGCATTTAGACAATGTCATTTCTAAACTGATATATACCACTCATGACTGCACTGCGCTTTTGTTCAGCCTCTCTGACAGGTTGTCTGCTCAACAACAATCATTGGCCTCTATGATTCTTTGGAGTATTTGGAAGAGTCGCAACTCTAAATTATGGGAAGGTTCAGACACTCCTCCTTCAACCCTTGTTCGTAGAGCTAAATACTCTCTTAACGAGTGTCAATTTATGCAAAGAGCAAAACAAACGAGTCCGGGTACACATTCGAAACCTAAGTGGTTAAAATTGTTGCCAACAACTATGAAGTGTAATGTTGACTGTGCGCTTTTTAACGACAACACTATTACTGGATATGGACTTTGCTTTCGTGATTCTACAGGTCAGTTAGTGCTTGGTATGTCCAATTATGCATTCTTTTCCTCATCCCCATCTGAGGCCGAAGCACTGGGACTTTTGGAAGCAATAAAGCTTGTTGTTGCACATGGCTACCAAACTGTTACATTCGAATCAGACTGCAGGTTTGTTGTAAATGCGGTCAATACTTCTCAAGTCCCTCTGAATGAAGTCGGAAACATCATTAGTAGTTGTCGGGAATTGTTGTCTTTTCAGAGCCATTTTTCTGTCAAATTTGTAAGGAGGCAAACAAATGAGGTTGCTCACTCTATAGCAAGAGCTTCCTTATCTTACCCTCGCCCCCATATTTTTAATGATGTACCTTCGTATCTGTACCATTTAATTATGAATGAAATGATGTAGTTTTGCCTTTGCTAAAAAAAAATAAAAAATAAATGGTCTCTATAAATATCCAGAATTTTGTTTTTAGTCCCCACAAAATAAAATTACACTTTTTAGTCTCTGTAAAATTTACCATCAACATTTTTAGTTCCTATAAAATTTTCCCATCAGCATTTTTAGTCTCTGTCAAAAATTTCCATCAACAGTTTTGGTCCCTAAAATGCTTAAGAAAAATGTCACAGGGACTAAAAAGTGTGATTTTATTTTGTAGGGACTAAATAAAACTGTGAATATTTATAAGGACTAAAAACTTAATTAACACTTAAATAAATTTCATCTATCTCATTTTAATAATCATTTTAGAGTTGTGCACGATTCATAAGAAAATTATTAGTTGTGTTGATTTTAATGTTAAAATAAAATAGTTTACTAAAATACATTTATTAATTGTTACCTAAAAAAAACATTTATTAATTGTAGTTAGTGAGTAGCTAAGAAAAGTGAAATTCAATAAATAAAAGTATATTAAAAAAATGGTTTTTCTAACATGTGCAATGTTGCACAACTTAAGCCTTAAATAATGCATCTCTTTTTCTATCTCTTATTAAACTTTTTAACCTTTTCTCTATCCTATTAATTAGCATTTTTTTTCTGGAAAATAGATGACAGAGAAATATTTCTTTTCTTCCCTAGAAAAAAGAAGAAAGAAACATGTTGATATAAAATGAGACGATGGAGAATCAATACTTTCTGTTTCTTTCTTCGATTAAAAATAAAACTTTGATCAAAATAAATCTTGTTGGTGGTGGTGAATCAATCCAATTTGGCGATAAACATGAAAGTTCTTAGGAATAAATCTTCTTGGTGGTGGTGATTCAATCTTTATGTGGTGTTAAACATAAGTTTCTCCCATGAAGCCCAACATCACAAAAAATTTCAGCGTCTCCAGAGTCGGTTTGGAGTCTGGGTAAGAAACTCTATACAACGTCTCGATGGAGCATGTCATTGAATGATAATTATCATTCATTCAAAGACAATAAATGACTCCAATACCATGTTGAATAAGAGAGAAAAGAGAGACGTATAATGAAAATCGTGTGACTAAATAGTACTATAGAATGTCTATTTTATAAGACTTAAGTAGCTTAAGAAGTAAGCTAGAATATATTTACCGAAGGAATATTCTACGCAATATTCTATGTTAAGTAACTTAAAAAGTAAGCTAGATTATATTTACAACGTAAATATAATTATTTATCGTTCATTTAAAATATCAATAAATATCAACACTTATAATAGTGACCAGATGTATATATACAAGATGGGAGGTAGTACAACTTTTATTATTTAAATCAACAAAACTAATAATTTTCATAAGAACTAAGCACAACTTGAATATGACATTGATTCTAAGACGGACGAAGTATCAAATACTCCATCATATACTTCCCACGCCCCTAATTGTAAAACCAATTACAAAAATTTGTTTGTTCCGAGATACGAGACATTTTATAAATTATTAGATTCATTTATTATACAATTTTTAAATAGGGTTAAATATGTTTTTGATCTCTATAAATATATCAACTTTTCGTTTCAGTCATTCTAAAAAATTGTTCGATTTTGAGTGTCGAAAGTTTTCCATCTTCACTTTTAGTCCCTAATTGTAAGTAAACTCATATGTAGAATTCATATTTTTGAATAAAATTTTGCATAAAAGGTTATAATATTACAAGAATCTCTCCCAAAAAATTTAGATTTTTTTAACAAACATGAATTAAATATGAGTTTTTATATTTTTGACGGTTAAAAATTCAAATTTAATTCATGTTTTGTTGAAAAATACTATTTTTTTTTTGTGACAGATTTTTAGAACATTCTACACAATTTTGTTAAAAATTACAAATAGTACGCATAAATTGACTTAATAATAGAGACAAACATGGTGATTGAAAATTTTAGAGAGACTAAAAACTGAAGAACTTTTTTAGAGAGACTAAAATAAAAAGTCTGTATATTTATAAGGATCAACAATATATTTAACCAACTTTGTAATACTATCAAATTATTTTAAAAAGGCTAGAAAATAAAAGAGTTAAATATGTTTTTGGTCCCTTTAAATATACCAACTTTTTGTTTTAGTCCCTCTACAATTTTCCTTCAACTTTTAGTCCCTATAAAATTTTCAATCACTACTTTTGGTCCCTATTTTTAATTTTATTTTTGTATTTTTCAATGAAATTGTTCATAAATGTGTAAAATGTTCCCAACAAATTAGATTTTTTTAGCAAAACACAAATTAAATATGAATTTTTAACCTTAAAAAATATAAAAAATTCATATTAAATTCATGTTTTGTTAAAAAAAATTAATTTTTTTTGGAGAGATTCTTATAATATTATGAAATTTTCTGCCATATTTTATTCAAAAATATGAATTTACTTTAAAGGATGGACCAAAAGTGAAAATGACAAGTTTTTTAGGGAAGGATTAAAATGAAAAGTTACATATTTATCAGGGAAAAAAAACATATTTAACCCAGAATAATATTCTGGTCTTTCCTAGCAAGCAAGCATGCTTAGAAAAAGAAAGTGTGGGCCCCACCTTAAAGTGATCTTTCTTACATGTATATCTATTCTGCCAAACAAAAGAAATAATGTTCTCTTTCTTCGGTCTTTCTCTCAACCCAAACAGGGCAATAATGATAATTTTGGTAGTAAGATAAGACAAAAGGTCAAAGGCTAGCACTGAATGTATATATACCATAATGAGTGAATGAACCAGGAACAAAAATGTGGGAAAATTCAACGTCAAACCCAATGAGAAGCACGCACGCAAGTACAACACAACATTATTTGTTTTTCTTTTTCCATGTAGTTACCGGTCACCTTCCTTTTTTACACGTACAAGGTACAACACCTTTTGTCTCTGTCTCAAACTACCTATCAAACTGAACTGGTACGCTATTTGTTACCATATTTACGATCACTTATATGGAATCTTTTTCATCCTCTTCAATTTCTTATCTGTTTATGTTTCTGCTTTTGTAGAAAATTGCTAAATAGTATGGCAGAAGACAAGTCAACCATTGCTAAAGATGTCACTGAAGTAAGTTACTATAGTCAATATAATCAACATCACTTTTTTTTTGGATCTATGTAATCAAACATTTTTGCTTTTTGTTTTTTTACATATGTTGATATATTTTTATTTTTTGTAATGTACAGTTGATTGGTAAAACTCCACTGGTATATCTCAACCATGTTGTGGATGGTTGTGTTGCACAAATTGCTGCAAAGCTAGAAATGATGGAACCTTGCTCTAGTGTCAAAGACAGGTATATATATTTCATCTTTTTGAGATTTTTTTGATAGACATAGTTGCATATGAAATAGAATTAGTTTAAGAGTTTAATTGATATACACCATTGATGTGACAACATATCATTAGATGCAAGTGTAAAAAAATTGTTCACTAATGGTGTATATGAACTAAATTCTAGTTTAGTATTGTTTAATGTGTAAGTTAGTTTGTGATTACTAGTAGTTGTTAGTTGGTTATATTAGATACCTTAGGATCACTATATAAAGTGATGGTACACTTTGCAATAAAAGTTTCACTCCGAGATTCTCTTGATTTTCTGCTTGACTGCAGAAATGTGTTTGGCACTGTTGTTTGTATAGTTGATACTTGATAATGAGATTGATTTCAATTGGTTTAAGTTGGCTTTGATTATGAGATCATTACAATTGGCATCATGGAGCATATAATTTTGGTGTTGAAGTTGCATTATTAATATCCATGACTTAATTCTGTTAGTTCATTTGATGCAGGATAGGATATAGCATGATTGCAGATGCTGAGGAGAAAGGACTCATTAGACCGCAAGAAGTTAGTTTTCCTTCTTGATATTTAATTCATGATATACATACTCTTCATATTGCATTAAAACTTCCTTCTACTTACTCTTTCGACCAACTTTAGTAGCCACATTAAGAATAACGTCATTCAGTTTTAATTGAGAGTCATTAGATCATTTTTAAATCATTTACTTAGATTGGTTTTGTGTGGTACTTAGATCATTGATATCAAATAAGAGACGAATTCACAAGGTTAATCATTTTTCTTGTTCATTTTGTAGAGTGTCCTCATTGAGCCTACTAGTGGAAACACTGGTATTGGTTTGGCATTCATGGCAGCTGCTAAGGGCTATAAACTCATCATAACCATGCCTGCTTCAATGAGTCTTGAGAGAAGAACTATTCTCCGCGCTTTCGGTGCCGAGTTAGTGCTCACAGATCCAGCTAAAGGCATGAAAGGAGCTGTTCAGAAAGCTGAAGAGATACTAGCAAAGACCCCCAATGCTTACATTCTTCAGCAATTTGAAAATCCTGCAAACCCAAAGGTGTTAGTTGTGTCAATGTTTTGTTTTTAGAGAATCACTTGGTTGAAGTGAATTAACTAACTCATTCTCTTCCACCTACTTTTAGGTTCACTATGAAACTACTGGACCAGAGATCTGGAAAAGCTCCGGTGGGAAAGTTGATGCCCTTGTTTCTGGTATAGGAACCGGAGGTACGGTAACAGGGGCTGGAAAATATTTGAAAGAGCAGAACCCTGATATTAAGGTTAGGATTATGATTCTTTAACTGTATAATATTACCTTCTATAAATTTCTAGGCATGTTTCTTTTGCAAGTTTTTATTTTTTCTAACATTCTCTTTGTTTTGCTTACAATTTTAATTTTTTTATTTTTTCCTTAGCTATATGGTGTCGAACCGCTTGAAAGTCCAGTATTGTCTGGAGGAAAACCTGGTGAGTCTTCCTTACTATTTATTACTATTGCAAGTTTCATTAGTATCATTGATCTTAAGTTCCCTAATGCACATTGAGGAAAAGTATCACCTTCACCATTTGGGGAGTCATTCATGTCAATTGCGGACAGTTTATGTGCCTCGATGAATCAAATGTGCAAATATTGTCACGGATTGTTACTGCCTCGATGATTATATGCACTTGTACATAATATGCCCACTTGATGAGTACTTGTAAAATCATGGATTCTGATTTCTGTGGTACTTAGTACTTACTACTGAATAAGCAGTAAGCAAATCAATACCATTTTGCTTGGATATCAAAATGGTATCGATTATGATTTTCCTTCTCACCTTTGCTTTGTTATATCCAACTAGAAGAAATAGTTGTATTAACTTTTCACTGTTTATTTTGGACATTGCTTTGTAATTTGTATGGCTGTAGTGAGACTTATTAAATGACTTCCCTCTTATATGTATCATTCCCCTGACAAATGCATGATATTTTCCATGTACAAGGCCCTCATAAGATCCAAGGTATTGGTGCTGGCTTCATTCCTGGTGTTCTGGATGTTGATTTGCTTGATGAAGTAATCCAAGTAAGGCATGAATCTTTTGATGATGCACTTAAATAAATATATTTTTTTATATAAAAATATGATGTACTGATTGTACTCCCTTCAACAATAAAGTTTAAGTAAAAAAAATGTTGTTGTCCTTTTGGTTAACTTATGAATATGCAGGCTATTGCACTGTCTTTTTTCCCTCTCTTCTTGGTGACATGACGCCACATTATGAAAATTCGCGCACTTACTATTAATCGTTGGGAAAGATGGAAGTACATTAATTCATTTACTTACTACCAAGAAGCATGTTTTACTTGTTTAATATTCGCCGAGTGTCTGTATAATATATTAGTTTTATGCGCTATAGTCCATAGATAAATGGCAACTCTTATTTTTGTGTTTTTGTAGATATCCAGCGAAGAAGCTATTGAAACTGCTAAACTTCTTGCATTAAAAGAAGGTTTGCTGGTAAGTTATCATCTTTTGTTAATTGCATCAATTGAACTATCTTTCCTTATTGTAACGATATATTATTTTTTACCAATGAACTTGTATTGCAGGTGGGGATATCATCTGGTGCTGCCGCAGCTGCTGCAATTAAGATTGCAAAGAAGCCGGAAAATGCTGGAAAGCTCATTGTTGTAAGTTTATTATTTGATTATCTGGTATTAAATATTCTTCTAAAGATAGCTTAAATGTAATATCGACTGAATCATGTGCTGGAGTGCATGATTGGCCACATTAGAGTTTATCTCATTCAATATCACTAAAATTATTATATTGTTGCACTAACGAGCTCATCGGATACCTATATAGGCTGTTTTCCCGAGCTTTGGAGAGCGTTATCTATCATCTGTGCTCTTTGAATCCGTAAAGCGAGAAGCAGAGAACATGATCTTCGAGCATTGAACTATCACATAGTGTAAAACAATTTGAATGAATTTTTTACTTCTCAAATTTGAAGTGGGATGGGAGCCAATGGTAGCATCTCGTGTTGCAGTTTGTGTTTGGCATAGATATCACTATCAGATATGCCTTTTACATATGCATCTGAATAATGATATGCTTTTCTGTTATTATCTTTGTAAATTCTAATTCATTGATGTTGTCATAAGTTGTGATTGAAATAATGGGAAATGAGTCTGAAATTTTAACAAAAGGTATACATTGTCATATAAAAAACAGGAGCCATGTTGTTTAAACACAAGATTTGGGACACCATATACATCTATCTCTATTTTTCACTTTTTATCTTTTATACACGTTATATGTAGGGATGAGAATAGGTCAGACCGGTCTATAGGGGCCTACGGCTTAGCCTACGGCCTAGCTTACGACAGGCCAGACCAAGCCAGACTTTTTTCTTAGATAGAGAAAGCCTAGGCTTTTGTATAAGCCTATTTAACTTAAAAGGCCAGACCACATGCCATTCAAAAAGCCTATTAGGCTTATTTAAGTAAATAAGAATAATATAATTTATTATTATATTATATTTTGTACTTTAAATTGAAATAAAAATTTGTTAACTTTTTCAGTAATTTAAGCTTCTTAATATACATTAATTTTTTTCATACATAAATGTATTATTATAAACTAAAATTGAAATATGATACAATATATAGTCAAATTCCCTAAAAACTCATGTTAATTATCAAAAGAGAGGTTTAATCCAATTGATACATTAGTTCGCTAGTCTATTTAAACTTAGATCGCATTGCTTATTTAAAAATGTTCATATGTAATAGGCTTTTAAACAGGCTAGCAGGCCATATCAGACTTTCAGAAAGTCAAACTCAGGCCTAAAAAGTAAGTCTATGACAGGCTGCAAGCCGGACTTAAGCCTTCAAAAACTTTGGCAGACTAGGCTCAGGCCTTACAAAGCCTAATTCGGCTTAGCCTATTTCCACCCCTACTTATACGGATATCAAGAATACATAAAAAAAACAAATGGATGCAGGATTTTGTGTCCACTTTTGATGTTGAAATATGATTACTCCAAATAAAAAAGAAGAAATCTCACATTCATCTTGAGAAAATTTGAAATTTAAAAAATTAGGGACTATATTCTCAGATTTTGAAATGAACAAATCAACTATTATTTTATTTTAGGTTTTTAATAAATATTTTGTTTACAAAAAATGCAGTGCCGATGGACAGAAAAGAAAGTTTTGTATACTGCAGGATTATGTTAAGAAGTGTTCAGTTTTATAATTAATTTAGGGGTAACTAATCCCTTCATTTCTCAAAAGCAATAGAAATGTCTTTTACTATAGTTTTTGAGTGAATTAAAGATATAAATACGCATATTTATAAAATCAGTGACATTAATTGGACATATACTTTTTAACAAGAAATTGGACATATATATTTTCAAAGCTATAATAAATGGAAATGTCCACTTTTTTCTTTTTTGGAAATAAATGTTCATACCTTTTAACAAGAAATGTACTCTATCAATTTGGCAAGGTGATATCAAACTTTTTCTTCAGAATAAAGACTACAAATTATTAAAAAAAAAAAAAAATTTTTAATTTTTTTTTTTTTTACTTTTTTTTTTTTAATTTTTTTTGGAAAAAAATTTTAATTTTTTTTTTAAA
>Ga0228711_1011201_pt1 | contig 11481 bp, 4 predicted proteins | sample MedpolnodulmetaG_2_FD_177996 | JGI IMG/M metagenome (GOLD analysis project Ga0228711, IMG submission 177996) | Root nodule microbial communities from Medicago polymorpha collected in Santa Monica, California, United States - brown nodules | ecosystem: Host-associated > Plants > Roots > Nodule...
AAAAAAAAAAAAATATATAAAAAAAAAAAAAAACATGGCATATCAGCATAAAGTAATTTTCTACATTCGGGATGGGTTTGGGTATGAGTTCGGGGTGGGTTCCTATGTACTCGTTACCCGTGTTTTGAAATCGAGGAAAACCCAAACTCATACCCAAACCTAGTCAAAACGGGGAAAATCCGTCAAATCGGGTTTAGTGCGGGCGGGTAACCACGGGTATGGGTTTTGTTGCCATGCATAATTATGGGTTCATGTAAGGAATTAGGGAACTATAATCATAGAGGGCTCTGAGTTAAGGGATTGACCTGAGCTATTTTGTTAATTATGGTGAAACTAGAGGAACAATTATATAGTTTAGGTGCAGCTTACCAAATAGCAACGAACATATAATTCGAAAGATCTGATCATTTTTCTTCTAAAACCTCTTACCAATTAACTAATTTAATTTTCGCTATTTGTTTTACAATTGTTCAAACCATATATTTGACATGTGCAGCCCGATTTTTAACACATCCTTAACATTGATGTTTTTGTCGAGTAGAAATTGAAACAGTCCATGTGGCTACGAATCTTATAAACTTTATTACTTTGATGAATTTTTAGTACACTTTATAAAACCACATCACCTAGTATAGGGGATAGAGCAGTTCTTCGTTTCTCTGATCAAGAGAGTAACTTTACACAAATATCCCAAAAGAAATCACAAGAATAAGTTTTCAAATCTAATTCTACTATTTTCATGAATCTCTAGTTGTGACTAAGAAAATCAATATTTTAATATCCTACAAGGTGAATGATAGAAAATTAGCAAGTGTACTAATTCAAATCGAGTAATAAAATAATTCGTTTCCTCAGGGACTATTTTGATTTCTACGTAACAGGGACGTCAACAGTAAGATATAATTAAATTGGGGGTTGCCTTAGGCAAATTGGTTTTTAGTGCAATTGTAAATAAAATGACGAAACTAAAATTGGTTTTAGAAATAGTTTAGAGAGATGACTAGGTCATTTGATTCATCTGCACTTCACTAAATAGCAACCTGATTCTTTAAAACTACAAATGTCACAAAGTTAATGACGAATTAACAAGTTAACTTAGGTCAATCCCTTGATCCTAAGTCCTCTTATCTAATCATAATTCCCTAATTCCTTAGGTGAACCTATAATCATCAAAGGTTTTTAAGTTCGTTACTTCAATTATCACAACCTAACAACGCTCTATCCCTAGATTGTCTATTAGATTGAACAGTATAAATATGTCTGAGTTACACGGTACTGTCAATAGTCATATAATCTCTTGAATCAATTATATTTGGTCAGAATCATAAAGGCATGAAGAATGATTTATACTGAATAAACTAGATTGACATTCGTAAACAATAAGAGTTTCAGGTTACATAAGTATGAGCTAGCACAGAATCATCTCTTGACCTAATCTCAAAGGATTTAGCTGCTCATGGCTAAATCACAAATAACTAATGACAAAGAAGAATTCATTACATGAAATTGATAACCGGCTATGAGTTTTGATGGACTCCCACCTTCTGCTCAGTGATCCAGCTCCAAAAGTCAGTTTTTCTCTCTAAAATGTTGAACCCTCCTTTCAGAAATCGACTTCCCTTTTATAGGAAATTTCCCATAAACGCTAAAATCGTACTCCAATGCTGCAGATCGGAGCACGATGGCTCATTTAACTCAAGCCTGACACAAGAGCGTCTTAAAATCGTAGCCCGATTCCTAAGAAATCGTACTCCGATTTTTTACGAGACAACATGTCTCGATTTAGCTTCACGATCGTACTACGATTGCATCAAATCGGAGCACGATTTTCCTCAGCTTCAGAATTACAAAACAGTCCTTTTTCAGCTTCTGACTCGTGCATAATCACCTAAACTCGACCAAAACTACATAAAAACTGTAACAAAAATGATGTATGACCTAGTGTCATCAGTGAATCCAATTTATACATATACTACCTAAGGAAACTCTCTTAACCCTAGTTTGAGTGTTGGCTACAAAACCCTTGTTTTTCACTCACCCGGACCCTACATATACTACCTATTTATATGATTCATCCAACTCTTAAAACATGGCGACCAAGAGAACTAAAAACTTATGTCTCCGCGTCATGAAGATGGCATGCGCGTCACAACATAGGCAGTGGTTGGACACCTTGCATTCCATCGAGCTACACGTCATGAAGTCTTCCTCCACATCACGAAATAGGCTGAACCCAAACTCGAGATTTCAAGGCATATATATGCAACATCTATTTTATTTATTAAAACTAAAACTCAACATTCTCAAATGTAAACAAATGGATATGAAATTGAATATAGAACAAGTGAGAGTAAACTCCGCTTAAATGATTTCAACATACAATCAAGAACATGTATCACAACAAATAACTAACAACATTTATATCGGTACTACTAAATTATTATCCCTCCATCATAACATTTCCTAACTAATCACTAACTAGAAAAATAATGTAAATTAACCACTATCACGACTTTGCAATTTATTTTAAAGTGCAAATATAAAACCGAAACCTGTTTTTGTTTATGGTTTTCTTGTCAACAATATACTAAGATTGGTGAACTTAATGTTCTCTTTGGACATCTGATTAGTTAAAATCTTTTTATAGCGGTTAAAAATCTCGTCTATGACACCTTCACCAAAGTGACTAACTAGCAAAGGTTCGGTCACAGCCCTTATGCATTGTGCAACATTGTATCCATCATCTCTAAATGATTCTGACATTTCATATACTAAGTCAAAGGCATTCAAATCATCTAGAGCATTCCAATTTACTTCAGAAACCTCCAGTTTATTGATTGCAAATGATCCTTCGGCGAGAACTTCCAACTTTACTTCAGATGGAGATGGATAATAGTTAGGGATGTTGAAAGTATTAATTTTCTCTTCGGCAATGATTCCCTACAACATGCATCGAATAATTCACATTAAAACAAATGTTAGAAGCAGTCTCTTTTTAGCACTCTCTCCTATTGTGAGAAATTCATGTAGGTCTGATCACTTTGTGTAAGATTCATTTTCAATGTGTGGTACCCACATAGATTTCACTAAATAAGAAAGTGAGTGCTAAAAAGAGTTTTAAAAAGAGAGTGACTATAACTTTCTTCTTCATACTAATATATACATGTTTGGTCCCTTATGTTTATTTTAGATTTTAAGTTGATCTCTTATGTTTTAAAAGTTTCAAGTTAGTCTTCTTTGTTTTAAAATTTTCAAATTGGTTTAAAACGTTATTCACATTAAAATAAGTTAGTCTTTTTCGTAACTTCCCGTTTAAAGATCCAGGTTGACAATATGGGTGATGAAATTTAACTTATTTAGAAAATCAGTTTTTTTAATTTTTTTTGTTTTATTAAACTCAATATCATGTCGCGGAAGGGACGAACTTATTCCAACATGAGTAACGTTTTGGACTAACTTGAAACCTTTAAAACTTAAGGGACCAACTTGAAACTTTTAAAACACCAACTTAAAACCTAAAATAAATATAAGGGATCAAATATGCAATTAAGCCTATATATATCATAGTCTACCTGCAGCATCATCTCATCAAGGACCATAGTCATGAGTTCCCAAATATAACAGCACTCCTTGCTTGATGGATCGTCGCTTTTTCTTCCTAAAGATGTTAGAATCATTTGGGCACCATCAACTAATTCTTTGGCGCGACACTGGAGAAAATACGAGAAATCTGTTCGAAATTGCTCGTAGAAAGCTTTGAGGACATTTGACGGGCTCGTGCTCGTTAGGTAAATGTTGCTCTTGTTGTTGTCAGCTCCCTCAGGAACCTAATTAATCACCATTCAACAAAACAAATTCATATTTAACCATAAATAAAATGACAAGTCTATATTGGGATAAAAAGTTTACTTAATCTATATTAGTATAGAATATTAAAAGAATGTCAAACAATAATCACTATAGACAAACCTTAGATAGCCATTGAAGACTGTAAGAGGAATGAACAAAATGCAAACTTTTATCTGGAAAAATCCTTCCATAAAATGAACCAGGGACCCCATAGAAGTAGCACGGACCCATTTCAGTTTCCATTTCATCACGTAGATTTTGTTTGAAGGTGTCAAGGGACATAAATAAGTTGTTGAAGTCATTCCCTGGTAGATCATTCAAAAATACTTTATATTCGGGAGATTTATGATGAAGCTCTTGACAAAGATTTTCCACAACTTTGATAATTTCTGATATCACCAATAAAGTGTTTGGTCCAAAAGAGCAACCCAAGTCTGCAATTGCCAAGCTTCCGGGGAATGTGTTGCAAAGGTTGGTTATGGCTTCGTCTCTCAAAGGTTTTGTTAAAGAAATCACCTTTCGCTGCGTATTTACAATTGATGCATAAAATTGAGACCACATATAATATAGACTGGAGTATATAACATCCATAAGAAAAATTAAAACATTAAAATTATTTTGAGACTTCATTTAATATAAGTAATTATCAACTGTCAACTTATATAGCTACGACTTTTATCTTTATGTGTTTGATTATTAATATAATTTGATAGTAATCGAAGGTAGGGTAAAATTTATAATAACTTATTAAGAGGAGTAACTCACTTACTGATCTTGTAAATTAGTAATGATTTAGCTAGAATAATGATACGTCCAGGAATAACTCACCCAATCGCCAATTAAGTCCAAATTATAAATTTTTCTATTTACAATACATTGTAATTATATTTTTTTTTAAAGGGATGCACATGGTGGATGGGGTGGTGGTTGTGAATGATATTATAGATTTGGCCCTATGAACTAGGAAACTTTGTCTGATTTTTAAGGTGGATTTTGAAAAGACCTGTGATTAGGTGAGTTGGAACTTTTCGGATTATATGATGGGGCGCTTAATTTTTAACTCTAAGGGGAGGTCTTGGATTCTTGCTTGTGTGTTTTCTGTAAATTTATATGTGTTTGTGAATGAGTGTCCGACTGAAGAAATTAATATCTAGAAAGGGCTTAAGCAAGGAGATCCTCTAGCCCCTTTCATTTTCATCCTAATGGTGAGAGGATTAAGCACTTCCATTAGGAGGGTGGAGGAGTTAGGGGAGTACACTAGTTTCCAGGTTGGCTCTTCAGCTTTATATGTTTCACATCTCCAATATGTTGATGACACATTCTTTATTGCGGATGCTTTAATGACCATTATGTGGATACTGAAAACTATCATGTGGTTCCTGGGTCTGGCTTCAGGTCACATGGATATTATGAGTTTTTGAGTTTGTTTGAGGGTTTTCTTCATTGTAGGATTGGATCCATCCCCTTCATTTACATGGCTTTCTTGTATGGGCGAACCAGAAGAAAAAGAGCACCTCAGAGCCTCTGATTCAATAGATCTCCAATAGGTTGGGTTACTGGCAAAATATGTTTTTTAGTTTGGGAGGGACAATGTTGTTGATTAATTCAATTTTGAATTAGATCCCCTTTTTTTATCTATCTTTTATGAAGTTACCAATTAAAGTTTGGAAGAGAATTGTGGGGATTGAGACACCCTTCCTTTGGGTAGGATCAAAAGGTGCTAAGGAAATTCCTTGGGTCAGTTAGGTGGAGCTTTGTGGGCTTTTCTTTAGAGGATCTGGTATGTGGAAGAAAATTCTCAATACGTGTTATTGTAAGATTCGTGTGAGGATAGAGGGGTCGATGTTTAAGAATTATCGTGTTCTAGATGGCATGGGTTTCCTTACTTGGACTAGATGGAGTGGCTAGCTCATATTGGTTTTTAGATGACATCTTTTTTGTTATGAGGGATTGTGCTCAAGCCTCCCTCTAAGAGGATATATGGGTGGGGTCTGTTTCGTTGAAGGATATATTTATGAGGCTCTTCCTTATTTCGTCTGAATAATTCTTCTATATAAGGTCTTTGGGATTTTAGGTCAATGGTAGGTGGGTTTAGGAGTTGTGTTTTAGGCAGAGCCTATTTGTATGGGAGCAAAACTTAGTGGAGGAATTGTTGGGTGTGGTGGAGATGCACCATCTTTTTTAGGGTTCAAACTCTTGGTCTTGAAAGCATTGCTCAAACAAGGTTTCCTCGATTAGGTCCGCTTATGGCTACCTTTATGAGGTTCATCTTCGAGCAGGTAGTAGAATGGCTGAATTATCTCCTATTTTATCCTTCGTTTGGGAGTGTGAGGCCCCGTCCAAGGTTCAAGTGTTCTCCTTGAAGCTTCTCCTAGATAGAATTTTGATGAGAGTGAATCTCCTAAGACGTAGAGTGACGGAGTTTTGTTTACCCAATTTTCCACACCGTATTCTTTTTTTAAAGAAATAATTTATTTTACTATTCCAATGCTTCAATGGAGTAACAATTTGTCGTGACATTTTTTCTTTGATAGAATTCCCTATAGCGCCTTTGGTCTCGTTGATCAATAAGGTTTAATGTTTTTTTTGTACGTGGTGTGAATATATGCCTTGACAAGAATTAATTGGTTTTGATGATCGACAAAAGAAGTCCTAGAAGAGCAACAATGCAAAAAGCGGAAAAGAAGATTCTTGCTTTCTAGTCTTGGGTTTTATTTTTATTGTATTAGGACTTTATATAAGTAGTTGGAAAAGCTCTCATAAAAATAAATCACACGCTCACAATGATTTTCATTTAAATGTGATTTTGCATTAAAATATTTTTACATGAAAAGTTATAATTTATTTTACAAATTGCACAATTATTTTTGACATTAAAAATATTTTCAGCATAGTGAACTATGTAATTGATTATGGAATGGCTACACTTCAAAATTGATACGCATGTAATTTTTTTTCTTCTAAGAGTTATAATTGAATTTACATATTGCATGTATCTTTGATTTCAATGCTATTTTGTGCCTTCCAAATTGAGAACATTACCGTTGACATATACAAATTATTGTTTCATATAATTGATTTCCAACGGCTATTTCTCACATAAATTGTCCAACGGCTACAATTATTTTAATAGCACCTCATTCTAGTTTTTGCATATAAATAGGTGCATTGTCGTAGCTCATAGACACAACTCATATTTGCACTCAAATTTTGTGAACAATATTATTTCATCATTCTCATTATCTCTACATTTGGTGTATTATTTTACTATTGTAATTCTTATTTGTATTGGGTGCGATCCCGAGGTTTTAAGAGAGGTGATATCTCTTGGGTTTAGAGGTGCTCTTCTACAAAAGATTGTTTTGTTTGGAGAGTGCTCGCTATCTTGTAAAGGTTACTAGCTTATCCCGTTTAAAAGCTAGGTTAGTGAAAAATCTCAAGGGACTTTTCCTTGGGGACTAGACGTAGGCCTTGGTGTTTTAAGCCGAACTAGGATAAATCTTTTGGTGTCCTTTCTCTCATCCCTTTATCTCTTTTACTTTATTTGTCATTTATTTTATCTCACCATCTCTATTTTCATATTTATTTAAACTTTTTATAAGCACTTTATTTTATTTTGTTAAACATTTTTTTAAGTGCTTATTTTAAATCGTTTTGTAAAGAACATAATTCACCCCCCTCTTGTGTGTTTGAAGTCACTTGTTCAACAAGTGGTTAACTCTTTTTTTTCTCAATTTGATTTTTTTTTCTAAAAGAAACTTTCTGAATCAGCATGTCTTAAATCCACACTTTTTATTACGATCTTTTAGTAGATTAGGGTTCCTTTAGTATGTTATATTCACAGTTTGTTTTTCCTGAATTATTCTTTTTTTACGGCTTGTTTGTGTGTGGTGTAATATGATTTTTGTGGTTGACTACTTAATTACTTTAACAACATTAAGGCTTGATTGTGAAATTTGAGGGGAAGGGGAGGGTTTGTAGAAAAAGGAATTTAAGTTTTTTATAATACAAAATTTCTCTAACTAGAGGAACTAAAAAAATCTATTGGAAGAGGAGTTTGTAGGGTTTTGTGAAGTTTGGATAAGTTCTTCAAATTCAATATATGTTGTTGTAATACTTTAAAAGTTAAAAATACATTAATCTTAAGTATTTCTACATATCATTCTCTACCAAACCAGTCTCTTATTTTTTTGAAAAATTTCAATATATTTTGCTCGAATCTCATCCGTCCAGAACCCTCCTCTCTCTTCCTCTCCAAACTCCCAAACAGAGTCTAAATGTTTTAACGAAGAACACAACAAGTATTAATTAAGGATGCATGTTTTTCTGTTTAATTTATAAATTTCTCATTTACTAATAACCTAACTTAAATAGATGAAATTGTATTTTTAATAAAAAAAAAAAAAACAAGTAGGACTATGGATGTTAACTTACTCCTTTATGATTTTAGGACTCCTTCCATGTTTTTAGATGGAAGTAAGTTAACAACATCATATATATATATATGGTTTTGCTAGAAGACACATTTTATGAAGGTGTCTTTTAACAAGTTATTCTATGAGCATTTATTAAAATACACCAACTAATTTTTATAAAGGTGTCTTTTAACAAAATTATAACTAAAAAGTGAAAATCACACATTGAGGTGTGGATTGCTAAAAGACACCTTCATGTGTGACTTCTAGCAAAACCAATATATATATATATATATATATACCATATACCTGAAGTAATGAGTTGTTTGCATAGCTTGCTTCTCTAATGCTTCCATTCATGTGTACTTGAGTTACTTCCATTCTAGTTTCTCTATATCTTTTCGTTTATTTCTTTCACAATATTTTTGCTTTCATGCGTATCCGCTTAAGCACAGAACTTGCCACACACTTATATAGGTGCTTTAAAAAAATTTAAAGATTAAAAAGAAAAATCTAAGTTTACTTATTTTTGTTTATTTACCATCCACAAAAATCACTTTTTTTAAAATAACGATTTTTAACTTGTTCTCATGTAATCTCATTATCTCTCCATTCGTTATCACTCATCCCCATAATTAGGTAGTCTAGGATTACAAAGAACAGCCTGGTGCTTTCTGGCTCAATATTTTTGTGGCTCGCAGGCTCCAAAGTCCCCAATCCCCACCCACCATCAAAAGGACAAGAAAATTAAAGACATAAATAGGGTCCCTGCATGCAAAAAACGCCTTTATAATCTTGTGGGGATTGATTTTTGGTTTGATAAATTCTTAGGTATCTGAAGTGTCGTAACCACATCCACATGATAGTCGTTTGTTTCCTACCATATATTTCTCACATTTGTGTTTGTTTTATTCTCTTCTAGAAATAAGAATAATGCTAAGAACGTACATCTCAACAAACTTTTTGTCCATAATTAGAAACCATATATTTCTCACATTTGTGTTGCTGTTATTCTCTTCTGGAAATAAGAATAATGCTAAGAACGTACATCTCAACAAACTTCTTGTCCATAATTAGAAAAAAGACATGTGTATTATCTCTGTGAACATAGCTCAAATGACAGAAATGATGCATTGTTATATGTAAGAGTCAGAGTTCAAACCTCAAACACCACATTTAATTACTTTAAAAAAGTGAATTCAAGTCACCAAACTACTTGACAAAAAAAAACACTAGTACATTCGCACAGATTGTGTAACATTGCAGTATTTACATAAAAAAAACTATATATTACTGATCGTAACTGATCAGAAGGTGACCGTCGATGCTATTTAATGCGATGGTTGTAGGGTGGTGGAACGCCGGGGGGGGGGGGGGTTACCTGCAGACGCTCAAGTCAGTAGAGGTCATAAATGAGGGTTTATAGATAAGAGAGATTCTACCCTTGGAACTGCGAGGATTCCCTTTTATATAGAAGTGGGTGTTTGTAGAGCCGTTGGGGAGAGATTCGCGAGAATGTGGGAAAGAGACATTACATTTCGTCTGAACTGGTCTCTGTTGCTCCGTGCATCCCCCTCGCGGGAAAAGGGTGTGTTGTGAGTAATATTTCCAAATGCAGAATTTGGGCTGTGTTTGTATTGGACCTAAGTAATTGGGGCTTAGGCAACTCACAACCAATAAGAGAATTTGTCTTGCACACCGTCTACACATTCTTGCATATAGGAAAGCGGTCAACCAAACGACCACTGAGGGGTTAGATTATATTCCACATGATAATCATATAATCAAATAAATGCATAACGACATATTCATCTTTCAATGTTCAATAAATAACTCTTAATTAAATCACACAACATTGAATCATTACATCAACAATATTCTTCAAGTATATTGGCAATAATCAAGAAACATATACAAGTTGACGTTTCCACATATTCACCACATTCACCAAATTTCACCAATGCACATAATCTCGAAATCACATAGTCAAGTATGACACGTTTCACAAATCTCAAGTACATGCAATGTTCTAGGCACCTCTACATGCATGTGGTACCAAGTTTTGGATTCGGAGATAATCTTATTGAGATTCTGTAACACCCCGTTTTCCCAACAATGTAAATAATACACTTAAATCAGAGTATTCAACGTAAAACGGAATGCTACGCTACATTTCATGTATAAATAGAGTAAAGTTACTATTTATTAAAACAACTTTCTCAAAATTCAATTACATCGCAGCGGAAAATTAATTCTTTATTCAACAACTTTGGCACTACGGCCTCAACATAAACAACTTTAATGAAAATCCTAGTTCAAATAGTTCGAGAACATAGTTCACAAATAATACGTAACACTGGAATTAAATATCCCCATCCCGTTACGTATCAGAGCGACCCTAAGACGATGCATGAGAGAGTCAACTCACATCAACAGCTAATCCTGGTTATCTGCACGTTACCCACGTAGAGGCAACATTCAAACAGAAGGGGTGAGATTCACATTCAATAATAATAAACATATAATTCATCAACGGAATTTAACAACAACAATAATACTTCACATAATTCTTCAATTATTTCTACTTGACATTAAATTAAGGACAACAACTCAACAACTCGACGACGACGGCGACTACGGGACAATGCAAAGACACAACAACAAAAACTTGACTATGCAGTATGCATGTGGTACCAATCATTGTGTTAGAGCATAGGCTATCAATTTAATGGTGACCCAGAAATGTTCTCTTGGTGGAAAACCAAGATGTATAGTCACATTATAGGAATGGATGAGGAGTTGTGGGATATTCTTGAAGAAGGTGTTGGAGATTTAAAATTGGATGAAGAAGGTGTTGCTCTTGATAGGAAAGCTCACACTGCTGAGCAGAAAAAGCTTTATAAGAAACATCATATGATCAGAGGCATTCTGGTGGCTGCCTTGCCTCATAAAGAATACTTAAAGATGAGTGACAAATCTACAGCAAGGGCTATGTTCACCTCATTGTGTTCAAATTATGAGGGCAACAAGAAAGTCAGAGAGGCTAAGGCTACCATGCTTGTTCATCAGTATGAATTGTTCAGAATGAAGGAGGATGAAAGCATTGAGACTATGTACTCAAGGTTTCAGACTCTTGTTTCTGGACTTCAGATTCTGAAGAAAAGCTACGTAGCGTCTGATCATGTGAACAAGATTCTGAGAAGCTTGCCAGCTAAGT
>Ga0228711_1011203_pt1 | contig 11480 bp, 5 predicted proteins | sample MedpolnodulmetaG_2_FD_177996 | JGI IMG/M metagenome (GOLD analysis project Ga0228711, IMG submission 177996) | Root nodule microbial communities from Medicago polymorpha collected in Santa Monica, California, United States - brown nodules | ecosystem: Host-associated > Plants > Roots > Nodule...
CATAATCCTCCATATTCAAACCCCTTTTCTCCATCATCATAGTTTGAGAGAGATATTTAGATAGATAAGGTAGGGTTGGTTGATCTATAGTAGAGAGAGAGAGAGAGAGAGAGAGAGAGAGAGAGGGTTTGGGTTTAGAAGAAGAAAGAAATATAAAGAGAAAATGAAAGGTGTGGGAATAGGAAAAGGGGGGGTGGGAACAGAGAAATGAAAGCTTGTACAGCAAGTAGTAATGTTTAATGAACGTGGGAATGTGGAACACATAAGACTTGACCGGCAAGTGTAGGTTATTTATTGTACGGACAAGGTTCAGCCGGTTGTGTTCTCGATGGTCCACCACGCTTTCATACGTAAATCTTTGACCCATTCTCCGTCTGTGTGAACGAGGGGTTTACACTTACACTTCAGCTGAATCAGAAACGTTAACGCCTTTTCATACTCGTTGGTTGCCGTCATTACTGTCAAATAGTACCACAATTTAAGGCTCTGTTTGGATTGACCGAATAGAACGAAGCGGAGCGGAATGAAATATTTCATTCCATTATTGTTTGGATGATGAAATAAACATCTTATTCCATTGTTTATAAAGTGAATGGAATGGAATGAGTTATAACTTTTTTATTTCAATTTTACCCTTAATTCTTAGTTGTTTTTTTTATTAAAACTTGCAAGTAGAAACAATTCAATTTTTAATTCAATTTTTTTATTTTATTTCTAGTTTGTTCCTTCACATTAAACTAAGAATACAAACAAAACATAAAGGGATTTAAGTTGAAATAAAAATGTCTTATAGTATTTAACTAAAAAAGATATTTTATGGTATAAAATTATCTTTTTTATATACAGCTAGAGCTCCCCTTAAAACAAACTGACATACACATTTACAAACATCAATATATGGCACGAGAACAATCAAATTAAATGTTTTTTTTACTGAAAATCATAATACATCTAGATCAGACACAGAAATAAGAACGAAGAACAACTTGGCTTAAAATACAACTAGAATTAAGAACCACACACATACCGTTTTTTGTAGGGAAACCACACACATACGTGCCAGGAAAAATTAGAATAATAAATTCACGTGAATAAATGAATTACAAAGAACTTGCACGCATGCGAACCGAAAAGAAACTGTTGAAATTGATGAAATAAAAATGGATAAAAGAGTAATTATTTAATTAAAAGGTCTCATTCCATTGCATACCTCCCAATCTGGGTGGAATAAAAAATAGAAGGAAATGATGGAATGGAATGGAATGAGTTCCATCATGTTCCATACCACTCCATTAAATTTTTACAAATCCAAACAATGGAATCTTATTTCATACCACTCCATCACATTCCATCAATCCAAACATAGCCTAAATTTTCTTTTTGGTACGATGTCAAAATTTAAATTGTACTCCCTTCGTTTTAAAATCCAAAAAAATTGTTTCAAAATGAATGTCACTTATTTTAATTTTCTTCTTCCAACTTTACCCTTAACTTTCCCTCACACAATTTTCAATGCAACTTTAAATTTGTCTTTTTCTTATAAAGTAAGGGCAATTTAGTAAAAGTGTTATGTCTAATGATTATTTCATTTCATTCCTTAATTTGTGTGCAAATAGCTAAAGCGACACTCATTTTAAAACGGATGGAGTAAGTTTTAAGGAAAATGCTAATTTGCAAGTTTTAAATAGTACTACAGTTTTATTGATGAAAATTTAAGTTGGAATTTAAATAGTACTACTTCAAAAAGAAAATTACTATTTGAAGGAGATGAAAATAGTAAGTTTTATCGATCTTTATTGTATAAGTTTGATTTTTTTATGCAAACAAGTTTTATCAATAAAAAAATGGATATAATTATTTTATAAGATATATATGAGCACATTGTTTACAAATAATTAACGAGTAATTTGTTTAAAAAGGTCACGTCATATTTCATTTAATGTAATGATGAGATTTATTGATTCGGTAGTTTTAAAGTGAATAGATTAAGTGTCTTGGGTTCGAACACGACTCATGCATTAAGCTCACGAGAACCATGGTTTATCTCATTTATACATCAGATAATTGATCCAAAATGATACATGGACTTCATTGTAAAACTAATTTACACTATCAATGCACGTCCCTTGTTCTTATAAGTAAAATCATATTAACCCACTTGGGTTGTCCTGATGGTATTGACTTGGGACCTGAGAATGTGCTCCTCCTCGAAGTCTCAGGTTCGATTCTCTCCAGTGTCAATTTAAGTGGGCTAATTTAGCTTCTTCAAAACAAACAAAAAAATGTAAAATCATATTATCCTTGTGAGCTGATCTCATTTGGCAAGAACATTACAAGTCGATGTTCGAACTCCAGACACCTCACTTATTCACATATCAAGTAAATTTATATTCGTCAGGTCACTTTGAAATTTTTTTTCCTGGGAATACAACTATAGGAAAGGTGCTCTAAATATATATTCTTTAGACATGCAATAGTTGAAGAATGTTTATTTTTTGTATACAATGCTAAAACAAAACAAGAAAAAAAAAAGAGGCACTATTGCATGTTACATCACTTTAGATGAGATTCTTGAGGTTCGCCGGAGGAGAGACTCATGCGGAAGAAACTCAACATCAGAAGAGACACTAAACTTGGCAAAAAAAAATCGTACATTGATTCTCTTCCCTAATATTTTTTCTACTAGTATGAAATTTTTATCACCGTTTAATAATGATTAATCTCTATCAAAAAAATATTCGACACACAAGACGTGAGTTTTCCCTTTTCAATTGAAATTTCTCCATACACAACCCTGGCCACTTGTTCAAGGAGTCTAAATACAACTCTCTACGGCCATTCTAATATTGGTTGAAGAGTATTTTGTTTTTACTTTAATTTTCAACACATATATAATATGATATTAGTTAAAAATATTATTAGTTTGTATGAATATATTTCATTTTTTAAAAATTTAGATTATCTCCCTAAAAAAAATAGATTATCTAAAATGTAGCATATAAATTATATTCAAGGTAAATATCAAATAACTTATGTACCAAAATATCATATTTTACAACTATTTGATTGATTAGTTCTAAGAAGTAACGAGGTGAAAAAAAGATGCATGAAAACATGTTGATCAACGTTCTTAATTTGTTCACTATTTTCTACTTTTCAAACCCTAACCGTCATTATTATTTTTTCTTCTCTAATCTACCGAAGAGGGGGCGATTCCATCCAAACTGTTTTTCTTTATCTTTTATATAATAAGTCATTTCAAATACCTTCAATATTAATTCTTTCCTTTTGTTTTGTCTTTTTTTCGTCTTAGCACGAATATATTTATATTGATTTTCAATTTTTGTGCGGTATGTTTTTTATTTATAGTCCTGTTTCAGGCTGAAAGATTAGCTTTGATCAAGTGATGATTCAATCAATATCTTTGGTGTCGTCAAATGTTGCAGATCTGAATACATGAATATTCTGAAGACTTGAATATAATCATATTTATAGACACATGTACAATGTCGTTGAATAAACGGATATCATTTATTTTCCAAAAAGAAAACATTAATTTGTTGTCTGAGCAAGTTTCTTGAGAGAAAAAAGCTAAACCAACTTGGGACCAAATGGTTCATGACTTTATGTACTATAAAAAGAACATTACCACCACCTATAAATTAAGATTTTTTAGGCAACCTATTAAGTTTTTTTTTCTTCTTGAAAGGAACCTATGGATTACGTTATTCACTCGTAAACGACGATATACAATACGCTTTGTCCCTTTAATTTCTACGAGAAATGATTCTAATTAAGAATTGTTTCATCATAAATTGAATTTAAGTTTGTATGAACTATCTAAATTTGTTATTTGGTAAAGCTAATTAAACTCCTTCAACAAAAACTTCATGTTAATTTTATTTTTTTTAGAGAAACATGCTCCTTTTTTTCATGATGACTAAAAGCAAACTTTCATATATTTATGACCAAAAATTTATTTAACAGTCAAAAGTTACTTACCTTCTAATGACAAGAAAAAAAAGCATCACGCCTAAAGACCAATATAGTTTTTCATTAGCTTATAATTAATTTTTTTCACAAGATAATAACTTTTAAAATAATCTTGATTTGATAATTAAAAGTGATTTGAATTGGATATACTTGGTTTTTTTATTGATGATTGGTTACGCATACAAAGTTGTTTTGTATTGTCAACTAATTATCATTAAACTCTTTTTTTTTTTATATGAAATGACCTTTGTACGTAATATTTATAATATTGATATTTAGAAAATTAGATTTTTCTATAACGATAAATATAAGAGAATGTCAAAAAGTAGTAACTTTTTTTTTTTTTTGAAAAAGAAAGTGGTAACTTTCTAAAATTATAAAATAAATAGGTTACATTAAACTAATGAGTATATTAAAAAAATCAAAATTAAAATCTGAGTTTAATATCGATTTTACAACAAAAATAATATTAAGAGATGGATCACACACACATTTTAGAACCACAGAATTTGCACAAGCATAGCATATTCTGTCCAAAAAAAAAAAAATTAGTCGGTGGACGAGCCTATAATATTTTTTTAATGTGTACATGCAATTAATCCACGCGCACAAGTAGTGCTTAAACACTAATCAGTGAGACAATTACGGCTTAAAACGGCAAGGAAAAGCACACATAATCAAACACGAAAAGGAAAACAATAAACAGAAAAGTTACATAGTACACACACATAACTCTTTTTCCTCAATTCATCTCTCTTTTTATGAATGGGAAGGTTCATGCACGTGTGGTTTTAAAGTTAGCCACGAAATGCATGCTGATATAAGTACTTTGCTTCTTGCTACTGGCTACCATGTTCAATAATTTTGTTTGGCTTTTTACGGTAATCAACCTATCATCTTTTCTTTTGTAGGTCATTCTCAATTTGGTCTCTTAAAACATAAATATTTTAGTTTGGTCGTCGATCCTGCAAAACGTTTTTCTTGTTCATCCTTCTCTCAATGTTAGCTCAATAAGTCCAATGTTGACTGTCAAAATGGTATATGATTTTATAACACACTTTCAGTCCGGTCCGTGGAAATATGAACATTTTGATTATTCATGGACGTTTAGAATATACATATTGATAGAACAGACTTGGGAAATATTTTAGAGTTGAAATGATAAATATTAGAAACACTCTCTTTGATAATAGATGACTCTTTTATTAGGTGAAACTCTCAACACTTTTTGTAAGTTTTATTTTCAAAATGTCAAACAGTTTCATCTAATAAAAAAAATTGAAGTTAAAGAAATTATTAAAAAGAAAGTGTTCATAATACTCTTCAAAATGGTCGATGACTAAATGACATGAGCTTCACAAAGTTGGGACTATTTATATATTTTACTGTTTAGTTTTTTTAATAAAACAAGTAACCTAGTGTCTATTGTCTATACTTATACAAGTTGATAAGTGGAAAATCTTAAATCCGAGTGCATACCCTTACATTTTTTTTTGAACAAGTAGTGCATACCCTTGCAAACTATGAAGACATTGCCTATTTTAGAAAGGAGTAATAATATTTGAACAACTATTTTGGTACAACTTTTGGAATAACATTGTTATTCTTTCTTTTTTATTGGTAAAAAACAATAGAGAGAGAATAAAAATCTTATATGAGTATAAAAAAAAATGTTTAAAACATGTACCAAATGGTTGTACAAATATTATTTCTCAATGTCAAATGGGTATACATCTCCTTATTCTGAAAACTCAATATATAATTTTTTTTAAACATGTATATTTTGTTATAAAAAAAAATGTTTGTGTTTAATAAATAAATTCAGAAATTTTAGCTAGATTAGACCTTCTGCCTTTCAGCTTACCGTTTTGTTTTCTTCATGAAGAGGCCGTTGCAAGATTGTTTATCATGGAAATACTCCCTTGGAGTTATCTGCAACCGGTATTTAGCTAGCTAGTGCCTAGTAGATCAATGCCGTGTGGGTACCTCACCTCACCTACGTCTCTATGACCGCAAAAATGGCCACACTAGTTGGTCCCCGGTTTCAATTTATATAACTTGATGGGTCCCCTCCTCCTGATGAATGTATACACGTATTCATATATATGGAGCAATAAGATTTATTGAATTGAAAATGACAACGACAGTTGAGAGAAAAAGAAAATAGACTATATGTACTAATAAAGGGATTACAAGCCTGGGTTGTGCATGGGAAACAGTGGTGTGGGAATACGGTGATTTTACTCCCTTTAATTTGGAACCCAATAACCCTATTAATCAAGGAGTAATTGTAATTTATTTATGGGTCATTGCTAACTGGTGCCCCGGGCACTCGTTAAGCATAAAAAAAAAAGGTCATGTTAACTTGTGTCCCCGAGCACACGTTATGGAATTCAAAATGAGTAACTTTGTATTGGAAAACATGATAATTTAACTTCTAAGAAGTTGACTGCACTACTTTTGATACGTATATTTCTATTATGAGTTCATTATCATGTGCCCTTGAGGGCACAAGTTAACATTTGCCAAAAAAAATTTATTACCATAAAAGAAAACTTTGTTGACTTATTTATGAATTAATTACACAATTTTCAATGCAATAATTACTATATAATTTCTTTTTTTAGTATCATTAATCAGTGCTTTGGAAGCACAAGTTAGCATTTTCCTTTATTTATTGCCTAATTTCACCCACCACAACTATATTAGAGTTTGTTCGAAGGAAAAAATAAGTATATTAGAGATGGTAATAAAAAAAATGCATGAAAAAAAAAAAACGTAGAGATTTATTGAATTAAAAAGGACAAATATGAGGCAAATTCTACCGTACACCCAACATATTTGAGTGCACCGGTACACCAAACTCTTAAATTTATAGTTTAAATGAATTGTTTTTTGAAGAAAAATATTATTTTTTATCATTTATAATTATAATGATTAAATCTTATTCACCAAAAGCGTCAACGAAATAAAATTGAATTTTTTTTGAATTTTTATGGCTCATAATAGAGAACTTTGATTATTTTATATGATAATATGTAAAAAATTTACTATGATTCTTATAAACAATATATGATGTGCTTTTTTTATGAAATGATATTTTCTAAAATATAAATGCCGACAGATAACTATTTATTCTATAAAATTAATCGTTAATTTATAGATTTATGAAGAAAGAGTACCGGTACACCTCAATTTACGAGTGTACCGTAGAAGTTCCCCAAATATGATGGTACTTTAAAGCAATTAACTGAAGTTATCATTTCATTGGATGAAAAATCAATGATATACAATTTTTTCTTTTGAAACAAATCAAAATATAAATAACGAGATCTAAATTAAGGTCAAGAATAAAACGATAATGAGATCACCATCACGCATATGTCTTGACGGGAATACTCCTATTGAGTTCTTCCCCTTCCATATTCACTAACCAATAAGATCCTCCATTGTTAGCCTTAGTAATAATGAAGTGCCATTCCTAATTGTTCGATCATTTTAAAGACCCCCCTCAATGAATCACTTAAACTTCTCATGTTTTGTAGGCTTTCGTCCTTTTTTTCTTGTAACTCTCTCAATTCTAGTGAAGGTCATGAACCGATCTTAATCTAGAGAGTTCAATTAGCATAGTTTGCTAATTGATGAATAGATGGACTCACACTTGCACATAACATCCCCCTCAAGTGTGAGTCAATCTATTCATCATGCTCCCCCTTCAAGCGGAAGCTATTAATTGCTTGTATCGCCGTTGTTGGTTTTTCTGCAAACGGACCGACACGCTTGTACCGCCGTTGCTGCTTTCTGCGCAAACGGACCGGCTGCCTCGGTCGTACCCTTCATCGAACCGGGGCTTTGATACCACTGTTGGTCACTGAGGGGAGCCAGGGGGACCGTCCACATCGAGACTAGAACAACCGTACAAGCAAGAGAGACACCATACTCTTACCCAAAACCTTAAGGTAATGGGTTTACGAGTCCTCTTACTTATAAGGTGTTCAACCTTTACTTTTCTATCCGATGTGAGACATATAACTCACACTTGCACATAACACTAGTAATACTCATCATATTGCTTAATTTATTTTGTTAGGCAACTCTTAGCAACATTAATCTCCAAAGGCAGTGCTGTATCCTAACCACAGGTGAGTGATAACATTATAATTGTAGTATTTTCTATTTATATTTAGTTTAATAAAATTGTATTTTTAGTTAAGTTTTATTTGCATTTCCCTACATTTTGTTTTGTCATTGAGTAAATAGGCAAAATAGGAGGTGTATGAAGTAATGATGTAAAATGAGCCAAAGTATCTCAAAGAACCAAGACTTGTTGATCAAGTCATGATTTAGGGCACCCACGACATTAAAGACTATTTTTAATGATCTTCAAGTAGACAATGATTCTGAAGACTCTCAAGCTTCATGGCTTAAAGTCCCAAAATTGTCACCATTGGAGCAAGGAAGATAAAAATCAAGACATTAAAGACCCGAGGATGTTACGGCCACTCGTACCTAAGGCGCTACGGTTGTAACAACTTGTACGTATAAATAAATTTTGTGGTTTTTCTTGTGGAAAATTGAATGGTCTTGTCTTTAATCGATCTGTAAACTCTTGTAACTCAGATGTTCACCGACTTTATGATGTTTTGGCTACAAATAGGCTAGCTTAGGCATTGGTTCATCACCACATTATCATACAAAAAACTCTTGTATTTTTCTTTCTTGCAATAAAGTTTGAATAAATTACACTGTCCTCCCTTGAAAGATACTTGAATTACACTCCCCTTCCCTCTTATGTTAAAATACACACTCCCCTCCCCTCTTATTCAAAACATATTAGAAAACTTTTCACTCCCCTCCTCTAAGAGAAGTTTGAATTACATTCCCATCCCCTTTTATGTTAAAATCTACACTTTACTCCCTCAATATTTTTTTTATTTCTAAAAATCTAGCAAAAAAATAACAATGTAGCACACTTCGAAAAAAATAGTAATGTTGGTGTATTTCAATATAATAAAAAATTGAATATATTTTTTCGCTATCTTTTATTCACAGTTTCATTAACATGTAGTTTTAAACCCTATTATAAAATATGAAACAACCCAAAATAAAATTAAAATATGTGAAAAATTACTAAAGATAATAAATCATGGTTATTTAAAAGTTAATTTTATACTCTAAATTATAAAATCAATAGTAAAATATTTAAATTTAATTATCATTGACATTTAAATTATAAAGAAATGAATGTTTTTTTTTAGCAAAAATTAATTTTTCTTAAATGGTGGTTCAAAATTAATATATATCATAAAAATATTTATTTATGTTAAAATAGATTAAAGTGTAGTGCATATTTACTTTTCAAGGGAGGGGAGTGTATATTTTAACATAAGAGGGGAGGAGAGTGTAATTCAAGCATCTTTGAGGGGAGGGAGTGCAATTTACTCATAAAGTTTCTTAGTTTATTTTTTTTTTTATTTTTCACTATGAAGAGTGAGTAGTTTTTTTAAGTTCTTGTGTCATGAAAAGTAGTCTTGTAAAAAACTTTCTACGATCCTTAAATATATAAAAAAAAAATTAGATTTTTCTCTCAATTAAAATATTTCTTCTCTTTATCAAATAAAAAACAAGAGATTTTTGAATTCATTATCACTCAGGGATGGCAAAAAAATCTGCATCCGTGGATAACCGCAAATAAAATCCGCCACAGACACGGTGCAGATACCTTTATGGATGTCCATGGATAAAATAAACGGATATTTTAACTATCCGCTAATTAATGGATATAGATGCGGATTTTAAGGTATCTGCACCTGCAAATATCCATACCCGCTCTTAAACCGAGTAAATTATATAAATAACCTTAATATCTTTCAGCTTCTTAAGCAAGAAACCTCGGTATTGTGAGATGTTATTAGTTATTACACGAATGTTCAAGTCTGTATTACGCTCCTTTAAAAGGAAGTAAAAGTGGTCGGGATTGTTGAAGCCAAGAAGCTTTGTTTTTGTTGAATATGATGAGCTTTATTTATATTTTTGTTAAATTAAAGAACTTTATTTTATTAAATGTCAGAAATTTATTTATGCTTTTGTTGAGTCAATGATCTTTGTTGTTATTGTAATGTATGAATATTATGTTTTGCTAAAAAGAAAAGAAAATGCATGTGATGAACTTTTATTTTTAAATTTCAACTAAAAAAAATTGTTATAAATGTTATCCATGGATATATGTATAAACCCGCGGATACTTCAAAATATGTGGATTACCGGCTAAGCGGATATCCACGCAGATATGGATAGGGCATAGATTTCATATTTGTCTAACGGAGCGGACACGAATATCACACTATCAGCATCCATGGATATCCGTTTACATCCCTACTCCCTTCTCTCTATACGCGGAAATCGCCAAAGTGCGGGGTGCACGCCCTTTGTGACTCACACCCTCCAAACTTCCAACCTACACCTCCGTCCTCATTCGTTTGCACCGATCTTGCTGTACAATCTCTATCGTTTTGTGTTCAAAGCATCAATTTTGCATTTATTTATTTTATTTTTTTCCAAAGTTTTTTTTTATTACAGGATTTTGTCAACAAAGCTGTATTCATTTCGTCCTGGAGTCGAATAATTGACCAGTGTCACCAGTCCACACTCTTTATTCAATATTTTTGTCTCAAAGTACAAGGTCAATTTTATATATAATTTTTTAACTACTTGCCTTTTGTTATTTTATTCATACCCACTTTTATTAATTTATTTACCCTACATTTGCTTTATAGTTGCTTCTTTGCATGCCAATTCACCAGGTGTTGTTAAGGACCAAAACTTGTATTAGTTTTTTTATAGATTAGATGGATTAATTATTCCAAAATATATCTCAATTTTCTTTTTTGAAAAATAGTCTACCTTATATTTTTTATTGTTCTCCGTTGATTATTGAAATTAATCTTACTTGAGGTGTGTCAACTCTAGTCTATATATAATAAACCAAATAAATATATTATTCAATGAACTTAAAAAGAATTTTTTTTAGTTATAACAATGACCATAGTGTGTATATTACATTCATGGAAATAAAAATATCAATATATTGGCTAGTATTATTATTTTCGAATGAGTTGCTATTTTGTTTTTTTTTTCAATGTTGGTTCAGTTCTTAGATACCTACTTTGTTAATTAATAAATATTGAATGAAACCCTCCATCACTAGCTCACAGCTAATCAATTTAAGATATATTGAATAACTGATGAACAATTAAGTTTTTGTTATCAATACAACCCCCCTTTTCCCCGGGTGCAGATCCTCTCCATTTGGTGAGAAAATTGCAATCTCAATTTCTATTCCTAAAAACATGACACGTGAAAAACTAGACATCAATGGTTATGATTTATTCTAGGGTTATTTTATTTTATTTTAATTAATAACAGAACATAAAAAATCACGCCACTTCTTTCTGGAAAAACACTCCGCTTTCTCTCTCATTTGGACT
>Ga0228711_1011205_pt1 | contig 11479 bp, 12 predicted proteins | sample MedpolnodulmetaG_2_FD_177996 | JGI IMG/M metagenome (GOLD analysis project Ga0228711, IMG submission 177996) | Root nodule microbial communities from Medicago polymorpha collected in Santa Monica, California, United States - brown nodules | ecosystem: Host-associated > Plants > Roots > Nodule...
CCGGCAGATCTTGGAGGCTTCGGTTGGACCAGCCATGCCGATTTCGGGTCCGCCGTCCGCAATTAGGGCAAATGCCGAACGCTGGCCCGGCAGCTGAAACAACCCAACCGTCATCATCTGTGAGCGCAACAGCCAGAACTTTTGCCCCCGGGCCGGGCGACCATTTCATTTTCGTTCGCATACCCGCCTATAGCGGCATCATGCCTAACGGCGAGTGAACCACACAAATTGAGGAAGACCCTAATTAAATGCCAGGCGACACCAGATGGATCGAACGATCGCATTTTGCCGACGCCTGAGCCTCGGCGTGGATCGACGGCGAACTCGTCCATCTCGAGGACCTGGTGCTGCACGACGCTGGCCACGATATCCGTACCCCGACCCACGAACTGACGATTGCCCGCGACGTGCTCCGCAGCCGCCGGCGCATCTCATCCCAGCCGCCCCAAGGGGCGCTCAGCCCCGACGGCCTCCGTACGCTTCGGCAGACGTGGCCTGCAGCATCACATGAGGCCAAGAGCACAGCGGCGAGCAGCGGCGCCGAGCGCGGAGACAACGCGGACGAAAGAGGGAAGGGGGGACGCATCCGAGCAAAAATTCGAGGCCGTTCGACGCGGTGCTGGCTGCCATCGATGCGGTGCTGGCGCGGTCCGAGGCAGCCATAGAAGCGACGAAGGCGTCTGGCCGTGATCCGCTGGTCTACGATCTCGACTCGGACGAGGACGAGCGTCTCGAGGAATGGCGTGGCGTGCTCGCGATGATCGGGGATCAGCCGCCGGTGCTGCAGGCGATCGTCGCCTTGGACGCCTGGAATGAGTTGTCGGTGCTGCAACACGCGCCTTGGCTTGGCCGGTTGCTGGCCGCGTCGATCCTGCGCCAGGCCGGTGTCACCACTGCCGCGCATCTCGCGGCCGTCAATCTCGGCCTGAAATCGATTCCCGTCGATTGCCCGCCGGCATCGCGATCGTGAGACCCGGCTGCTGGCCATCGCCCACGGCCTGACCGCGGCGGCTGAGCTTGGGCTGAAGGAACACGATCGCCTGGCGCTGGCGCGGTAGATGATGGAGCGAAAGCTCACGGCCGGCGGACCTCATCAAAGCTGCCGGAGCTGATCGAGCTGGTCACGGCAAAACCCCGGCCGGCATGGTCGTGAACACGCTCGAGGTCACGCGGCAGGCGGCGCGGCGGATTGTTGGCGAACTCGGTCTTCGCGAGATGACGGGGAGGGGGAGGTTTCGGGCTTGGGGCGTGCTTTAGATCACCAATCCGGCTGCGCCCTTCGAGATGTGGTTTTGGACGCCTGCGCCCCGACGGATCACGTCACCCTGAGATCCCAACAATGTCGCTACCTCAAACAGCACCCTCTCAGTGAACCGGGGTTGTATCGGGAACGTCGTAGACGTTTTCAGAGAACGGCGATGTTAGGCGGTGGTCCAGAAACGCGCGGATGATGTCTGCACAAGACTCTTCGGTAGCGTCAATTCGACCTTGTGCATCGAAAATTAGTAGCAATCCGAATTGCTGGTGGGTCTGTCTCAATTTATTCATGAATGCCGCGTTTCGGTAGTGGCCTTTCTGTCTAATAGCGCATACCCGCCGCAGATGAAGCTTGTTCGTTCCCACAAAGTTGACTAGAGGGGCGATGCTGGAAAACAAGGAAGAAAAATCTTGCTCCGCCTGCAAGGCTATAAAGTCGTCCGCGTGAGCCTGCTTGTAGTTCAGGACCGATTCGAAAGCCGCTTTGTTTGTCATCAGCACGTCGTCGTCGAAAATAAAAAAGTCGACGTGCCGAGACACTGCAAAGCTCGGTGACTCCTGTAGCGTCAGCTCATCGTCGTGAAAGAGCACAGTCAGATAGTTAACTGCCTTTTTCGACTTCCATGACGCGTCCGTTTTTCTAACGGCGTAGAGGATTGAGTCGCCGCTTACGAGTTTGATGGCGTAAAAATCGCTGTTTTGTACATCTTTCAAGTCGCGCACTTTCTTTGTGCCAAGCTCTGCAGCCATCTGTGCTGTCAGCAACCCAGAGTGTGTGAGCAGGCCATCGATCCGAAGCGCGGTATCCTCATTATTTTGAGCGAGGAGGCCGTATTCATTGACCTCAAGAATTCGAGCCCGCTCTTGAATGACTGCTTGCTTTAGTGCTCCGTCGAGGGCCTCGTCTGTTTGCACCCAGCGCCCTGTGAAGACAGGTGCCGCTCCCGGTCGAAACGATTTCTTGAAGACCCAAAGAGCGACGGTCGCTGCATTGATATCAAAATCCGTAAATGCTTGCGGTACAGCCATTTTCAATCATCCATGGTTCGGGGAGGGCTTAACGATGAGAATATCTTGCATGGCACCCTGCCGGTGACGCTCGCCGGTCGCGACGGCACCGTAGACGAGCGCATTACTGGAATGCTCCGTCTGGTCCCCGACGAACCGGTAGGAGATGTCATAAAGGCGCCATCCAAAGGCAATCAGGACGGGGTTGAGAACAATCTGACCCGAGCGATAGGTGATCCAAAACATCCAACCCAAGAAGATTAGAAAGCCTACAAATTTCCCCGTCTCTTGGTAGTCGATGCTCATAAAAGACACGACGTAAGGCAGTGTGTAGTTCATGAGATCGGCCGGCACATGCTTCACCTGTGTCAGCTGAACTTCGTGCTTAGGCCGGACGAGCGCCAGGGCAACCAATGTGACGGCGAAACACAGAATGCATGCCCCGAAGATTCCAGTTGCAAAGCCAGGATTATTCAGCGGGAGCGAGCATCCTTGCTCCCAGAGCTTCCAACATATCTTTTGTTTTAAGCGTGCGTAGTCGATGTTCTGCGCAAGGAGAATGAGGCTGAGGGGCAGGTACGAACCAACGAAAATGACTATCGCGGCGATCAGGCGAAGTTGCATAGAGCATCCTCGCCGAATCTTTTGCAGTTACACCGCGATGTAGACCCTTTTCCTGTAGCACATGCGGAGGTTTCGCGCCAATATTGCATTACCTCTGATTGATTCACCTTATCCGATAGGCAGTCGAGGAATCCCCTGGTGTCGCCAATGACGGTCGGGGTGCCGGGTTTGAGTTGTGTAGTGGAATTGAGCGTTGGGGAATTTGCAAGGACGGTATGCAGACGGTACATGATATCGAGGGCAGCTTTGAGAACGCTGACGACTTGCTCTGGCAGGCCGTCTCCGGCCGACTTCCCCAAGCAGGAGGCATCCACGTCCGAAAATCGGGAAGAATCGGTCCTCTGGTGGAACTGACTATGGCCCGCCGGTTCTTGCCGGACGCTTATCGCGCCGTGACGTTCGAAGCACGTTTTGTCGGAATGGTAGATCACGCACTCAATGAAGGCACGATCACCGGCAACGGGATCAACGACGTCGCGGGCGTTTTCCCATTGTTTCGTCACGACCCTCGATCCAGCGATCAGTCGTTCTGGGATCAATGGGCGAAACATGCTGAAAACGCCGCCGTAGCGCGCAATATTCCGCGAAGACTTGTTGAAGGACTTGTTGGCGCAATGGGAGAATTGCAGGACAACGTTTATACTCACAGCGGCGGGATCGACAGCGGGCTTGTCGCCTATGCAGTGAGCGACGACGCGTTTGAGTTTGTCGTTGCCGATGCTGGCATGGGAGTTCTGGCCAGCCTCAAACAAAACCCCGAGTTCACGCAACTCGAGCATTCTGGCCAAGCGTTGCGTGAAGCCATATCCGACGGCGCCTCTAGGTTCGGGCGCCAGTCGGGACATGGGTATGGCATCAGTCAGCTTTTTCGTGCGCTGGCGCATGAGAATGGCGACCTACGCTTTCGAAGCGGGGATCATGTCCTCACGCTTAGCGGTGACAATTTGAGCCCGAGTGGCAAGTTGAGCGTTGTCAAAAAAGCTAATTTGCCGGGTTTCATCATTTCGGTTCGGTACAATATTGCGCGGGGACCGAACAAATTGAATCGCCTTTGAAGGCTTTTGCATCGCCATTTCCATAGCCACGCGCACGACCTTGACGTTATGAGCCAGAAGCTCGTCGAGGGGTGCCCCCACTTCCGTCGGTGAATGCGCCCAGTGCAAACGCCCAGCCTCATCAAGATATGCGCGGCGTCGACGCTGAGTTCGTGAAAACGATTGGGTTTCAAGTAGCGTTACCCAACGGAACGCCTGCGTCAGTTGCGGCAGGACGTGGAGCCCACCACGGACGACGATATCGAGCGGCCGACCAACCCGGCGGGCAAGCAACATCAGCTGCGATGTATGGAAGTTGATACGTTCTCCGCGGCCGCAGCCAGTTGCGAATTCAAAGGCCATTACGCTGATTTCAGGGCGTTCCCGAATAAGTTCGGCCCAGCGCTTGTAATCGTGCTCGGTACGCGCATTCACATGGAGCGCTGCGGGCAAACCTGCCGCGGCAAACTCGCTCCAAACCATAAAAATCCGCTTCATGGCATGGAGATTGTCGGTTCTTGGTACATCAGTGAGCACGCTATAGTTAGGTGCGGTGACTGTCGTAATCCCAAGCTTGCGAAGTTGGGCGATCAAGGCAGGCCGGTTGTTTAATTCCCACCATCGCTCGATGATGTTGTCCTTGTCCACACCGCTCACTACTATCGCAGCCCCGGCCGGCACCAGAAACCGCGCCGATAGTTCTTCCCGCGTGCGAACATGCAATTGTCCGCTCCCCAAGTCGACAAGTTCGCAAAGGGGGATGGCGACGACGGGTTCGTTGAGCGGCACGGCTCGGCTGTACTTGTGATGGATGAACGGCACGACGGGCGGTAGGCTGGGCAACGGCAATTCCTGAACACGGGCCAGTGTGCCTAGCTCAAAACCGTCGATCTCGCGCATCCGGGCTACGAAATGTGCCGGGTTGAAGCGGCATACCATGTCGCACTTCGATTTGTCGGAGCAGGTGCACAAGTCGTGGCAATCGAGAAAAACCCCGGCCTCCGTGTGGAGACCGCCGCAGATGCCGAAATCTTTGCAACCACGGCAACCCAATGCTGGGGTATGCACGGCGGGGTTATCCCAAAGCTGCTGCGGCTGCCGGAATACGCGTGAAGGTTCATGAGCAGGTCGTGCACTCATTTAAAATTTACCTCCGCCGTATCGCCAAAAAGTCCAACGTGGGTCACGCGAGCCTCGATGAAGCCCTTGCCCGCCATGAGAGCCGCCGAAATCTCGCTGCTCGGGTTGCGGATACGCCCTACCGAGTGAAGCCCCTTTGTAACCGCAAATTCATTGTTGCCGCGCTCGACGATGCAGGTGTCACCAAGGTTGACGCGCGTGCCCGCCTCCAGTTCGACTGTTACTCTGTGGCTGGTCTCGGAGATCGAAAGATCGAACAATGTTGGTCTTTTCAGACGATCAAGGCCGCCATTCCAGCGCTTCTTCCACGGCTTACCAGTATTGCTGCGTATGTAATCGAGACCCATCAGCCAACCTCCAACAGCGGCGCAAAGTTCTTCGTCTTTCCAACACGGCGTTCAACAACCAGGCCCTTTGCCGCTAGCGATGCAAGGCGATTGTTCCAAGCAGTAGGTTTAATTCCCTCATCTTCACTAAGCGCCGCAAGCTGCGGCGCGGTTGCCTCCCCCAGACGCTTGACATGTTCAAACGTCGCGTGAAGGACGGGCTCAAGCTCGCCCACCAGCTTGACATCAGCGAGAGTACCACCGAGATCCCGAATGCATGTCCAAAAGACATCGCCCCTTTGCCGCGCGAAAAAATCCAGTTCTTCGATGACCGAAGGACCGGCGTTCGCGACCACGGGATATAGGTTCGCCTGACTGGTTCGTGCAAAGTCTCGGAACCCGATGACGCATTCGCGGAGAAATGAGGACGTCGCCACTTCGACGCCGGTAAAGTCCAGGAAAACAATCTTGCCACTCGCTCCAGGCTGCGCTGCCGCGATGAGATCGGACAACACCTTCCGGCCGGCCAAGCTGCCCGTCAGTATGCTTTTGCCGCCTGCTAGATCGAAGATGGAAATAAACACGTTCACTTCCTTCATTTTCAAAAATGAAGATAGTGAGTCCGTGTGAGGACGTCAAGGCTGTTTATTAAAGAAGTCTTAAGGGCGGTTACGGTGCTCTTCCGCCCAAAGTAACTTGGCCCTCAGTACACGGCCGCATTCATCCAAAGGATTGGGACAAACGATCGCGGCGATCTAGGACATCAGAGACCTCGACGGACTGGGAGGATAAGGCAAGAGGCTATTCGCGACAGTTGGCGCTGTCGCAACTCGCAACGAGATGATGACGCAACGCCTACTTCGCTGGCGGCAATGCTGGGCTGAAACCCAAACCAATAAGGCGGCGCCGATCTTCTTCACCTCGACCGGGCGGCAACCTCACTGTCACCGCAAGATCACGGAGATCCATGTCGGCCAGAGCCCGCAGCAGAGCTGGTGTCAGTGTCTTCGAGTTGTCGAGCTGAACCGAAAGCACCTCACCATCCTGAATTGGCTCGGCGGGCGACAAATCCACTTGATGATTGTTCTGCGGTAAACTCACACAGAACGGCTCAAGCAAGTGCTCAAGATTGGGAGTACCTGTATCGCCGCGACGCCCGATCGCTGCTGCGCCTGCGGCTCGCAAAGCGTCTCGCGTCGAACTTAAGGTTTCCTCATAGCGGACGTAAGTAATGAACGCCCTTTGCCATCTGTCTAAACCCTTGCCAGTTAGCCATTCCGGTTCAGGATCGGATATCAGCAGCGCCGATGCATTCATTCGCAGCAGCTCCATGGTTTGTCCAAGGATTTGTCGGCTCCACTTCGCATTGGCAGGCGCGACAGAGGCGAGATTGATCAAACGTTCCTTTCGCGCCGACTTAGCGATGGCAGGTCGCGTGGACACACCGAACGGCAATAAGAGCAGCGTATCGATCCCGTGCTGTATGAAGAAATCCGCGATTTCATCGCTGACTTTCGAACCATGAACCAGTGCAACCGTCACATCGGCTCGAACCCGATCAAGCTCGCCAGCAATTGCCTTTAGTGCCTGCACCTCTCGATCACCCGGTGATCGAGATGGTATAAGCGCTATCCACTTTCGGGATATGGCGGACTCGTTGCCTCGGAAATATAGAGGTAGCGACGTCTCTAATGGCAATGACCGGGTCTGATCTAGTAGCGCGTAGCCTAGGCGCTCTGCGCTGGCTCTTTCTTCATCCGTCCCCGACGGAGACGATTGCCTTCCAGCGCGCACTGAGGCAGCCGGTTCGAACACGAAGACGTGCGCGTCGACGCCTTCGAGTTTCTCACGGATCATTTTGGAGACGCGGCCCCAATCCAATCCACCATTGCCGCAGCCAAGTGCTGGGAGCCCAATGGATACCGGTCCCACGGTGTCGAGATAAGACCGCAGATCATCCAAGCCCGTCTCGATGTCTCCATATCGAGACGGCTCACGCCAATGTCGTTTCGTTGGGAAATTGATGATCCAGTCGCCGGAAAGGGATTTCCAGATGTGCATTTTCCCGGGCCGGACTTCGCCGCTCTTGCAGTCGCGTTGGTAGTCCCGGAACATCTCAGGATAACGCTGCTTGAACGCAAGAGCAACGCCAGCTCCCATCACGCCGACGCAGTTGACGGTGTTGACGCGAATGTCAACGGGAACGTCGAATATGTCGCCTTCTACAAATTCAAGCATGACCAACCGCTACTTTATAGAGCAGAAAGACACTGTGCGTATAACTTATCCGCCGCAGTTTGATTCCACCAATGTTCAACGAGCGACATAGCGTCTGCCTTTCCCAATGCAAACAACATGTCCAGCTCGTCCCTATCATCGACGACATCAACGATCTGGCTTTCATCCCTGTTTCGGCCAAGTACGTCGCCAACCAGATCATGATAACATACGAGCTTAAGCAATGTCTTCGCCGTCGCCGGTTTGATGACGCCAACCTTCTCGGTCAAAATATCAGCCATCATGGGCATTGCGCCGACGGGATGATTTGGATCGACCCTTTGTAATCCTCCATTTGCTGCCCAGCGCGACCGGGGCCCCTTGCCGATATCGTGGAGGTAGGCTGCAAGCTCGACTAGCTTTTTCGGCCGTTCATCCAGCGCAAGATATTCCGGCAACCCGAGCAGCCGCTGCACGACATCCAGAGTGTGAACGTCAACGGTATGCTTGTGGATGCCATTGGCAGATCGTAGCCCAACCAACTCTGCGGTTTGTGGCAGGCAGCCGAAATCCTGGCGCAACATGTCACGCAGAGCGGTGATGTTCTTGAAAGGTGCCGCTGCAGCCTTGCCAGCGTTCTTGACCACATAGTCGCATGCGGATGCATATATGAAAGCGATCTCACGCGGTCCGGTCACGGCGCTAGATTGGCTATTGTTTGCGAAATCCTTGAACCAATGGCGACGGTCTCGGCTTTCGAATTCGATGGGCGGAAAAGGGCGCCCGTGTGCGGTTTCTTCAACCCTCTTTCTCATCTCCTGATTCCAGACAACGCACCTTGCAGCTGCTGTTACCGGCACCCGGCCGTGAATCAGCACTTCTGCCATACGTCGGTGGTGATGATCATCGCTCTCTTTCTTCCATTTTAGGCTGTCGATCGCCGACCAGTTCAACTGATCAAGTTGCGCAGGATCTGAGTAAAATTGCGGAGGCACGACGGTATTTGCGGATGCATTGGTGAACACGGCATTCGCACCGTCGAGCAATCCAATCGGGAACTCAAAATAGAGGATCTCGTATTGATCGACGTTCTTCGCATTGATGACACTCAGGAGCATCGGGCTGCACGACCCGAAGTAAAATGGCACGTAGTCGTGGACACAACCGCCCGGAGCGCACTGGACTGCCATGGCTGCGCGCCGCGCCTGTATGCCAGCAGAAGCGATGGATCGGTGCTTCTTCGGAAACAAAGCGTGGTTGGTCGCAAGGAACCCATTCTGCAACAGCCCGGGCAGATTATCGATATGGGAAAAGTGATAAAAGTATCGGTGCGCATACTGAGCAGGTATCGGCAAATTAACCCCCTAAAAGCGGGGGCCCCACCGCCCCTGCACTTTTAACGAGATTTAGGGGTTGCAGTTCGCTTTTGCTAGAGGGTTTTCCAAACAGCCGGGACACCAGCAGCTGATCCCTAACAGGTCCTTTCTCAGCGGCGCCGCGTTGTTCCTGACGGCTTTGAGCGCACTGTTGTTCGTTCCGGCCGAAGCGCGCGGGCTGATTTGGGTTTCGATTGTCGTCAATTGCATTGGTCAGGTCGCCCTGGCCTTGTTGTCGTTGAACCTGCGCAATGTGTCGGGCGGCGGCCACATCTACCGCGCCATACGTCGTCTACCTGCGGCCCATTCACTTGGGTCATGGCGATATATTGCCGTCGGGATGTGGGTCGCCGCAGTCTTGGGTGGGGCTCTGACAGCAATGGACGCTGCCATGGCCTGGCATGAATAGATTGCTCCGTTCTGTGACGCGAGACGTCAACGCGAAATTGGTCCATGCCCTGCAACCGGGATGTTCGCACCATCGATTGACCTGGCGCAGTCGTCAATATCTCCCCACTGCGGTGACTGCGTCGGATTTGCAGCTGCTCTTGTTGCGTAGTCACCTTGTTGCCGAGATGTTCACGTTCTGGGCCAAAAAGATCGCATAATGTATCAACAGGAACGCAGCGATTTCGCAGACCATGCTCCTGGGGCGACGTGTCGTGCGCCGTCCTTAGCGGTGTTTCGGCGCTAATCGCACACCGACGCCGCCATCCGGAGCCAGTCCTTCCTCAACTCGACCGAGATGTGCGGTGGGTAGACCGTGATCGAACCGGAACATAGAGGAATCATCGCTGATATGGTCCAAAGGGAGCGGACTGCCGCGACACTTCTGCGGCACGGCAGTCCTGTTTGTCAGGCCGTCTTGAAGTTGCGCCTCGCGTTTATGTAGGACGACCGCGAGTTATTATGTCGCTCGAAAATCAAAGGGACGCGCATTCAGGAAGCCTCAACGGTTTTTCAATCTTTGCAAGAACCTCGGGTTTGGTGCAGGCGGGAAAGCCGGCAAGTCGCATCGTATTGATGAAGCGACGACGCTCGGCGTCACTCCAACCGGGTTCGTTCGCTATCAACTCGATGCTGAGATCGGGATGCGCCGCCATCGCCCGTGCGACGAGCGCTGCCGCCTCCGTCCGCCGCTCCGCTGCGGCCAGCGCCCCTGCGTGCGCCGCCCAACTCCAGCGGTTGTGCCGCTCGATCCCCAGCCGTTCGAACATCGTTACCGCCTCGGGGTAGCGCCCGGCCATGAAATAGGCAAGGCCGAAGGGCCTGTTGGCCCAGCCGGGGTAGTTCGGGTCGAGCTGGATCGCCCGCTCGACTAGATCGGCGCCGCGCTCGGGCTTCCCGAAGGTCGACGCCCAGCCGATATAGAAGATCAGGATTTCGGCGGCGTTTGGCGCCATGCGCATGGCCGCTTCATACTCGGCCTCCGCCCTTGCGAAGTCGCCACGCATGCCGAGACTGCTGCCGTAGACAGCGTGCGCCTCCGGATCGCTTGGGTCGAGCGTAAGCGCGCGCTCCGCGGCCGCATCAGCCAGGGCCCGATTCCGCTCCGGCTCAATCCCGAGACCGGCGAGCAGGTCGTGCGTGTGGAATAGCTCGACCCAGCCGCGGGCGAGTCCGGGATCGGACTGAACCGCTTGAGTGAGGAGCGAGAGTGCCGCCTCGAGATTCGCCTGGTCTAATTGCTCCAGCCTTTCGGTGCCGAGGAGATAGAGCTCATAGGCGTTAAGATTGCCGGGCACCTTGCGATGGGCCGCGATCCGGCCGGTCTCCTGGACCAGCCCGGCGCCGCCTCCAAGACGGTTCGAGATCTGCTCAGCGATCTCGGCCTGAATGATGAATACCTCCTTGTCCGGCCGATCCCACCGCTGCGACCAAAGGTGGCGGCCTTGCTTCGTGTCGATGAGCTGCGCAGTGACGCGTACGCGGTCAGCTTCGCGCGCGATAGAGCCCTCAACCACAAAGCCGACATCGAGCGCCTTGCCGATCTCGCGGACATCTATCGCCTTTCCCTTGTAAGTCTCGGTCGAGTTGTGGGCGATGACCGTAAATTCCGGAAACCGCGCCAGATCGGTGATGATGTCTTCGGTGAGGCCGTCAGCGAGGCGTCCGGTTGCCTCGTCGCCGACATAGTTGTCGAACGGCAACACCGCTACAGAAGGCTTACCGCTCACCGTCGCCGACGGCCAAAACTGCCAGGCTGCGCCTGTCAAAACAAGAAGAAGGGCTAGCACCGCTGTTCCTGTCCCAACCCAGGCCCGTTGAAACCGTATCACCGGTCGGCGTCTGGCTTGCCGTTCGATGATGATGCGGAACGCTTGCACTGGTTCGATAATGTTCTTCACCTTCTGTTCGCCCATTGGCTCGAAACCGAAGGCCAGCTTCTTCTCGACCTCCCGATGGTGGGAGCGACAGCGATATCGAGAATACGGCGCCGGCCGAGCACCGTGTTTTCGGAATGCTCGCGCACGTTTCTAAGCGCGAGCTCAATGCG
>Ga0228711_1011206_pt1 | contig 11478 bp, 9 predicted proteins | sample MedpolnodulmetaG_2_FD_177996 | JGI IMG/M metagenome (GOLD analysis project Ga0228711, IMG submission 177996) | Root nodule microbial communities from Medicago polymorpha collected in Santa Monica, California, United States - brown nodules | ecosystem: Host-associated > Plants > Roots > Nodule...
AGTTATTTGTTAGTTTTTTTTTTTTGTTGACAAAAGTCACTCTTGTTTATTTTGTTCCGTTTTTTATAACATGTATGTGTTGGACCGAATTTTATCTTATATACATTCGATACGTAAAAGGAGGTTCAAAGCTGCAAATTTCTCTAAGTCCACGATTAAAGGTTGTTGGGATTCGGCTACATTTAGGTCATTCGACAAAAGCCAAGTTTCAACAGAAAGTTTTAATTTAGTGAAGAAGTTGGCTTCAAATGTCCAGGACATGGGAGACAAGCAGTTTCTGGTCGAGGAAGTGCAACTCGTGGCAGTTTAGCTTTTTGTTGTTATTTCGTCTATGTATAAATAATAGTTTTTCATATGAAAAATGGGTCGCTAATCATTTATAGAATTTTAGCACTCGAAGTACCAGCGTCCAGAGAAAAGAGTCATCCAAAATGTATGCAAACTGATTTGTCGAACCACATTTACATTTAAATGCAATGCAATTTATATGTCTTTTTACTTGCATTTTTCTTTACTTCTTTCCGTCGAAAGACATTTACCTTCATACAAAAAACTGTTGTATTCATAAAGTAACCTATGAATATGATGAACATTCATTTATTTTTTGAAAAAAGATTGCACAACATGTCCTAAGATTTTTGGTTTGACCATGCTTGTAATAATCAAAATTAGCTCTGTGTTTACCGAAAACACTGGCAAACATTATGCTAATTGCTAGAATTCATTCGGTTGCTGTATATAACAATGTATTGTATTTATCAATTTAACTATGCTCACATGAAGGCTTATCCCCCATCGATCATAACTGGCAATAGAGGGACTGCTCCGCTTCTTATTTGTTGACATAAATCAATTGTTTTTTATTACTCCAAACTAAAATAGGGATTTACACTCATGTAAACATTAATAATAGTTCAGAATTAATCTCGATTTAATATAATGCACCTTAATTTTCTTACAATATATATCTGAGTCATATTTTATGCATTAATGTGATGTAACTTTTTGTTGATACAAACGTAGGCTACCAAAGGCTCATGTGAGAATAAATTTGAATTCATCCTAGGAATAGTAGGTTTATTTAAGAGTGGTTTATTTAAGAGTGGTAGTTGGGGTGAACAGGTAGGTGATGATATGAATTGTGAGCTCATAGAAAAATGGTAGGTATGAGTTTTGGAGTATAACAACCTAATAAAAACCAGTGGGGCTTGCAATACTCACATGTAGCCGTGGCCTCATAGAATTCTTTCATTCTAGGATGAGTACTACGTGACGTACAGTGGTGCCACAACAAATAAAGAACAAATTATGGTCGCTTCCACAAATTAAGGAGTACGAATCACTATGGTTCTTTTTATTTTTTTAGGTATATACGAAAATATATGCTAAGATGTGCCAGTGCCACAAATAACAAATATTTAGAGAAAAATTAATTTTTTAACTTTTTGAAAAATAAATTGATACAATTTTCAATACATATAATAATTTCTATTTTTGATATAAATGCTCGTATTAACATTTTCTTAAAATAAAATATTAAAAAAGACGAAACACAAAAAAATCCTACAACATAATTTCTTTTAAGACTTTTGCATTGTATTGTACCTATAAACATGATATATTTACCTGGGAGCACGCTTAAGCGTGCAACACCTGCACAACATTTTTTAAAATACTTCTTATGGTCCAAATGTAATCCGATGCTTTTCTTTGCAACTTTTGTAAATTTTAATGTATCCAGTACTAAAGATAATGCACATGCTAAACTTTCTAGATACGTTTAGTATGGGTGTTACTGCTAAATTGAGGTTTGTAACAGATTGATCTTTTAAGTTATTTTAGTCATAGATAAGTCCTTTAAGTTTGAGGTTTGTAACAGATTGATCCTTTAAGTTATTTTAGTCACAAATAAGCCCTTTAAGTTTGTAAAAGTTTTCGATTTAGTCCTTCAACCACATCATTGTTTGGTTAATAGAAGGACTAAATCAAAAACGTTTACAAAATTAAAGGACTTATTTGAAACCAAAATAACTTAAATGATCAATCTGTTACAAACCTCAAACTTAAAGGACTTATGTGTGACCAAAATAACTTAAAAGACCAATCTGTTACAAACCTCAAACTTAAAGGACCGATGGAGTAATTTAACCTATTTTTATCATAACTTAGGTTGTAGATGTCCAAATGGCGTCAAACCAAAGGCAAATGAAAAATAACATCCATATCTACAACTTTCATGAAGACACCTAAGCTCAATTCAAAACAGAAAGGAGTGAAAATGTTGGTGGAAAAAACACACGGTTTAGCTTTGAAAACGCACCGACCGTGCGTTTCTCCCTAGAAGCAGACCATGCATTTTTAACACTTGGCAACTGAAAAGTGCACGGTTTACTGTGTATACCATGTGTTTTTGCTGTATGCTACAACTGTTACAAAACTCTTTGGTCTTCCAATTTTAAAGCTTGTAAATCCGTGTTTAATGCCTTGTCTTGAGGTTCTAAGCTATAAATAGGTCCTCCATCAGATTTGTAATTATTTTGGAATGCTTGCAGACCTCATATAGTGAAATCAAAGTTCTACATTTTGTTCTAAGTTCATTTGCTTTAGTTTTTCTGCATTTTTACATTCTTGCTATTTATTTTTATGTTCTTTACAATTCTAGCAATTTACAATTAGCCATTTACAATTACGCAATTTATATCTATGCTTTTTTACTTCAATCTTTTTTATCCTATGATCATGAGTGAGTAGACCTTTTAGTCTTATGATTGTTGGAATAGTCTAATGACTTAATCATATTCAAACCAAGTATAGATACCTATTTTGTTTAAACTCTATTTTCTAATCTAATCTCATTGTTTTTAAACTCAGTAACAAGTGTTAAATGAAAGACTGAAAGATGAAGTTTAATAGTTGTTATTTCATCATCTCAAATATCAAACGAAGGACCGAAATGTGAAGTTTGATATTGGAACAAATGAGATTAGACAAAACAACACAAAACTTGATGGGAACACCTGAGATGAATAGTTTTGTGAAGCCTTGAGACAAAAAGATTCACACTTAAAGGCTATCAATAACGATCAATCATGAGAATAAGCTTGGTTGTTATTGAGATACATTTATGTATTACGAAAGGAAACATGAAATACAAAGAATTTTGTCTTTAAAAAATAATTTAACTTAAGAATAGAGAAATAGATTTGGAGTTTATGATTAGGCGTTAAGATGAAACCAACAATCCTAGGACTCTTTTTACTTGAATTTTAACAAAGCAATTATAAAACCAACCAACATTAAGATGAATTTTAACAAAGCAATTATTGAGATATAAACTAAAAACAAGATTGGTAATTACATATAATTCTATGTGGATCGATAACCTTTTACTACTCCATAGAACGATATCCATATTGGTATCAAGTTTTTGGCTTATTTTGTAATTGTTGAGAAATATGACCGACTATCTATTGACCACGTAAATTCGTTTGATCCGTGCAATTTTTGCAACTGAATTTCTTACATCTACAAGTACATGTTTACCACCCTGACTGACTGATTCATCAACTTAACGCAACGCAACGCAATCATCCAATCTTTCCTTTGACTCTTAACGGCCAGTCGGCCACGTTTCATGTTCCATTGTACCTTCCATTTGACTCCATCCTGCCACTTTTCATTTTGTGCACTATATGAAAATATATCTTACACCCCACACGCATATATATTTTCCAAAATAATTATATGAAAAATATGAAATGACACAATGAATAACTAAAATAATATCTGGTGTAATGTTTTTACACTATCAGTATGTAGTTTTGTTTTTTCAAAGGACGAATACATTGTTCTTAAATTCGGTAAAAAAATTTTTTTTTAATATTATTATCTGATAGGCGCATATGAAAACGCAAACAATAGAATACGTCAAACCCCTCAATAATTTCAATATTAAAAAAAAAAAATCCTTTTGTCAAAACATAAACTAAAATGATCCTTTTCCTCAAAAAATTAAACTAAAATGATCCTATTCTGTCTGATTGATTGTTTTCATACTTCCCCTTCTTTTCTTACTGAGATTATTCACACTTCTAATGAAGTGAAACATAGGTAATAAGATTGGGTGAAAGAGAGACCAATGTGCTTTTTAATTAAGATTTGGACTCAAGTGTAATATTTCCACTTTTTTTAATGATATATTTTTCCAATTCTTTATATATTTAATTATAATTGTAAAAAGAAATACTACATCACACCTAAAAAAAACAGACACCAAACACATCCTCTATCACTGCCTATATATCATATCATCGTCTTGTGATTTTGAATCTACGTGCCATTGCTCACTATTGTTTAGAGGAGATTACACTTGCACAATCTTCACTAAAAATAATTTTGCACTTGCACTTCACAGTTTAGACACACAGACATGTCTCCGTTGATTATTGTCTTTGCTACAATTGCGGCAGCGATTATCATTTACCGTCTCTTAAACCTAATAACCAAACCTTCCTTACCTCTTCCACCCGGGCCAAGCCCATGGCCCATCGTCGGAAACCTACCTCACATGGGACCAGTACCACACCATGCCCTAGCAGCTTTGGCCCTTAAACACGGCCCTCTCATGCACCTCCGATTGGGCTACGTCGACGTGATTGTCGCCGCTTCCGCCTCCGTGGCTGAACAATTCTTAAAGGTTCATGATACCAATTTCTCTAGCCGTCCAACTAACTCCGGCGCCAAATACATAGCATATAATTATCAAGATCTTGTATTTGCTCCCTATGGGCCACGGTGGCGTTTGTTAAGGAAAATATCGTACGTTCACATGTTCTCTTCTAAGGCTTTGGATGAATTTAGACACATACGTCAGGTAAGGATCATTTTTCGTTTTCATGCAGTTATGTTCATCGTTTTTTTAGGAAAAAGTTGTGCTTGATAAATAATAATATCTATGAGTTTTTTTATTTTATTTTATGAAAAGCTATCTGTAAATGAATTAATGTATAGTCGTTTGCAAACTTAAACATTTAATATATTTGTAAAGTTCTTTAAAAAAAAATTGTAAAGTAATTTAGATTATAAAAATTTGAATTAACAAAAATGCACATATAATGCAGGAAGAGGTAGCAAGGTTGATCCGCAATTTGGCAAGTTCAGGGTCCAAAGCAGCAAACTTAGGACAAATGTTGAATGCATGTACGACAAACGCATTGGCTAGGGTAATGATTGGACGGCGAGTATTTAATGAGGGGAATGGTGGGTGTGAATGTGATCCTAGGGCTGATGAGTTTAAGTCTATGGTGGTTGAACTTATGGTATTGGCTGGAGTTTTCAATATTGGTGATTTTATTCCTGCTTTGGAGTGGCTGGATCTTCAAGGTGTGCAAGCCAAGATGAAAAAATTACACAAAAGGTTTGATGCATTTTTAACAAACATTATTGAGGACCATAGGATTTACAAGAGTGAGAAGCACAATGATTTGTTGAGTACGTTGTTGTCACTCAAAGAAAAACTTCCTGAGGATGAAGACAAACTCAATGATACTGAGATCAAAGCATTACTCTTGGTACGTGTACATTCTATTGTCCAATTAAATCTTGTTTGTTTGTTTGCTTGATAAAAAGAATACTTTTTTTTTTTGGTCTAGAGAATACTTTTAATTTGTTAAAAAAAAATCATCTATTTATTCAAGCTTACAAAAACTGACGACAAACGATTTGTAATAATTCTGGAAATTTAAGTAGTAATTGCGGAAAAGTCGTAATTATATCAATATATTAAAATAAAATATCATTATTTAATTATAATAAAATGAAAATAATGTTGGTCCCGGAAAAAATTATATTTTCTCTTGAAAGAAACAATATTATATTTTCATACATGTTTTTAAAATATCTCTTTATATAATGCGAGAAATGAAACCAAACTCTTAATATTTTATCCACTAATGACCATATAACATATAAAAATCCATGTTAAATAAGTTTTATTTTATTGTTTAACAAAGGTCGTTTGTTACTTTTTATGCGACAATCTATATATAAAAAAAATGTGAATTTATTAATCTTTGATAAGACTTTATAAAGTCAAATTATTTTCAATAAAAATTAAAACATTAATGAACTTCTAAATAGGTTTAATAATTTTCATGAGAGTTCAATTTTTTGTGCTTGTAGAACATGTTCACAGCTGGAACAGATACAACAGCAAGCACAACAGAGTGGGCAATTTCTGAACTAATAAAAAATCCAAAACTTATGGCTTGTATCCAAAATGAGTTGGACACTATTGTGGGACGAGATAGATTGGTAACTGAACAAGACATGACCAACCTTCCTTACTTAGAGGCTGTTGTGAAGGAAACATTTCGTCTTCATCCATCAACCCCTCTATCCCTCCCACGGGTTGCAACACAAAGTTGTGAGATCTTTAACTACCATATCCCTAAAGGTGCTACTCTATTGGTCAATGTTTGGGCCATATCACGTGACCCTAAAGAATGGTCTAACCCATTAGAGTTCAAACCAGAAAGGTTTCTCCCTGGTGGTGAGAAGTTTGATGTTGATGTTAGGGGAAAAGACTTTGAGGTGATACCTTTTGGTGCTGGACGTAGAATATGTGCTGGTATGAGTCTTGGTCTTAGGATGGTTCAACTTCTCACAGCAACGTTAGCTCATGCATATGATTGGGAGTTGGAGAATGGTCAAAGTCCTGAAAAGCTCAATATGGATGAAGCATATGGGCTCACCTTACAAAGAGCAGTGCCTATTTTGGCCCATCCTCGTCCAAGGCTTTCACCACATTTGTACTTGTAATCATCATTCTATTATTGTGGATAATCTCAACTTTTAATAAAGCGAGAAAAAATTGAGTTTCTCAAGTTGTTTAAATAAGGGTTTACTTAGTTATTTACCTTAAATTCAAGTTTGCTTGTAAACTATTAATGGGCCATAGAGGACATTTTGCCTCTGGGCTTGGTTGCTTGTATTTTATGTTGATAAACTAAGAAACGCAAAACGTTTGTAAATTGTAAATTGTATTGATTAATGATAAAACCACGATTTCTATTTGTTCTCTCTTTCTTTCTTTCCATTAAAACTTTTGAGGTTTTCTTTCAGTATATGATTATGATGATTGGTTTGTTCTGCAGTTCTGTTTTGGGAGATAAAAGTTTGCAGATAAAATCCAGTGAACACTCTGATTTATGGGAGACTAATGTTACGTTTAGTTTAGTGTGTGTTTGGTTTGGAAGAGAAATTGTGAAGAGAGAAGTTGGTAACAGAGAGTATCAAAAGAGAGAGAAAAGATGAGAAATAGGTTAGATTTGATGTATTGTTTTGATTAAGAGAAAGATGAAAGAAATAAAGAAGAGAGAAGTGTTAATTATTTATGATAGTACCAAAATACCCCTAGATATTTTAAAATCACCGATAGCAATAGTAAAAAGCACAAAAAATCCATTGATGCAGCTCACCCCACCATCAGACTTACAATCGTAATTATTATTTTTTATTTCTAAAGCAATCCAACCCATAGCTATCATTTTTCACAGCTTTCGTGATTTACTTACCATCCCATTTGATGTAATAGACTTAGAAGACTTACATTTGTCAATTTGTGGGGCCTTAATAATTTGGACCCCAACTCATATATGAATGGGGCTTAAAATATTTAAAGATGATAAGTCCCATTTTTTATAAGCCCCAAAATTGTAAGTCCCACATATGAAGGGGATCTAAAGTTGGCCATTTTTTTTTTCACCCAATTTTTTTTTCTGCATTATTTTTATTTCTTTTAATGAATTCAACCCAAATAAATTCTATTTATAAAGTTTGTATTGTTATTCAAAACAACTTATTTTAAAACAACTTTTTTTTTTATAAAAAAAAGCTTATTAGAAACAAATAATTTTATGAAAAACAACTTATTCAACAGCTTATTAAAAAAAAGCTTATTCAAAACAACTTATTTTAAAGCATCTTATTTTATGTAAAACAGCTTATTCAAAAATGCTTATTTTATGAAAAACAACTTATTACGATCTCTTTTTTAAAAACAACTTATTTTATGCAAAACAACTTATTTTAGAAAACAGCGTTTTAAAACAACTTATTTTATGCAAAACAACTTATTTAAAAAAATAACATATTTTATGGAAAACAACTTATCCAAAAAAACTTATTTTATGAAAAACAACGTATTACGATCTCTTTTTAAAAACAACTTACTTTATGCAAAACAATTTATTTTTAAAAACAACTTATTCAAAATAGCTTATTTTAAAACAACTTATTACAAAGAGAAATGGTTATTATTATTTCATTGTTACTTTAATTAATATTTGAGTTTAATTTTATACATGGCCAGTAGATTTTTTCTTTGACAAAGTATCAGTGATGTTTTTGTCATATTTTTTTGATGTGTTAGCATATAATTTATCAAGTCTTATAATACAAGATGACTAGTGTTAATAATACATTTTTTAACATTTTTTTTTTATATCAAAACACATTTAATTTTTGGATGAAGTTCATGTCCTTTTGAAAGATAGTTCAATAAAACTCATCTTGAAAAGATACTGGTAAAGATATATAGATTCGCAAACAATGCTAAGATAATTTTTCTTTACATTTATGAATTCAAGTTTATTTTTACTACACATGACAGCATGACACTTCTATATTTAACATAAAACTGAAACTTGTATTAATCATAGATATACACATAGATATATTCTTATTCTTAGTGTTGCAGCCACACTGGGGGTATGATCACAGAGTTCTTCAATAAAATTACGTGTTTTACATTCTTAATCTAAACAAGCTGTATTACCATTCCAAACATAGCCTAACCTAAGAGGAGATACGTGGTCGAAGTGTTGGCCTTGTCAAGCTCAATTACGTGATCTCCAATACCATTCCAAACATAGCCTACTAGTTGACATAAAAGTTGTATGATAGTAGTGTATATATATACCTCCTCTGGTGTCGGTTTCAGATTTTTCTCAAACTCAATTGGTCTACCCACCACCACATGCATGGGATGTTTGAATGGTATTGGAGATCTAGAGAGGAGACAAGGTTAATTTGTGTTAAAATTAAGCTCTATGGAACACTGGCTTGGGTGCCAAGTAGTTTAAGCTTTATGCTTGTGCACCACACAATTAACTACTATCTTTATAAAATAAGCTGTTTTTTAAAATAAGATGATTTGCATTGTTTTGAATAAGCTGTTTTTATTTTAAAATAAGCTGTTTTTTTAAAATTTATTAATTATATTATTCTAATAAATAAAAAATTTAAAAGATATGTTTTACAAAATTTTAGTTGGGCCAAAAGTTGACCCTCAACAAGGCCCATCAATAAAACATAAAAAATGGGGTTAGGGCCTAATGTAAATTTATTTAAGAGGGGGCCAAAAAATTGGGACTTTGAAGACGGCTAAAATATTGGGGCTTTACAATTTAGGGCTTTGTTGACGGCTCTAGTACTAGTTTTTCATTCATTCCCCCACATCTTTCTTTTTTTTCTTTTCGAATTCATGTGTTCTCTATTCTCTTATTTATCCCCTTTAGGGATGAGAATAGGCTAAGTCGAGTTAGGCTTTGCAAGACCCAAGCCTGACCTGCAATATTTTTTTAAAGCCTAAGCTTGCCCTACGGCCTGTCATAGGCCTACTTTTTAGGTCTGAGTCTGACCTTCTGAAAGCCTGATACGACATGCTAGCCTGTTTAAAAGCCTGTGAACATCTTTAAATAAGTAATGTGATCGAAGTTTAAATGGACTAGTGAACTAATAGTTCAATTAAATTAAACTCTCTTTTGATAATCAACAAGAGATTTTAGGGAATTCAACTATATATTGTATCATATTTCTATTCTAGTTTATAATAATACATTTATATATGCAAAAACTTAATGTATACTAATAAAGTTTAAATTATTGAAAAAGTTTACAAATTTATATTTTAATTCAAAGTACAAAATATAATATAATAATAAATAATATTATTCATATTATTTAAATAGGTCGGCCTAATAGACTTAAGAGGTTTTCTGAGAGACCTGACCTTTTAAGCTAAATAGACTTAAAAAAAAGCCTAGGCCTTCTCTATTTAAGAAAAAAGTTTGACCTGTCGTAGGTTAGGTTGTAGGCCCCTGTAGGCCGGTCTAGACTATTCTCATCCCTAATCCCCTTCCACCTCAAGATATATACATTAATTAATAATAAAAAAATGAATGATACCTACTTCTTCACATAGGCCTCCACTTCCTCAACTTACTCTTTGATGCATAATCACTATGTTCAGGTTGGATTGTCTTCTTCGTTTGCAGTTTGTAACTGTGTTTTTGCCCTATCTTGGTTGATCAAAAAAATAAGGGCAAAAAAGGGACAACAATGAAAGGCACAGTTTCTCTAGACTTTCTTCGTAGTTTTGCGGAGAAGAGAAAAAGCGTGGGACCCACACCAAATTGGTCTCTCTTCCCTATTTCTTCGGTCACCCAAACAAGAGAAGTGCAGCATCTCCTTCCTTTTTCTCTCTTCAATACTTCTCTCGCCTCTATTTCTTGCTAACCAAACACAGTGTTAGGATGCGTTTCTTTCGGCTTTAAAAAAAAAGGAAATGTTAACGAGCGCACTAATGACATCTTTGAGAACTTTAAATAGTAAATTTTTATGGAAAACTGTGCATTCAATGCATCGGAAATTTAAATATTAAACTTTTTCAATGAATAATTTCTTAACTAGGAAACCTTATAGAGTGCCCTTAGGGCATTCGTTAACAAGACTCTTAAAAAAAAATAGATTTTGAGTTAAAAGAATCTATAGATTTTTTTTAGAGATTTTAAAAAAAAATCTAAAACTGTTAGTGTTTGTTTACTATCATAAAAATCATTTTTTTTTAAGATTTGAAACCCTTACATTTGAGTTCCTTGTATTTAGACAAAATGTGATTAGAAAGGACTACATTAGAGAGATGTAGCACCTGCAATAGAAAATATGGTATAAATTTACTTAGATGATTTGAGCATGTAAAGAGAAAACCTGTACGTAGAGCATATTAGATGGAGAAGAGTGAGAACAAAAGAGGCGGAGAAAGACCTTAAAAAACTATAAGAGAAATTATTATAAAAGATTTAGAGGTTAACGAGTTTGATCTAAATATGATCCAAATATAATTTATGATAGGATACTGTGACATAATTTGATCTATATATGTGACTCCATTTAATGGGACAAGGTTTATGGTTGTCGTTATATTTGTTGCCCTTGCATCAAATAAATTCCAGAGAAAAAAAGATCAAATAAACATTCTTCTAAAAAAACAACTCAAACAAGTGTGCTTATAGTTCTTTTAAACAAAGGTATCCCCTTGCACATAAGTATTAAATTTGTGGGGGTTATTTGCAAAATTTTTATAATGATACAAAATTTAGACGAAAAAAACAAAAAAAAAAAAAAGTGAATTAACCC
>Ga0228711_1011208_pt1 | contig 11475 bp, 15 predicted proteins | sample MedpolnodulmetaG_2_FD_177996 | JGI IMG/M metagenome (GOLD analysis project Ga0228711, IMG submission 177996) | Root nodule microbial communities from Medicago polymorpha collected in Santa Monica, California, United States - brown nodules | ecosystem: Host-associated > Plants > Roots > Nodule...
TTAATTATATTATTTTATTTTTTTTTTTGAATTGATTTATTCTGCAGGAGAAAATGCTAGTCACAATATATATTTCAACGAACTAAGTCAATGAGTCATAAAGATATATAATATATTTAATTTATATAAATAAAAAAAAGATATAGATAAAAAAAGTAGACAAATAAGACGTATTATTTTATATAGAGTAGTGAGGAATTATGGGACAAAAAATACATCCGCTTGGTTTCAGACTTTGTACAACTCAAAATCATGATTCTATATGGTTTGCACAACCAAGAAATTATTCCCCAAAGGACAAGTTGTGCTATCGCCTATCTGTCTTAGTGGTGTTGTCTGCTGTGATTTTCTGCTACGTATTCATTCTTCTGATTCCTCATTTGTTTTGCATTATATTGGGTTCAAAAATGTTTATTTGTTCTTTAAGAACATTTGTCATATCTATATTTCCGTCAAGTTATTGTACCAAATCAATATATGTACAATATCTTTTTGTAGTAGTTGGAACTAATGAACTATCACCAATGTTACATTGCTTCTGAATTATTTTAGTAGATCAAAACCAGATAAGTTTTTTCCTTAAGTAACTTAAAGAATCAATCTATGGTTATGGCATAACACGTTTAAATACCATTTACAGCGTTCAACTTCAGGGTTTCACCGATCTCACAATAAACTTTTCACACTGATTTTTTTTATTTTTTTTATTATCCTTTCTCCTTCCCTTTCCTTGTGGTTATAAATATTGGCAAAAGAAATTGCCCGTGTTTAAATGATATTTCAATATTTAAGCCAGTTTAGCAGTAGAAAATGATATATAGACTCGGTCAATTTATCATATTCCCGGCACTGGAAAAGGATTTATCATGAACTACATGTATGACTTTCCGGAAGCTATAAACTGGTAGTACCGTTGTATCTTTTGATGATAGTTATTGCAAAGAAGCTACAAAGTCATCTATGAAAATTAGGTAATTTAAATACCTCATTATTGTGCTTAATTGTTCTGACAAATCAAAACAAGCACCATATATTCATGTCATACAATAAAGACACATACTGGCTTTGTGAATTGTACTTTTTCTTCCTGGATTCTAAGATCATCAATTTTTGCATCCTAATAGTTAGTGAAGTTTTTTTCTCAGCTATGTACTCTCTCCGGTCCTATTTATAAGAAATTTTTTTTTTAAAAAAATGGTTCTATTTATAAGAAAAAGTCACAGCTTTTAAGGTACATTTATTGTTTAAAAGACTTTTATAGACCTCATTTAATGTTGGTCTTTTCAACATTAGTGGGTATATTTAATACTTCACAAATTTTTATGAGGACATATTTGTAAAAACATTTAAAAAATTGCAACAACTAATGATTGTCTTGGTTTTGATGATTTTTTATTTCTTTTCTTATATAAAGGATCGGAGGGAGTACTTTTACAAACATAACGCCAGACACAAACCCCCATCTCCAGAGCGTTTCAAAAAATTTACTGCATCCATCAAGTAATATGCATTTGTTCATTGATATGTTGCCACATCATCTAACATTTTGAAAACATATGGTTTAACATAAACATGTGAGTAGTGATATTTGTGACAACATTTTTTTTTTTATTGGTAAAAAAAATGAAGGAGAAATGGAAGAGGGAGAATTAGCACGTAATATGAGTATTAGAGAGTTGTTAAAAAGTTGTCACAAAATGATTGTATCATTTCCTAACACGTATGTGTGTAAAAATTTTGTCCATTTGATCTTGTATACTCCCTTGTTCCAAATTATAGAGTACTTTAGCAATTTCACATAGATTGAGAAATGTAATTAATGTTGTGTAGAAAGAAAGAATTGTGTGTTGTTTTACAAAAATATAATTTATTAATGGTATGGAAATATAAATTAAAATAATTGAAAAATGATAAAGTAATAAATTGTTAAGAGATAAAAAAAAATGGTTAGAGAGAATCTCACAAGTTGACAACACAACACTTTGTCAGTTTGGTGAGGTAATTGATGAAAATTAGGTTTAACGATGAAGCAGTACAGTAAGCTCACTCACTCTCTTTAGCTTATTGCGTCAATCTCTTCTCCATTGCTCAGGTAATCGCTTCTTTCCTCTTTTTCCTTCTCTCTCTTTTTGTTCAGAAATTCATAATCAATGTGCTTTTTTTTGTTAGGTTATATAGGATTGGACAACCCTCCCCTTTTAGCCATGTTTAGGTTAAATGTGTATCAGATTATTTAGGTTCAATGTGTATCTACAATGGACTCGTTTTATAGTTATTATTAGGGAATCAATGTTGGCTCCTTGCATATCACTCATGCTTTACATGTTAATTGTTATTCGTTTATTGTTTTGAGAAGGCAGGCAGGCAGGCGTAGATCATGGTTGGTACAATCTCAACAACCGATGTGCATAACATTCAAAGACATAATGCAGGCGACATGATTAGCGATTTACCTGAGGGCATTCTTCTTCATATTCTTTCCTTACTCCCTACCAAAGATGCTGTAAGAACTTCCGCATTGGCAAAGAAGTGGAGGCACTTATGGACCTACTTATCTGCCTTTGATTTTCAAACTGGTCGATATGATTCCGAAAACCAAAATCAGAACAACACGGCAAATTGCCTCTTAGATCTAGTTGCAAGATTACTGCACAAATCTAATCGAGTAGAAAGGCTTTGTGTTCAAACATTTGAAAGTGTTGTTGGTGCGGACAAAGTTACTTCCTTAATAACTTCTGTTGTGAAGCACAAAGTACAAGATCTTGAACTTTCACTAGGTGATCAAAATGATAAGTTTGTGTTACCACATAGTTTCTCATCTTTCGAGTCATTGACCAAACTGTGTTTAGGACTCAAGTTCACTCTACATATTCCTAACGATATTCGTTTTCCTAGCCTGAAGAAATTAGTGGTTTCTGAAGTTACCTTTGCAGATGAGATGTCAGTTCAACAACTTTTCTCTGGGTGCTCTGTTTTACAAGAGTTGACCTTGTACAATTGTTATTGGGAGAATATAGAGCAGATCACTGTTGCAATTTCCACATTAACCAAGTTGACCATCAATTTTGACCTCTTTAGCGTTGCTTATGATCATGATATGACACTCATGATTGATGCTGTGAATCTTTTATCGTTATGTTGCACATGCATTCAAACAATAGAAATTATCCCTGTTAACTTGACCTCCGTAGTTGATGCATCTATTGATCTTGAGTATGACCATCCAAGTAGTGAATCATATGCTGCTCATTGTGTATTTCAGCTATTGAGTGGACTTAGTAGTGTTCAGTCTCTCACACTATATAATAACACTCTTGAGGTATGTTTGCCTATTTGCTTATCATCTTCATGTTTTTTTTATAATACCTAATGAGATTGTTGACTTTAGTTATTTGTTTCTTATAATCGTTCCATATTTTCTGTATTACACAGTACCTAACATAGCTTTGTTTCCATTACTAGTGTCTTTACTATACAAAGGATACTCTCCATCTCCTTCCTACATTTAACAATTTGACACATCTTAAAGTGTTTGCTGGGATTCCGGAGAACACTAATGAAGTACTGATGGACATTCTCCGAAAGGCTCCTGAAGTGGAAGTTCTTGAGATTCCTGGGGTGGTATGTTTTATTTTCTTCACCAGTGCTTGTAATTGCTATGTTTCAAGGCTAACAATAATATTATTTCTGTCGATTGACTTGTTTAGTGATTCTTGATTAGGTACTTAACTACTTGGATGGTGAAGATTTGATATTGAACTCGGTGCCTTGTTGTTTCAAATCTTCTCTCAATCGATTATGCTTTTTAAATTTTTATGGGAATGAATATGAAATCCAATTCGTTAAGTTTATCTTGAAAAATGCCCCATATTTAGGGGATATCAAAATACACTGTTCGAGACATTTATTAGCTGATAATGAGAAGGTGGATGATATCTGGAACCAATTGGACGATGTAGGAGGCCCGGAAAGTTGTGTCATCGATTTTTTGTAAATATTCTTTCTTTTCTTCTCTCTCTTTTTTTTTTGTTGTTGCAGTGATTCATTTTACTAATTTAACTTCATTTCATAATATATGTAGAGTGGTTGTTCTTACTTTTACACTTGACATACCGAAGCATAACACAATTTTTGGCCCCAAAAAGAATCTAAAACTTGTCTTTCCAACTACACCTTGGTGGTTTTGCCTTACTTAGAAATGTTGGAACACTTAGTCAGCAGAGAGATAGACACTTAAATGTGGGTCCCAGTTCCTATGTGGAAAGTGGGAGGTTTGATTGAAATAACTAATAAATTCATGAAAAGGTATTGCAAGGTGAACTTGAGGAATTGTCTTAGTTGTTGTTAGCTATCCGAGTTCATATATTTGGTTAGTATTAGTACTTCAAAATTATTTATTCTTCAATTGTACCAAGTCTATATTGGGCCACTTGCTTGAGATCATAAGCAAAACTTTAATGCTGACTTGATTGACATGAAAGCTAATTCAGAAATCCTTAATTTATGTTTTTTATCGACATAATTTCTTAAAGCTCGTTTTCAGTAAAATCTTACTTTTTTATTTTTTAAAACTAGAGACTTTCGTTTTGTTTTATTTTCTTTGTATTACCTTCAAATTAAAAGTATGTGGCTGATGTTCTTTATCATAATAATAATATTTTTAGTATGTGAAGTAGGTATTCTATGATATTTTCATGATATGAGCCTAAATTAGTTCCTTCAGATTTGGTTGCTGGATTAAGTTACAGGGTGTTTGAAATAAGTTTCACAGGAATATGAACAGTGTTTAAATTTAAACTTTTCTTTTGATTTGACTTGGGAATGATTTGTTATACCTCAACTTTCTTTTCCTTTGCTTTTCGTTGCTGGAGACATATGGGGGAATTTGGAAGATTTGTGTGTGATTATAGAGGGGTTTGAGATCTTCATTCTGAAAGTATGTTGAGCTGCTCACTGTTATTTGTTTTCACTGTTTCAGCTCCAGCTACTACGACGATGAATCTGATGAAGATGAAGTGAGTAAAATACTTACACTTTACATAATAGGATGAGTTTATTTTTTTTTTTGGAAATAATAACAGGACAAGTTATTAGTGGCTGTTTCATTGTTAGGTGGAACACATTGAATGCCTTGGTCTAACGTTCACTGTTGTTTTCAGGCTTCAAATTATGCGGTGCTTCCTGCTGCAGGTAAGAATGGACATGCTCCTGACTGATTAATTATTTTCTCACTCTCTCCTTATTGTCTGTGCTTTTTATGAAGGATTTGAGTTATAGTGAACCTATTATGCTATTTCCTTTAATCTATATGAGATAATATTTTGTGGATTCTAAAGTATGAGAAATTGAACTTCCTAATCTCAGATGCACTTTGAAAAACTTGACGCATCAAGGATGAAGACCCCTCAAAGGACAAGTTGTGCTATCTGTCTTAGTGGAGTAGAGTGTAGACTTTTGTCTGCTGTGATTTTCTGCTACTTATTTAATCTTCTGATTCCTCATTTGTTTTGCATTATAGCGGGTTGAAAAAACTTTTTGTTCTTTAAGAACATTTGTCATATCTTTATTTCTGTCAAGTTATAGTACCGAATCAGTATATGTACAATATCTTTCTTTATTAGTTGGAACTAATGTACTATTGCCAATGTTACATTGCTTCTGAATTTTTATAGGAGATCAAAACCAGAACAAGTTTTTTCCTTAAGTAACTTCAAGAATCAATTTAAGGTTATGGCAGAACATGTTTAAATTCCATTTACAGCGTTTAACTTCAGGGTTTCACGAGATCTCGCAATAAACTTTTCACACTGATTTTTTTTTTTATCCTTTCTCCTTCCCTTTCCTTGTGGTTATAAATACTGGCAAAAAAAATTGCCTCAGTTTAAATGATATTTCAATAGATAAGCCGGTTTAGCAGTAGAAAATGATATATAGACATGATCAATTTATCATATTCCCGTCACTGGAAAAGGATTTATCATGAACTGTATGTATGACTTTCCAGAAGCTATAAACTGGTAGCACCGTTGTATCTTTTGATGATTGTTATTGCAAAGAAGCTTCAAAGTCATCTATGAAAATTAGGTAATTTAAACACCTCATATTATTGTGCTTCGGTGTTCTGAAAAATCAAAACAAGCACCATATCAAATAGTTAGTGAAGTTTTTCGTTCTCTGCTGTTTACTTTTACGAACATAATATCAAAGGCTAAATGAATAAGGTGATTTAATGAAAAGAAACACATCACAGTAGAGTATTCCTCTCCAAAGCTCCTTTTTTTAGAAGAAAGATACGAGCTTGGTAACACGGAAAACAATTTTGGTCATATAAAATGTCATGAAGGGTACAAATTTCTAGTATCTTGAAGCACATCAATATGCAATATGTTCAAAGCAACATGGATTGGCGGATATTTAAAAAATATATACAATCATAGATCCTTCATAAAGAAATTTAATATATAAAAGAAAAGGAACATATCATTGAAGAGGAAGACACCATTATATTCAAAGAGATATTATCGTAATATCGTTGAAGAGCGAATTAGGTTTCCAATTTCTTTTAGAAGTCTCAAATTAGTTTGTGTTATGTGGTGTTGAGCTGGCGGATAGGTGGTCTTGTCACATAAGCAGATAATATCCATGTCACACCTCCTAACAAATCAACTTAATAGAAGGACTAAATTGTCCAACATTATTCAAAATCAGTTTTTTTTTTTTTGCTTATTTACAAAATGTAAGGGGTTAAATACTCTCAACCCCTACAATATTAAGAGGCAAATTTGAGATTTACTCAATGAGTTGTTTAATTGCGGTTGTTGTTATGGGAAATCTGTAAGACTTTTCTAGTTTGTAGTAGTGTACAGTTTTAAACATATATAAGTCTAAGAAATGTATAGTTAATCAAAAGTCCATTAGCTTTCGAAAAGATATAAACTTTTATTTTAACCAATCAAAATGGAATATATTGCTCAAAGGAAAGGTGATTCACCCCGCACAAGGTGAACTAAAAGTGATGAATCACCTAATATCTGTTACAAAGACAAGGAACCTAACAAGAGGTTGTCGCCACGGAAAATAAAATAAAAATTATATGACACTCATACAAAGGAGTGAGTGTCTGCACCAATCATGAAAACCAAAAGCAATTGGAACATAATTTGAAGATAACCATAAAAAGGAATTCAGCTTCACCTTTTCAAGAATACTGTGAGGATCGATTACCGCATTTTTGAATACACGGATGTTTCTATCCTTCCATATTGCCCAAGCACAAGCAAGCTAAATAACCTTTAAATAAGAGTGAGTAGTTCGCGGCATACCTGCCAAATGAATAAACTGAAGATAGTGATCCTTAATATATCCTGGAAAGACAAAAGAAAAGCCAAGCCATTGACATACTAAGTACCAAACAATCCCAATTAAATCACAACCAATGAAGAGATGATCCGCCGTCTTGATGATACCACACCCTCCAACACAAAATTATCATTAGGTTGAAGAACATGTCGCATCACCAAGTTTGACCTTGTCGGAATTCTATCTTGAAGAAGACGCCAAGCAAAAAGAGAAACTTTAGAAGGAACTAGCTTATGCCAAACGTTGTTGTTTTCACCATCAGCCACCGGTTCATCTACAGATGTTAAGAAACAGTATGTCTCGCAAACCGAATAATCGTGGATAGGATCTAGCAGCCACCTCCAATAGTCCTGAATGTTATCCTGCAAAATAACGTTATTCAACAAAGCAGGGCACTCCCTCACACTATCCTTCTCCCACGCCAACAGACGTCTCCTCCACCCTAAGCATTTCCTCCTTCCTCCCACCCCAATCTCGCCATATCCTCCACCGAACAATCCTTATGCACTGATAATTCATACAGACGACTAAACTAAAGCTTTAAAGGAGCTCCACCCAGCCAATTATTTGTCCAAAAGAAAGTATTTCGGCCATTACCTACCACCCACCTAATATTGTCATCAAACCAACTCCCTACTCCCGACCCAACCCCTTCCCTCACGTGACACATCATCCTCCACCACGCAGAAGTGTTTCTTCCCCCTTCCTGAATTCGGCAACCCTCCTCCCCATACGGGCCTTTAACACTCGGTACCACAACCATTCCTTATTAACTAACAACCTTCAGCACCACTTCCCTAATAGAGACAAATTAAATTCCCCCAACCTCCGAACCCCCAAACCACCTCGATCCACAGGTAAACAAATAGAATCCCATTTTATTCAAGCAATTTTTTAAAAGACCTCACAACCCTCCAAAAAAAAATTACAATAGATTCAATATAAGAAATTATACCTGTAGGGGCCTTGAAAAAAGAAAGAAAGTAAACCGGAAGAGAGGACAAGACAAACTTCAGAAGAACCAGACGACCACCAAAAGATAAGAACTTATTATTCCACGACGACAATCGAACAATAATTCGATCAACCACAGGTTTCCAAAAATTGAGTTTCCTACCATCTACGCCAATAGGTAACCCCAAATGCATAAACGAGATCGTACCAGTTCTACAATTTAAGACTAAAGCAACTTTTGACAACCAAGTAGGAGGGATGTTAACACCAGTCAGCATACTTTTATTAAAATTAACCTTCAACCCCGACACCTCCTCAAGTAATAACAACACAGCCCGAATCGAACACACATTTAGCCAACATTTTTCACCAATAATAAGGGTATCGTCAGCAAACTGAAGATGAGACAACTTGACCTCCCCTTGCCTTCCAACACCATACGCATGAAACAAATTATTTGTCACCAAGGCCTTCATCAAAACATCAAACCCTTCAGCCGCCAATAAAAATAAAAACAAAGAGAGAGGATCCTCTTGTCTTAGCCCCCTCTCTATAGGGAACTCCTCCGTTGGACACCCGTTCACAAGGACCGATGCAGTAGCCGTTACTACACATTCTGTTATCCACTTCCGCCAAAGAGTTGGAAAAATTCATGTTTACCATCACCGAGTTTAAATAATTTAGGTCCACGGAGTCATAAGCCTTTTCAAAGTCTACTTTAAACAATAACAACTCATTGTTCATGCGTCTAGCTTCATCAACCACCTCGTTAGCAATAAGAATGCCATCAAGAATCTGTTTGCCGCGAACAAAGGCTGACTGAGAATTTGACTCTACAAAACCCATGACAGATCGTAACCTATCCGCGAGAACTTTTGCTAACACCTTATACATGCAACCAACCAATGAAATGGGTAGAAAATCAGCAAGCCTCTGAGGGCTATCCACCTTTGGAATCAAGGCAATAAACGTCGAGTTTACACCCTTTGTCAACTTCCCATTTCAATTTAATTCCATTAAAAATCTCATAAAATCATCTTTCAATTCTTGCCAAAAATCTTTAATGAAACCAAAATTTATTCCATCTGGGCCAGGAATTTTAAAACTACCACAATCCTAGACAGCATGTTTAACCTCTTCCAAAGAAAACAAACGCACCAAATTACCTGCCTGGGCATTTGAGAGTTTTCGAAAGTTCAAGCCCTCCACCCCCGGCCGAACTGCCTCTGAAGCGCAGTAATGACTGGAAAAATGATTAAAGACAACCGTTCGAATATTCGGAATCCCTTCAACAGGAACACCATCTACGTGGACCAAATGAATAGAACTTTGTCTCTGTCTGATTGACATCATGCTAAGGAAGAACTTAGAATTCGCATCACCTTCCTTAACCCAAGTCATCCTCGCCTTCTGCCAATTCATACTAGTATGCACACGAGACGAAGAATGCAAATTAACCGATAAATCATGAAGTTCCCTGATTTCCTCTTCTTAAAGATTGACTTCCTCCCCTTTAGTGTCGAGGGAAGAAATTCGATTCTTCACATCTAGAATCTTGCCCTCAATATTTTTGGTATGTTGCTGATATCAGTCCTTTAGACAAAATTTAATCATTTTTAACTTCAATTTCAAGACATGACCACCCCAACCATCCAGACAAAGAGTTTAATTTATCACGGACAAACTCTGAATACCCATGATAATCCACCCAACACTTCATCATACGTAGAGGTCGAGGACCCCAATTAGCATCATCAATGTGCAGCACCAACGGAACATGGTCAGAGAGGCCCCACTGATGTGCCACTTGAATATAATTTGGCCAAGAATCACACTATTTTGCAGACACCAAAAATCTATCCAACCTGCTCATCGAAATATTGTCACCACGATACCAAGTAAACAACCTACCACATATCGATAAATCCATCAAGAAACTGCCATCAATGAAGTTGTTAAAGTTGTCGGCATCCAATTTCCTGAAAAACGCGCTTCCACCTCTTCTCTCCTCCTCCGATCTAACAGCATTAAAGTCACCACAAATACAAATATTCGCATCACCGTTGTTTATAATAAAATGATTTATGTGAACCCAAAGATCTTGTTTTGCCGTCGTATAACATGGTCCATAAACATTAGCAATAATAAATTCTTGACCAGTAAGAATCAATCTTCCTTTTATAACCAAGACGTGTCTGAAACTCAAAGTGCACCAGACCTCCACCACCGAAGTATCCCAAATTGTTACTACACCTCCAGACGCCCCAGCTGAAGCTTGATAAGAATACCCACAAAGAGCACTCCCCTAGAGTGATTTAATTAAAAAGTCATCAATCACACTCAGCTTCGACTCTTGCAGACAAACCACAAAAGGATGCTTGTCTTGAATAAAACGGCGCACCTCTGCTCTTTTCTCAAACCCACCAAGCCCCCTAGCATTATAACAGAAGACCTTCATCTCCACCCCACTCCTACCCCACAAACACTCACACCACCGACCCCTAACTCCCCTCACCATCAACCCCACAGTCCGCCACTTCCCCTTCCACCAACAAACTCCCTCTCTCCGCCCTCAACTCTCTTCTACCCTCCCTAGTCAACAAGTTAAAGCTATTGTTTTTATCACCCTTGAGTTTTACCCCCGAAGTCTTGCCTATCTCCCTAATATCCTCCACTGCCACCTCCTTCTTGCCATGAAGTAAAACCCAATTCTCTCAATCTTTGTTCACCGAAGAGTTAGACATATTTGAAGAATTAAATAAAGATTTAACCATCACCTTAGACGCTTTTGACAACACGCTCCTCTTGCATTCTTGTTTCTTAAGCACCTTCAAAATCTCCTTTCTATCTTTCGAAGGCAGTCTTGCAATTCTTTTGATAAATCTGACCGAATGATTAAGAGCAACTCCTACCTTCTTCTTTTGTTTAGGCTTAGAAGAAGACTAAGATTTGGAATTAGTTTTCTTGGCCGTGATGAGTCGATAAATTAGTATTTTTAATATGTTATTTGAGTTTATTATATTTAGATTTGATTTAGTTTTATCTAAATATTATTTTCTTTTAGAACTATTTTACTTCAATTGCAAGTTATTATATTTCAGGAACAAATATTCAAAAGATTTAGTCTTGGAGCAAAAGAAAGGGAATTGGAGCTTATTCGTG
>Ga0228711_1011209_pt1 | contig 11474 bp, 7 predicted proteins | sample MedpolnodulmetaG_2_FD_177996 | JGI IMG/M metagenome (GOLD analysis project Ga0228711, IMG submission 177996) | Root nodule microbial communities from Medicago polymorpha collected in Santa Monica, California, United States - brown nodules | ecosystem: Host-associated > Plants > Roots > Nodule...
AAAAAAAAAAAACAAATGAACAAACAGGGAGAAACTTATGATAATTAAATAAAAATATAAGTGATATAGGAACAACATCAGAATAAGATTTAAATACAAATCTAGACTAATCCATATCAGTTTCTAAATCAAATTTCAAAATCACAATTGAATTAATCATAAAGATAGTTTGATCACTTGATGAGTGATGGATGATAAGCCAATTTATAGGAGTGAACTTACTTGATTTTTGCTGATTTGTTACAATTACAACTACACTTCTGGAGTTTTGCTATTTTCCTGTCACAATTTTACGGATTGAGAGGAGTGGAAAAACCGTCGGCGCATGCGCAAGGTGTGGGTCTGTGAGAGTAGTGTAGAATTTGCTTTAGTTTAGGGATTAGTGGGTATGATTACTAATTTAGCGGCCAACTCACGTTTTTGTTCAATTTTTTAATAAAACAATAAAACATGTCCACGTCAGCTCGTGAGACATTCGGGAAAAGAATTATCTCTGCAAATAGCAGCGCTCTTTCGCTTCAACTAGCATTAGTGTTTTTTTTTTAAGGAACTAGCATTATGTTATTTTATTATAGACTCGTTAAATTATTTTAATAATACTTCACTTAAGAAACATTAAATTTTGATGATATTAGTGATTTTCTCTCTATCTCTCTTCTAACAAATCATTATTTCTAATCAAAATAATTTATTTGAATTATTCATCTATAATTCTCTTTTATTAAAATACATTAAAATTATCAACATCACAAAAATTCAAAATCATTTAAATAAAATCTAAAAAAGAGGTAGAAATAGAAAGTGATGTGACAGAGAAAAATATATTAAAAGAAAATGAAGTGTAAAATATATATAAAAAAAAAAACATTAAATATAAGTACAAGGGTTGCAATATTTTATGATGATACTACTTAATTGCGGAGTCTCGTCACTTTGACGGTAAAGTAAAAATATTGTATATCATCATGTCAATAGTTGATGTGATTTGCATATTCAATAAAGATACACTATTTTTGTAACAAAAATAAAAGATACACTATCTATTTTAGAGTAATGATATGCAAACATAAAATTGGCCAAACTTATAAAATTAAGCGATAATTTTCCTTAAAAAATTTAAGCGTTGATTTGATTAACAGAGAGAAAAATTATTATAAAAAACTCATGAATTTTATTTAGTATGATTTTATTCGGAAAAGTTGTCTAAATTTTAATGTTGAAATATCTCGTTTAGTTTTTTCTTAAAAATAAAAAAATCTTGTTTAATTTTAGCAGCAACAAACTTCTTCTATAGCACTACTTTTTTGTGCCAACATAGTGCCTGTTTGGTTGCCCGATAGATTTTCAAATATCTACGTCTAGAGCATTTCAACGTAATTTGATCTTAAAAAATATGTTTGGCTTCCAAAAAGGTTAATTGATTCTAGAGGCTAAACTTGATTTTGCCTTAAACTCACATTTGTAGCTTCTGGAATCAACTAAATTGATTCTCCTCATTAAACAATTTTTTTCTATTACCAATATCTTGTTTGTCAATTATGCCTTTGTTCATGCTTTTTTATTTCTCTATCAAGTAACCATCCCTAGCCCCTACTATATATTGCACTGTGCTCTCAGTTATATTATAAATTATACATTTTCTTTTACACCCTTTGTTCTTATATTATTAATCATTAAATTGATGAAGATATATATATATATATATATATATATATATATAACTCTTATAAATTAATATTATTTCAAAAAGAATAGTTGAAGCGATAAAAATTCGTTTACATATGTCGAAATAATTTTCTAAAATAAAAATGAGATATTTAGTTTTAAATAAAATTAAAAGGGTGCTCTAAAATACAATTAAAGGGATTCTTTGGTCATTAGACATTTAAAATCAATTTTGATTTAAAGTACCCAAACAACAACAACTCATAAGAATCACTTTTAAGTGAGTGTTTTCAAACAAAAATCAATTTACATCAAACTCACTTTTACCAGAATCAATTTTCTCAAACTCAATTCTATCAAAATCAATTCTTGTCGCCGCCAAACCAAACACATAGTAGCTCACGACCTCACGTCAATTATGGAGTAAATAAGCAATTACCCTCCTGAAATTGTAAGTTTCGTCAATTACCCCCCTGAAATTAACAAAATTTCAATTACCCCCCTGAAATTGCACAACGTTAATCAATTTATCCCCTCCGTCAAATTCTTCTGTAAGTCAACATGATGTTTTGCAAATACCCCCGTAAAGTTTTGCACTTATGTGCAAAATGCCCCTTGAACTTGAAAATTTATATATTTTTTTCTTATCCTTGGCTCTAAAGATATTAAAGGCAAACAATTAACAATTAACTTAGGTCATTTTCATTGTTAAATGTCAAAATGAAATATGGAACCAGAAACAACACATGAAACATCTTTTTAGGCCATTTGCATTGCAATGAGAACACCTTTGGAATCGACACTCACCCACCAACCTCACAATTATCATCTTCTTCATAATCACCTTCATAGTAGATTTTACAACTTCCATAACATGTTTCACAAGGAACAAACTTTATATCACCACAAGCCTCACATCCACCATCACCTCCTTCAATGTCATTAATCATCTCACAACAATCAAGCAATTTCTTAAGCTTCTTGTCATCATGAAGTTTCTGAATTTCCTCAACTCCACCAATGTATTTCTTTTCAATAAACACTTTTGGTAATGCTCATTTACCATAATACCCTTCACCAAGTAACTATTTAAGCTCTTCCTTGAATCCTAAATGCATTTCTCAAGTTTCCTTGTTTGCCTTTAATATCTTTTGAGTGAAGTATAAGAAAAAAATATATATAATTTTTTAAGTTCGAAGGACATTTTGCACATAAGTGCAAAACTTCAGGGGAATATTTGCAAAATATCATGTTGACTAACATAAGAATTTAACGGAGGGGGTAAATTGATTAACGTTGTGCAATTTCAGGGGGATAATTGCTTATTTACTCGTCAATTATGCTTTCCACCCTGTTTTGAAGTAAAAGTGAAGGAGAGCTCAATTCTTTATAAAATATCAAGAGTACCCTTACTTTGATAGATGTGCATGATTTGCAAAGCATTTATACCGAACATTTTAAATCTTTTGTTACGAATTTAAGCTAATCCTCCTTTCATCACACAATAATACAATATCCACAATTGATATGGTCAAGAGTACCCTTATTTTTTCACAGAAGGAATGATATTTGTACAACTCTTGTGACAACTACTTTTATGCTCTTTTTATTGGACAAAAACAATAGAGAAAAAGAAAAATAGAGAGAATAAAAACACATGTGAGTATGAAAGAGATGATTATTTCAAAAGGTGTCAAAAAGTAGATCTACAAATATCATTTCTCCTTTGATAGATATACATTTGATATGAATTTTCTTTTAAAAAATTCATTAAATAACGAGAAAGTTTGAATGGAGGCCAAAACTAATACCAATTTTAACCAATTCAACGCTGACGTGGACGCCACATGTGTAATTTTTTTATTTTTGTTTTAATTTTTTTAATTTTTTTTAATTAAAAAAAATTAAAATTAAAGCCCTATACACGTGGCGTCCATATCAACGTTGAATTGGTCAAAATTAACCTAGGGGTCCAAAACTGCAAAAGGGATAGTACTTAAGAAACTGTATTGTATTTTATTTTGTTAGGGGTCAAATCGCAACTTCCCAATACTTCTTAATGCTATGATTAGAAAGACTAAATTACAACAATGCATTTTAATATAAATGTATAGTTTACAACTATGATGCAGAGGTTTTTTTTTTTTTTTTATTTTTTTTTTTATGTTTTTTTTTTTTTTTGGTGTTTTTCTATTAGTCTTATAAAAAAAAATGATTGTTCAAATTTCAGTTTCAAAAAATATAATTCATTTATTTAAAACATTATTTTTCATACTTGAACTTTTAGAGTCCGTTTTTATCAATGATCTAAGTTTGATTCTCTCCGATGTTAATTTTTGTGACATAGATCATATAGTGTTTTGCTCTCACTTTAAAAGACTCTTACACTGGTATTGATCCTCTAGATTAATCAATCATTCAATCAAATGCCGAGTTATAAAACTTTTTTTTTAATTTGAAAAATATATATAATCAGAAAGCTAAACTCAAGGTACATATGTCAATAACCTTGGATCTAATAGAAAGAGTTAAACTTCTTCAACATGACAAATTAAAATTCTAATCTTTACAGAGAGATACAAACATTTAGTAGCTAAATATGCCTAGAATAAGATTAAGTAAAGGGAACGTATGAGAAACAAATTTTCGTTTGGGAATCTCAAATTTTAGTTTTGCATCAAATTTTCATTTTTTAAATTTTTTTTCCCCTCAAAACTGATATATTTCGGAGAAACGAAAATGTTTAAAGTATAAAAGTTACAAAATGATATCTTTAAAATATACTGGGTCTGACTATGAGCGTATAAAAAATTATCAAAATCTAAAAAATCAATATCCATTCTAACGACCTGATGTGGCAAACCAACACTAAGCAAACTCAAGTGGTTAGATAAAAACCAACATGTTTACCTGATGTGGCGAATCTCTAATTGTTGGTCCTAATAATAATTCTTTGATTACTGCTCTTTCCCCAGCACATTTTGCTCGCGCCCAACTGAAATACCCATGCGTGAGTTAACTCACGCAAGTGTTAAAATCTGTGCATTATGAAATACCCAAAATGTCCCTGCATGAGTTAACTCACACAAGTGTTAAAATCTGCGCATCTTAACTCACGCGGGCAGAAAACACACACTGAACACTATCATGACTTATCTCACGCTGGTCTTGTTTTCACCTTTCTTTCTCATTTATTCTATCCCACTTTAGCTAGAAAACAACAACTTCACCCGGATGACCAAAACCAGCAATGAAATTAGTTTGGTTTCCCATTTATTCCTTCGATTTATTCTATCCCATTTACTCCACTTTTGTCATTTGTTCTATCCCATTTATTCCTTCGATTTCCTCCATTGGATATTGACCAAAACCAGCAATGAATTTAGTTTGGTTTCCCATGAAACAATATCCAATGGAGGAAATCGAAGGAATAAATGGGATAGAACAAAGCAAAAATTTCATTGAAATTTTGTTCATTATTTGTTGCTGTTTCATTGGATTTCACATGATTTGGTGATTGAAGAATTTCATGATTCCTTGTTCGCTTTGGACTTGCTTGTGTTATTCCCTCGAGTTCTGTGAAAGCTAAATCCTGAATTGTTTCTAACATTCATACCAATAGGTGAAGTTGATGGTGTTGAAACTGAAACCATATAAGAATGTCTTGTTTGGAATTGAAACTTTTGGATTCTGTTGTTGAGGTTGGAGCAAGCGTGAAAGTAGCAAAAATAGCCAAAGTAAATATTGAAAGGAAACCAGTCTCAATTAACTCATGCAGGGGCATTTTCGTCAATTCATCTGGGCGCGAGCAAAAAGTGCAGGGGGAAGAGTAGAAATCTAATTCTTTAGAGCTAGTTACAAAGTTTAACGGGCTTTAGCTAATTGGTTGGTCTAATAATCATTCTTTAGGGTTAGTTACAAGAAAATTGTTTTTTGCCATTATGTTTTGCTCATTGTCACCTCAAACTTCTTAAAACAATTCTAACGTGAGTTAACTCACGTTTGATAGCACCAACGTGTATTAAGTCATGTTGAGCCAACTCAAGTTAACTGATATTGACTCAACTTGAGTTGGTTTTAGGTAAACTAACAAACCATCAATTCTTGACAAATATGTTGTTTTTTTTTAAGCCTCTTAACATGCATTTTGTAGAATATGTTATGTTCATTATTCACTCACAATACCTTATATTAATTTTTTAAAAAACATTTGCTACATTTTTTAAAAACATTTATTTGCTAAATGTTTAAAAAGCATGATCCAAAATAAACTATAACTTAAAAATAAACAAGTATGCATAAAATGAATATAAGGTATTGTAATTTTTTTAAAAAAAATTCAAAAACATTCATTTGATGCTACAACAAGACATTTCAATGCGAACGTTTTCATAAACTTTCATTAATTAAATAAAATTCTACAATTTAATGATACAACATCCTTAGGGGATGACACATTAGGCAAATTGTTTTACATGCATCTATCATTTTCTATTGTCTTACGACAAATGAAAAAAGCTTGGTTTGGGTTTTGGAGAAATGTGGGAGGTTTTGTTGCTACTATGGTGCAAGCAAGAACACAACGGAAATTGATATTGTTGATTCATTTAACGAGCGATAATTAACTATCATTAATAGCGAGCGACTGTTAATTGCTGCCGGAGGCATTTTGATATTTTCAGGGTGTCTCAGAGACGTTTTGGAAGTGAAAAGAGTAATTTTTTGGGTTTTGTCACATGCTCAAAGCATATAATTTGGAAAATACTTGTGTGATTTTAGTGTATTTTAAATGAGATAGAATTATTGGTAAAATCTTCATATAATGTCCTTTTTTGTCACCATTTGCTAAAATCTTCCCCAAAAAATTAAAGAGTTTGCTAAGATTTATTTTAATCTTTGAAAAATTGAGTTTGCTAAGACTATCACAACTCACATGCTTCTACCTGTTTGTGTATTGATTTCTCCAATTCTCAACGGAATGTACTTATTGATAATTCGAGTTGAAATTGTTCTAAATCTGCGTTCACAGTCATGTTCTTTCAAACCATATTTTTCTCAACTTTTTTATACATCCATATTTGTAACAACAATAATAAAATTATTTCACAAAAAATAATGATCCTCTAAAAAAAATGATAATTTTCTTTAGGATAATAACATTGCGTTTTGCAACAATTGAATCTATATCTATCATTTAGCCGGCTAATTGAAAATTTAATAGTTTGGAATTGGAGACGCTGCATTGCCAATTAACAGACTTGTAAGTGTTGAAATTAATTAGCAACAAGTGGACCTCTGCTACCTCATCTAAAATCAAATATTGCTGTTATTATCGCCATCATCCAAATTTATTTACATTACAGTAGTATATGATGTGAACCTGATATGTCATGTAACTGTTTGTACTATTGTAAATTTTATTTTTATATAATACGTTACGACAAACTTTCTCTTTTAATTTCTTTGTGACACACTCAGAAAATAACACTTAGTTTTAATTTATTGCTTACAAGTATTACTAACTAATATTGTTTAGCAAATTGCCAATATTTTAATAAATATTCTCCTAAACAAGTTGTTCGAGTATACTATATTTTAGTCATGCATGTTACTGTTGGCAAATAAGGGTTCAAAGAGAAAAGGTTAAACAGTTAGACGTTCAAGTGTTGGCCTGGAAATGCTTGGACTATCCCCAAGATTTTTTCTCGCTGGAGAGTTGCTTTAGTTACATGAATAATGTACAAAGAAAAATTCAAATGCTAATATTTAATACAATATCTTCCCATTACTCATTCATGGTGATTTATCTCATGTTAATCATGATTTAGTAAAGACAAGACACAGGTCTTTCTCTCTCAAAAAAAAAAAAGACACAGGTCTTTGAATTCTTTTATAAATTATAAGCAGTGAGGGGTTATCAACAAGTATTATTATTGTATTAAACATTGGCTAATTAATCGACTTTATTTTCAAATTTATTCATTCATTGGGCTGTTTTTGGAGTTTAAAGAAAAAATTGTCTTCAAACCTCAGTTTGACTAGAAATGATAAAAAAAGTAATCTGTGTTGGGTTGAAAAATTTACACTATTTTTATATCAAACTTACTATAAGATAATTGGTTTCACTTCAAACTCAATTTGTGAACAAAATTAGTTAAGACGGTTTTAATTACGTCATCATTCTACTGCTACTCCGAATATTTATAAATACTTGTTTAGTCATAAGTCTAAATAAAATGGATTTGGGCACGTAGTGGTATAAAAATTCCTCAAAAAAAGTTGAAAAAATTAAAAGAAGTATGAATCAAATAATATGTATTTTTAGACAATCAAATAACACACATGTGTCTTGATATGCGTGTGCCCAATTTCTTTTTATTTAGACTTGTGTGCTCAAATAAGTGTTCTTCATAATTCTATATTGATGTCCTATAAGAGTAGTGCATTTTGCCTTCATAGAAGAATGATCATCATATGTTTTTGGGTAAAATAAATTTTTGGTACCTATAATTTTTTTAATTCTCTATTTTTTTTTATCAAGTTTTAATCCTTCAAATTTTTTTCGTCACTACTTACGGTCTTTTATTTTTAAAGAAAATTAGGCGTATCCTTCAAATGTTTGAATTATTATTTGAAGTTATGTTTGATATATTATATAAATATCTCTTGCAAAATTTTAAATTTTTTAACAAGGAATGAATTAAATATTAATGTTTAAGTTATTAGTGCTTAAAAATTCATATTTAATTTATATTTCATTAAAAAGTTCTAAATTTTGTTGTGAGAGGTTGTAATAATTTTAAATCATCACTGTAAAAATTCATTCAAAATTGTGAAAGGTGCATATGAGTTGACTTAAAAATAAGGATTAAAAGTCGGATGAAAAACGTTTGAGGAACCAAAACTTGCTGAAATTTTTTAAAGTGACTTAAAGCAAAATTTAAGATATTTATAAGGACCATTTTTTTTTTTATACACCAAAAATATAGTCTTAAACTGGAAGATATTTTAGTATATATATAGAGGTCACAGACTAGTTTTTATATTGCCATTGCTGTTTACTCATTCTTCTCTTTCTTTTGAATTGGCTACTCAAGACATTTTTCTCAAGAACAATGGTACTTTTCATTGTTTATGTACATGCACCTCATACATCTAACGTTCTTGAATGATAAACGAAAATCAGATAGATAAAAAACTGAAACTGGTTCTTAATTTTGGCATTTCAAACACTTGACGGAAAATTTAGAAATTAATTTCATATTTTTTGGTCGCTAAATCAACTTTTTGTAGTAGCTTTAGTTTTTTTTTTTTGACAAAGTAGCTTTAGTTTTTTATATGCTACTTGATCATTAGTATTATGTATACATGCAGGAAGAAGAGCTAGTTGATGGAAAAGTTGATTGGAAAGGAAGAAGAGCTGTGAGACATAAACATGGGGGAATGAAAGTTTCTTTGCTCATACTAGGTAATTTATTTATTTATTTTAATGGCTCATACTAGGTATAATAATTAAGACCAAGAATTTCAAGGATAATTTTTCCTTTCCTTGTAAGTAATATAATTAATAACATGATGTACCAAAAAAATAATATTAACAACATGAAAAATAACCAATATGGATTACTGGGATTTGTGATTAATTGCAGTTATTTTTGTTAATAATAATTGTGGAATTTGGGTACGTGCAGGGGCGTTTGCGCTTGAGAACATGGCAACTTTTGCACTAGCAGTGAACTTTGTGTCATACTTCGTTGGTTTCATGCATTATGAACTAGCAGATGCAGCTAACATGGTAACAAACTTCATGGGCGTTTGTCACATACTCACCATTGTCGTAGCCGTTTTTGCTGATACATGGATTGGAAGACACAAATCCGTTCTTATTTCTGGCTGCTTTGAGTTTTTCGTAAGTTTCATAACTATATTATACTATAGAGTAATTAATGACTTGTGTAGACCCATTTCACATCATTATTGGTGGTGGTCGATGATGGTCGCCCGGCGGCTGAGCTCCCATTAGGATTGGTGGTAGAGCTCAGGTGGCCTCACAGTGGTCGGTCGCCTACCACCACCCTTGATATTAATTTTCAAAAAATAATATCCGTATATTAAATAAAAAATTGGGTGTCAAATGGGTGGCTCATATATGTGATGTCAGCAAGAAAAAAACTAAAATGGGTGTTTGCAAAACATTTGGTTATATACGGTTCACTATATATTTTTTTACTAATATATCATCCGTTATATTTGAACACCTCATTTTCTTTTACACATATCCAACACCTCATTTTTTATCTATCTTTTTCTTTTTATCACATCATCAATTTATTACATCTATCATATCACTATCACTTATATTAATATGTGTGTTAAATTTTCAATGAATAGTCAAGGTCGGTTGTAAGATTTTTTATGCCCTAGGCGAAATAATAAAATTGTGTGCTTTTAATTATTCCAATATTTTTCTTCTTGCATTTTTTGTTGCAAAAGATTCGTTTATAATCAAAATTTTCTAAAAATGTATTTTCAATAAAATTAATCAAAGCAAATTTTTTTGAAGAAACAAAAATGGTATATATTAACACAACTAGAGACGCCTTTCTAGCACAAGGTGTACTAAAAAGGGCACTCGAAAAACAAAGAGTCTGTCAAAAGATTACAACAAATTCGTTAGTCGATATACAAACAAAGTAACGGGTCCAACCACAATTGTTGACTACCGTACACAAAAGTGGCATTATTAGCCTTTAGCCACCAATAAGAATGAAATCTTACTTTATCTATAAGCTCTATAACGGGAGTGTGAACGTTATTAAATATTCTATTGTTACGTTCTTTCCACACTAGCCAGACACAAAGAAGTCAAAGTAACTGGAGAAACGATCGACGAGTCCTCAAGCCTCTTAGATAATTAGTAAACTGGATAAAATGAGCATTGAGGCTTTGATGATCAACTCCTAACACACCAATCCAAGCCCGAACCTGCTGCCAAATAGAACCATAAATGTCGCAGTGAATGAACAAATGTTGAATGCTTTCAACATGCGTGCATCCCGCCGAACAAGAGATGTCCTCGGGAGATAAAATGTCGCGATTCAATAAGTGGAGTTTTGTCGGCAACCTGTCACGGAGCAAACGCCAAGCTAGAATTCAGGGAACCTGAGCATGCCAAATCATGTTATCTGAAGCATCCACAGTGGGGGTATCCTGAGAAGTGAGCAGCTGATAACTTGAATGAACCGAATAACACCCCGCAATGTCGGGGTGCCACTGCTAGTGATCTGAAACAGGAACCTGCAAAGTCACATTATGTAGTAAAACCCTACACTCTGCTACCAACCCCTCCTCCCATGCCCACAACCTCCTCCATCACTGCCACGCCTCACCCCCTCCTCCCAACCTAGAGAGAACATGGTTGCAACTGTAATCAACTTGTTATCCGCTAGATCGAACAACCGACTAAAACGCCTGCACAAGGGAACCTCTCCTAACCACCGATCATACCAAAAGAAGGTGTTTTCGCCATCCCCAACCTTCCGCGACACCATCTCCGAAAACCAGCCCTCCCCTCCTCACCTACACCATCCTTAATCTTAGCTACCTCCCTCCACCAAAAAGAACCACTCTGGCCCCCAACTTCCCTGCCTCCTCACCATACCTAGCAACCAACACCCTATACCAAAAACCTCCTCCATCCACTAGCATCCTCCAACACCACTTTCCTAACAAAGGTAAATTAAATTCCCTCAACTTAACCCGCCACACTCGTTTTGCAAACAAACAATATTCCAACCAACCTATGATAT
>Ga0228711_1011210_pt1 | contig 11472 bp, 5 predicted proteins | sample MedpolnodulmetaG_2_FD_177996 | JGI IMG/M metagenome (GOLD analysis project Ga0228711, IMG submission 177996) | Root nodule microbial communities from Medicago polymorpha collected in Santa Monica, California, United States - brown nodules | ecosystem: Host-associated > Plants > Roots > Nodule...
TTACCTAAGTTTAATTCAAGTCATATGTTATTAAATTGAAATTAAACAATACAATTAGATTATTAAGGGAAAAATTCTAGGAGAAAAATATACAACTAAAACAGAGCACCCAAATTGGGTGCTTAAATGAGTCATCTGTGTCTACATCATTAATTTTACAGTAATACTTAATAAGCATCGATTTTCTCCAACTCAGCACCTCAAAAGAAATTTATTAAATAGGTCCCACAAATAATTATATATCATTATATTTCAACAAAATTTATTTGATTTATTCAAATTTATTAAATAGGATCAAAAAAAATGAAAAGAGAGATGGTGATTTTATAACCACCATTCTCCATAGGCACCCATATAGTTCACTCCACAATTGGGGTGCCTATTTAATGTGGTGCTAAATAGGTTAAACATCCACCATTGTAGATGATCTTACCTTAGATGTAGCACAATATATCAATGCACTTGAATGTAAATCAGATTACTCTCACTACAAATAAGAGAGTATTTGAAGGTGAGAAAAACAAAAAAAGGGGGGTTGAATTGTGTTTGTTTTTTTTTCGTTTTCACCTACTGAAGTCACTAATCAGAAGCAGATAGAATTCAGCTTTTGATGTGATAATTAGAATCTAAATGCAGCGGATAAAAACACACACACACACACAGAGAGAAGAAAGACACAAACCAATTATACAAGTTCCTTTCATAAACCGGAAGTAGTCATGTCCCCCTTACACTTACAAGGAGAGTTCACTAAAATGTAATATCTGATTACAACTGCTCACTGCAACACCTAGCAAGAGACTTCAAACAACTCAAGCACAACTGCAAGAGATTTCCTATGCTCAAGAACACAATCAAGAGACTTCCTATGCTCAAACACAACTGCAAGAGACTTCTATTCAAACAGAATTACAAAGAAATTTGTTTGAGGTTGAACACTTGATATACAATCAGTGGTGTTCACAATGCAAATCAGATACAGACTTTTAAGACTCTAGAATTTCCATGATATGAACTTTGATAAGAAATTCTAAGTGAACTTTTGATGTGAAACAATTTCAACAGAGTTTTGGCACTTGTAAAATTGTTGTATGAGTCTTATCTATAAAACTGCAGGTCTTCATTCCTTTATATAGAGGTGTGAAAGATACGTTGGAAATTGTCAGTACATCAAATAGAGTCGTTTGAAGCTTGATCAAATCACCAATGATCTGTTGTCTGATTTGGTTATTATTCTATGAAGGATCAATTTCAAATCCATTCCATGTCTAGATGAACACCGTTGCATGCACAGCTGTGGTTCTTGTACTAGCAGACACAAAAATAGAGTAGTGGAGATAGTGGTTGTACACTTCGTACAAATGTCCTTTTTCAACGCTCTCAACTGAATAAGCATCTAATATCTTCAAATCCATTTGAAATAGCCGTTGTTTTATTCTCCCAATCTTCTGTAATGATAGGCGTGATTCAACCATCATTTGAACAACATTTGAAGTTCTTCGGTCTTCCAGCTTCTGGTGAACTGCTTCTGTAGAGGTGCTTCTGATGACGTCAGCTCCTTCAGAACCGCTTGTCTTCAGAACCTCTTTCTTCAAATGCTTCAAGCTTCCTTCTTGTTGATTCCATTGCTCTCATTTGTTCTATCATAACATATGCTTCAAAGAGACACTAAATTTTTGTCTATAGTCCTGCATACTTGAACAAATATTAGCATATCCAATTGACACTTTTAATACCTTATAATCATCAAAACTCAAAAGATAATGTTAAACACATTTTGTTCTAACAGTATTCTCATCATTATAAATTATCAAAACAGAATATTAAAACCTTTCTCTTATATCCTATAAGTAGATTTGATGTAGTTTTTTTATGAGTAAGATGGGATATGGTTAGTTGTTCGTTACTGGTTAGTATAGATTATTAAATAAAAAATAATAATTAGATATACATCAAGGTTAATATACATTGTCAGACCCTGTATTAAGGATTCAAACTTTCATCTTTTTGTTGTCCTATTTGTCTTTGGATGTATCAAAATTGTATAAACAAATATCTCTTATGTTAGTCATATTTGTTTTTAGATTGTCAAATTAGTTTTTGAAAGTGTTTTTTCGTTATTCAATTCAGTCCTTACAGTTACTAACTAATCTATCATGTAACAGAGCTTAGGACGACATGATCTCGACGCTCGTGTTGATGACGATTAGGTGCGGCGGTAGCCGTTCTCCGATGGAGGGGAAGTTACCTTTAAAACATATTGCCGCTCCGACGCTCAAATCATTATGTAATCGAGTTCGAGAAAGCGTGTAAAAGTAGGTAAATGGTGATTGCAATTCGTATAAATTATTAATTTGATTTAATTGTCTGAAGTTTAATTATTATTCAATGTTAATGTAAAACTTATTTGAATTTTTATGTTCATCCAATCACATTTTAGGAAAAAAAAATAGTGGTGAGTAACTAATACACAAAAAAGAGTGAATAAATTTTAAAAATAAAACATAAACAGGTCGGGTTGGCCATGGCCCACACGGGCTGGGCTGACTCTAGAACTTGTGGCCCAAATATAAATGGGTTGGGCCAGTCTGACTCATTTATATAGTCGGGCCTTTGGGTTGGGCAAGGCCAACCCATTTGACACCTCTATCTGCAACACTATATAACATTTAATATAATAAATAGTGGTTTTTTATTACAAAATAGATGGGAGACTAAAAGAGCTTAAGAAATATAAAACAGGGAACCAAACTAGTGGTGTTAGAAATAAGGGATTAAAATTTTGATTTTGTTAGATTAGAAGGACCAAAAATGCTTTTAACCTTATTTCAATTAACCCTTAAATATATTTTCTTTTAAGAATGCTATATGGTTGATGTTAAAAAAATTATACTTTATTATTGGTGTTACTAAAAAAGATAAAACAAATTATTGCTAAAAGATAAACATAGTTTTTTGGTTTAAAAGGGAAAAAACAAAATAGTTTTTTACGATCCTTCAAAAACAAAAAAAAAAGGTTTTTACGATACAATTTGGTTTTAAAAGGCTCAGGTTGTTTCTTGGAAGCGTTAAACAGGTGCCAACTGCATCGTGAAATCAACAATCGCAGTAACAACCGTCGTAGTATTGCTTTTCTTTTCTCTGTGAAGTTAATCACAATGAAGAGACAAAGGCATAAGCATAACCCTAACCCTAACCCTAACAAAGACAGACTTAGCAACTTGCCTGATTGTCTTCTACTTCACATACTCTCCTTTCTAGACACCAAACATGCAGTCCAAACATGCATATTGTCCCCAAGATGGAACAATCTCTGGAAACATCTTTCCTCCCTTAAATTAAGTTCCAGACACTTTCCAAAAAATCTCAAGGGTTTCACCAATTTTGTGTCTCACGTTTTCTCTCTTCGCAATGACACTACGTCACTGCTAGCCCTCGATTTTCAGCGTGAAGGTACAATGGACCCTCGCATACTCAAAAGAATTTTGAAATATGCTTTCGCACATAATGTCCAACAATTACAAGTTGATGTCAAATGTTTTAATCCACAATTTGCCCCTTCCTTCTTTTCATGTCACACTTTAACCACTCTTAAACTCACAATTGACTATTATTCTCATCAAAATTTATTTCCTATTTCTCTAAATTTACCACAAATAACCAACTTGTCTCTACATGGCTTTATCTTCTGTGTTGGCGATGATGGTCTAGTCAATCCCTTTTCGACATTAAACAAATTAAATAGTTTGGTCATTACCGGTTGTATTGTTCGTGATAATCAAAACCTCTGCATATCGTGTGCCACACTCGCCAGTTTAACAGTAGAAACCGGCTTTTCTAAGTCTGAGATGAAATTTCAGTTATCCACGCCAAGTCTTTGTACCTTTGTTTATTGTGGGCATGTTCCTTTTCAGAAACTCTGTGCGAGCAATAGCAATCTCTCTTGTATCAATCATGTAAATCTTGATGTAGGAGTGTGGTTAACTGGCGCAGAAAATCCTTTGCTTCTACTCAACTGGCTGGTTGAGATTGCTAATATCAAATCATTGTCGGTCACATCAAGAACTCTTAAGGTAATTCCGTGAATGTTTGTGTTCAAAAAATGTTAGCAGTTTTCACTTTTTATTACAACATATTTTCTTCCAAACTTGCTGATTTAGAGTCTTCCGTCATTGATTAGGTTCTCTCATTAGTTCCTGATTTGTTGACGGTTGAGTTCCCTACCTTGTATAACTTGAAGTCACTTAAAATAGAAGCATCATCAATACCTAAAGGAATAGTGGACTTTTTGCTTCAAAATGCACCATCAGCAAAGGTTGACATCTGACCTCATTAAGGTAAATGTCCTTTCAACTTGTAAAACACAATTTTTCTGGTTTAGTTTTTCCCTTCTTTTATTTTTTTCCCTTGGCCCCCATTTACATGCATGCTTGATAGATTGTTTGATGAAATGTTAAATTGATGAATTTTGGAATCGTCTCATTATTATTTTTTGTTCTTATTTTCCTTCTGATTGATATCTGCTTTTGTTTTCCGTTTGTGTTCAACATAGTGCCTCTAAAATTTTAAAGATGCTGACCTAAGGATTGACTTCCTATTTTCTTGATTTTTGGATGTATCGGGTAATGTGTAAATGACTTGCTTGTTGGAGTTCATGTATGGTTTCTAATATGAATTTGTGGGAAACGAATACAATTTCATACTCTTAATGGTGTTATTTTTTCAGTTGAAACCAAAATAAAGTTCCCATGAGAACTATAGTTGTAGATGATGGGTTTTGCAGAAAATTCTGGCTGGAGGGTACTATCCAGTGAACTATGAGGTGCAGTATTTTTCCCAAGAGATAAGAACAAGATTGGATGCAGTTTAATTTAATAAGAAAAAAAATTCCAAGAGATTATTTGTTTTTTTGACAGCTAATTTTTTCCAAGAGAATTATTTACCTAGCTAGATAACATATTTCAAATTTATTTATTGTCCTGCTACTTACTAAACTTTTGGTTTCTATTTTTGTTTTGTTTATTATAATTATACTTTAAGGAGTCTTATATATTTCGACAGTTTTTGGTCATGCATTTGATTCTTCTAGTTTAATTTGTAGACCATGTTATTTTCGTCAATTTGAGGTACTTGTGAGCAATTACTAAGTGTCTAAAGTGTAATTTTTTAATCGTTTTAATGACGACATGAAAATGTAATTGGTGAATGGATCATCATGTGATAAATAGCTATGTACCCTGCTCCTATAGGACAAGAAATCATGAGACAACCTAAGAGGATCATGTGTCTCGCACATTGGTGAGGATGCTCAAATGCCCCACCTAAAAGGGGCAGTTTGGGAAGGGGGAGGTTACGAGGACACGCCCCGAAATAACCTCCAGATGGTTCTTGCGAGCGAGTTGAGTTTTGGACATAAAAGGACCATGAAAGCAAGGAAGAGAGGGCTTTTACAAAACATAAAAACTATGTCGCCCTTGCTTTGAGAACAATATCACGCCCTTGCTTTGAGAACAATATCATCAAGGGCAGTATAACAAGTACAATGAATTTCACAACTCCTGAGGAAAAATAATGAATGTTTACTATCCATACACTAGAATTGGAAAGGCAATATTGTCGTTGTTTTTTTTAATTGTCTTTAACAACATTCTAAGAACCCTTGATCTTCAATTCTTCATCCTTGATCATATACATGATGTCTTGATTTGATGATTTACATGATTCCTTACTACAAAACACTCAAAACACCTATGGACAACTCCTCTTACTTTAATCTTATTTGTCTTCAAGTGCAAAAAAAAATACTAAAAACATAGCCAAAATGTAATATGATGTTTTGTCATGAAAGAACGACATTATCTTACTGGCAGAGGGGCTTGTATCTTCATGTGACTCATCCCCAAACACAGCTTTGCATTAATTGTATGGATGAAAAAGAGACTGAGGAAGAAGGACCCCTGGTGATGTTGCTTCATTGGAATCATGGGGTTGGGTAAGGTCACATCACCTGAAAGTGAGGGACCTAGATTTTCGGACGATGTAATAAATCATGGAATCATAGGGAAGAAGGTCATAATGATCAGCAGAAAGCAAGAATAGTTTCACTCATGAGGGAGATACTCATAAAAACTCAATATAGAAATTAATAGATTGATAAAAGATGATGAAAGAGTACAATGATTGTTCCTATATATAGAGGTTAGTTGGAGTAACTAACTCTAAACTAGGTTTCTAATTCTAGTTAACAAAAGCAATCGTTTCTTTCCTCTATACCAAGGTACCCACCACTAACGGGATTCGATTTGTTGGAGAACGTTGAAAACAAAGAACAACGAAAACGAACCAATTCTTTTGTCGGGATCGAAATCGACAAATGAATTATCACGTAACTTGAAAATACGAAGCTGCTTGTTGACGACGATAACAAGTTGTTCGGCCTGTTTTCCAACGAAGGACCACATGGCGAAATGCCTCACGGGGGCAACGCCGTAAACAAAGCTCTTCAATCTCCTCGGTAAAGTTGTGATGAACTCTTTCAATGCTTCAAAAACATTGAAAACAGAGCACCGATTCTTCAATTCAGGTTCAAGAACCTCCGATTTCTCATCTTCTTGCGAATCAACGAACACAGAATCGTCTTCATAGACGATGTTGCAACAAGGATTGATGATTACGCAAGAAATCTCACCAGTCTTGATGGAGAATCCATCGAATTTTGGTTTAATTGAAGGATTAGAAACCAGTTTGATTGGATAACTAAAACTGCCGAAAACAAAGTGATGATGAGAAGTTGAAGTTTCCAGAACGTGTGAAGAATTAGTGAGAACTTCATCATCACCGTATTCTTCATCCTCATCATATGTTGAATCAAAATCAGAAGCATCAATGTCTTCCTCCCTGGGTTATCTCTCTCATACCATGTTATGAATCATGGAATCACGGGGAAGAAGATCATAATGATGAACAAGAAATCAAGCATAGTTCCGCTCATGAGAGAGATATTCATAGAAACTCATTATAGAAATGAATAGATTGATAAAAGATGATGAAAGAGTACAATTGTTGTTCCTATATATAGAGATTAGTTGGAGTAACTTACTCTAACTAACTCTAAACTTGGCTTCTAATTCTAGTTAACCTATCAACTAACTATAGTTGATTATTCATACTGTAATGAACCAAGAATTCCCTTCTTCTTGTCCTTTATTGTATTGAGGTAGTCATGGTCGACATGCTTTCTGTAAAAAGAGACAAGCTAACGTTAGAAACACTTAAACAATAAAGAAAAAAGAACCTGAATGATACTAATTCAAAATGGATGAAATGAGAGGCCACATAGCAAGAAGGGTTTTAGGCTATTTTAAGATATTATAGCCAATAAGTCTTTTCGTGTCAATTCTCCGCTTCTTGAACTTTTCATTTCCAGTTTCCTTATCAACTATGATGGTCGGATCAAAAGTATCAACATATGTTTTACGATTATTGACAAATTCCACCCGAGTTGTCGAGAGGTCATTTTCCTGAGATAGAACGATACTTTGGTTACTTCTAAAGGGTTTAACATAGCACTGATGTTGAAATTCAATTTGACAGCAGAAAAGATGTCGTCCTCATAGTCAAAGTGAATCTCTTTGTCAAGAAACAAACGTGAGGGAACAAAATGAGATCTTTGTTGAATCTTTCCTATGACAAACTATAACGTATTGATACATAAATATTTATTTTTTTAGAATCCTCAAAAAGATCAAAAAACTTTTGAGGATGATATAGAAAAAATTCTCATGCAGGACCTCGACCCCATAACATTCAGAAACCTTTACGAAGGCTGATATATTGCCCCAACAATTGAGATGCAACTCTGAGGGGGAACCTTTAGTGCATTCAAATCCATTACTTTAAATTAAGTGAAAGGTATATAAACTCTAATATGGCGCACGACATAATCATGCATTGCAAAGGAACACCCCAAAGTCATTGCAAATGCAACCTTCAATTTTGGGGATCCTCGAAACACCATACTTATATATTATGAGAATTGTTTTAAAAATCAATCCATACATCAAACCATTTAAAAATAGTGGTTGGACTACTCAAATAACTAAACCATGAAAAGTTCCAATTTAGGGTCCAATCAGCTGAATTGTTCGGTTCAATTCAAATTTTAAAATATTTCTTTTAAGTTTCAAAATAAAGAGTTAAAGACAAATCTAATATAAATAAAAAAATTGGACTAATATTTTATACTAAGGTAATCACGATAGTTAAATTTGAACTATTTTTAAAAGGCCCAAATTAGAATCTCAAATATGGTTTAAATCATCTTAAATTACCTCTCTAGGGCTCACAGTTAGAAGATGAGTTGCCATGCTTCCTCGAGCTGTTTCCACAACATATCCACCTACATTAGTATAAGTTTCATTTTCAAGCATGGGAAATAGATAAAGTCACATGACGACAAAAACTCATTTGACAATCCGGAGTAGCTTCTGATATAAGTATATATGCACTGTATAATCCATTATACAATATTTTACAAATATTTACATGATAATATAAGATTAAATAGATGTCCATGTAAATTTACTTTTACTTTTAGTGCATAGTAATAATAATGTACCCAAAAATAAATGTTTTTTAAAGGCCTAATTCTTTTAAACTTAACCTTCTTGAAGGTATAAAAACATGTACCCTACACACCTATTTCTGTCAAAAACTCAAAGATACTTTACATATTTTGAATTACATATTTGAAAAATCTTAAATTTTATAGCAATGCAAATGAAACTACAATTACAATTAAATAAATGATCATATTTTATTTAAGATTTATATTTTATCTTATATTTTCCAAAAATATAATATCTCTATCTATCATATCACTTTTTGTGTTTATAATTTCTAAAGATCAATAACTCATAAAATTTGGTCAAACAAATAATGCGCAGAAAATTTACTTTCCCGAAACACTAAAATCAAAGGTAAGAAAATCTTCCGACTATAATATATTATCTTTATTTAAGACTTATATCTTTATATTGATTTTATTTATTATATTTTTATAATTCTAAAACATAGATTTGAATTTTTCAATTATTTTGCGCATAAAGTAAATATAATTTTCATTTTCAAGCATGGAAAATAGATAAAAATAAACGCCAAAAAGAGGTAATTTAACAATCTGAAGTATTTTCCAATATAATTATATATGCACTTATGGTTTCAAGGCTTAATACACATTAACTCTTCACTCCCTCTACGACCTCTCTATATCAACTCTATAACAATAATCAAATATTCATCATCGACATGAGGAACATGAAACAACTGAGGCAATTGAAGAATAACATTTCAGATTTCGAGTCACGTCAGAAGAACTCTACAAAACCTTTCACACGACGTTTCTTTGATGCATTCATATCAAATGATGCACCATACTTGTATAGCCAAGAAGAATTGACCCAAGTCCAGCCTTTATCATCAATCTATAACAATGCTATTGAAGAAGAAAAGGTGAAGAAACGAATTGTTATCACCCCGAAGAAGAAAAAACCAAGAAAGAGATTTATTTTTAATGCAAAGAAGGGTTCAAAATCAAAGAACGCATCAACATCAAAGAAATTATTTGTGTCAAAGAGGGCATCAACACTGCCACCCCCACGAGTAATTTTGGCTTTGCCGGCAAACCCTTGAGCCTAAAATTTGTTATTGCGTTTTGTGGGTTGTATTAAAGATTAGTTTTTTTATTAGAAAACTTGGTATCCAGCTTAAGAGGTGATTAATCTAGCTTTAAATATTATCTATTTTTTTTTTTGTTATGAAGCAGAAAATTTGACATATAGTTAGCACTTAACATGATTTTATGGGTTCATATATAGCGTCGCATGCAATTACTAAATTTTTAGAAATAAGTGGTAAGAGTTTATAGGCCCATCATGAATAGTAGTAACCTAGCCCATTATTAGAGTATATATACATAATTCATGAGAGAAAATTAGGGTTACACTCATTTCACACTTTCACAAAATATAGAGGCCGGAGAGAATTGAGAGAGAAGAGAATAATAGAAGAGAAAGAGGAAGACCCATTTGGAGAAAAGTGAAGAGGAAGCTAGGATTCAATGGAGAGGGTGAAGATTCTTGGTGAATTAGCTTAGCTTAAGGAAAACAAGGTAAGGGGGATAGGTTTTCTCTACTTAATAACTTATAATCAACTTTTAGCTTATGGGTCATAATTATTTTGATTGAATTGTGAAGATTGATGATTATATGTTTGGATTTTCGTGCTTGAATTTAAGTGGTGAATTTGGGTATATGAAATTTTTTAAAAACTTGTTGATGCTTAAATTCCATTGTTGTTGTATGTTAAGTTGTTCACTTTGAGGTTTTAGCTTAAATTGGTGAAAAAGATGATGTTGTTGATGATTAATGATGAATTCATGATTTATATGATATGAATGTTGTTGGGTAAATGTTTAATTTGAGAATCCATGAAATTGGTTGTGATAAATGTGATTTTTGGTTAAGTTGTTGTGTTTTGTGAAAATGGGTCAAAAGAGGAGAATTATGATTTTGAATAGATTCATGGATTTGTTATGATGAATTGGATTGAGTTGGATTTCTGTTTTTTATTGTTATGTTTTGAGAGGAATCATTTGAGAGAAAATTGGATTTTTGAGCTCAAAGTTGTTTTAAGCACTTTTGAGAAATATGTCATTTTGAGGTTTTTTAAATAAGTTGTTTTGGGTGAGAAAACTATATTTTGGGGTGAAGATTGACTGTTTAAATGTTTGGAATGAATTCGGTGAAAGCGGAATCAAATACATATCGAAAATCAAACTTTTCCCACGCAGAAAAACACAAAAACGTGCAGTCTTGCAACAGAGCAAAACACACGGTCACCTACGTATAGGAAGAGCACGGGCCATGTGTTTTTTCCTAGACCGTGTGTTTTTTCCTGCGCAAAAGTGCACGGACCGTGCGTTCTACGGGTGGTTCAGAACATCGTTTTTTCGTACTTTCAAGGTTCCAAATGTATCCCTATGAATTCCTAACACCTAAACCTACTTGATTAGAATTTAATTGAGCTTATTTGAATGGATTAACTTAGCTTATTTTGGGGAAAGAGAATGATTTCGAAACATGAAAAAATGAGACGAACTTTGAGAATTTTGAGAAAATGAATTGACTTGTGAAACATTCTCAAATTGGAGGCCAAATTTGTGAAAATCAAAAAAGACTTTGAAAATTTTAAGATGAAACATGCATCTCTAAAAAAAGAACTATTTGTAACTCCTCGTAAAGAGTCACCTACTATTAATGTCCCAAAGCCTTCAAAAATTGAGGATATATATGGACATGTGAACACTACTACAAAAATGGGCTTATATAGCGTTTTTTTTTTGCTTTAGCTAGCGCTTTGAGAGCGCTGCTGTAAATGGCGCTGGTAAAGGTAATATAGCGCTTTTTTTCTATA
>Ga0228711_1011211_pt1 | contig 11472 bp, 8 predicted proteins | sample MedpolnodulmetaG_2_FD_177996 | JGI IMG/M metagenome (GOLD analysis project Ga0228711, IMG submission 177996) | Root nodule microbial communities from Medicago polymorpha collected in Santa Monica, California, United States - brown nodules | ecosystem: Host-associated > Plants > Roots > Nodule...
ATCAATTATCGATTGAAATTAATATTGAATAGCTTGTAGCATATGCTCATAAAATGGACTTGAAGATCCGTTCTTTAGACGTCTAAAGTTAATTGTATGATTGATACTTATGAGATCATACCTTCAAAACTCTACTTTGGGAATAACCAATCATGTATGTTTAAATATTGATTCGCATCAAGCCAACAAGTTACCATAAGTAAGTTCTCCCCTGAATTTATATTTTGGTTAAGAACTTAATATTTCTCATCTAAGTAAATTTTTGAATGTGTTGTGTATATCACAATTGCTCCAATATAATGCACTTAGATAGATCTTGATAGAATATTGAGAAAATCTATTTGATATGAATCTTCATCTATTATAAATTGTATTGAGCCAACTTGTTTACAACTTAGTAGGCTAATTAGTTTTCCCAATATTAGGGGGAGAGAATAAGCAGCTGAAAATGTGAACCTGGTTCAAATGAATTATTTGAAAGAAAATATTATTGTCTCATCTTGATCCTCAAAATATAACTCATTTCCAAAGTTAAACAAATAAAATAAGCAGTTGTTAATGCTCCAAACGAAATAGATGTCCTTGTCGGATTATTGCAAATGAATCTCCAACTGCGCATGAAGCGTGGTAGACCAATCGGTTCCACATACAAAAATTCTCAAACAAGAAATGAGTTAAAAGGAAAGATAACCCTAATCAGGATGTGAAAGCTCTAAAAGAGTCGTCTAACATAATTGATTTTTAAGTTCGAGAAGAATTGATCAGGTACTTAAAATTTATGAAAAATAAAGAGATCTCAGAAAATTATGTCATGAATGGAATGAGGTGGAACCAAAATGAAAGTCAATGTTGATGATGTTTTTGCATATAATATAGCGTTATATGTGATGAGTGATAATGAGGATCATGAATTAAAGTCAATAAAAGATTATAGAAAAAGAAAATATCTGCAGATGGAAAGAGACAATTCTTTGAAAATCAAACTCGCTTTGTAAAGCTAAACTTTTTGGACTTGTAGTCCGCACACTTGAAGATGTGAAGTTAATTAGATATATACAATTTTTCGCGCGAAAGAGAATTACATTGATAAAATACATATGTAAAGAGTTTGATATATTCACCGGAAGTGAGCTGATATATGTTTAAGAGACATATTCACCTGAAGTGAATTCAAGAACTTTTTTTGTTTGATTAAGTTTAACATCACATGAAAGGCTCAATTTATATGTAAGATATGTTGCAATATAGTTGTATGACTCACGTGATAGTGATGAGTATATGAAACTCTCTGATAGAGTTAATTTTCGTGAGAAATTGAAAAAATGACATCATATGTCCATTTTAATGTATTTTGTTAATTATATGTATTGTGGTATTTTGTTTTTTTTTTTTGTAAATATTAGTAAATACGGATATCGTAACAAATTCAAACATACATTTTGTATCTAAGGGAAACAACATGATCAAGGAATTGGAGAATGTTCTTTCAACAACTCAATATGAAGATAATATCTCAAGCACTGCTCATTTGAAGAAGGGTATGGAGATAAATCAAATCTCTCTTCAAAGTCACCGTCAAGTAAAGCTTTTGAGTAACTAGAATAGAAGACTATTTGACTTTCTTCGTCTTATATACGAGTGTCTTTATGAGGGGGAGACATAAATTTGTTCTGCACTCTTTTTCCCTTAACCAAGGTTTTATCCCATTGGGTTTTCCTGGTAAGTTTTTAACAAGGAAGATTATCATACAAAATGAGGTTGTACTCTTTTTCCTTCACTAGAATTTTTTTTCCAGCTGGTTTTTCTCTAATAAGGTTTTAATGAGGTATATCCTCGATGGGCATCCAAGAGAGAGTGTTATGAATATTATAAGTGGATGTCGATATAGGAATTGGGTCATACTATTAGCTTATTGGGCTATATTATGCTTGCTTTTCGGGTCATTAGTGCTTGTTTCCCAAATCATTGTATTTCTCTATAAATATAGAGCTCATGTAACCTAATTGAACACTACAAAGGAATAATAGAATCATCTCTATTCACTTTCTTTCTCCTCCTCCACTTCTCTCTACTTTATTCTTGTTCTTATTTCTTTACTTACTTTCCTCACATTATAGGACACCGTTTGGCCTGTTGAAGAAGCGAGAACGAGTTTCTATTAAATTAAATGAACCCACAGATTCACATCATACGACACCGTTCTCTTTTCCCATACATCTTCCAAAACCCTCGTTCATTCTTTCACCACTCTCAACAAAACACCTACATTCCTTCTAATCCTTTTCTCAATCGTTTTCCAAAGGTATTTAGGTATTTTGGTTCAATTTGATTACCATGATTTCATGATTTAGCTATATAGTTGTTTCGAACCTCAATTTCTAAACAGATCGATTTTGTTTAGAACTCTGATTTTGAAGAGTAGGGTTTGAGTTTGAGATGTCACGATCAATTTCAAGTGAAGATAGGATTAGCGCATTACCGGATCCCATAATACATCACATACTTTCATTTCTCCCAAACAAACTCTCTGCTGCCACAAGCGTCCTCTCAAAGAGATGGAAACCATTATGGCTCTCACTTCCCACTCTCCACTTCGACGACAAATCCTTCCCAAACTACGACTCCTTTTTCAGATTTGTGTCCTACGTCTTTCTCTCATTAGACACCACGTTACCCATCCGATCATTCCACCTCAAATCTTCAAAAACTTCAACCCATCACTCACACGATATCAATCGATTTGTCTACGCTGCAGTGCAACGAGGAGGAATCGAGAACCTCAATCTCGAATTATCTAGCATGCTTTTCGTTAGAGTCAATTTACCTCTTAGTATTTTCAGTTGTAGGACCCTTGTCGTTCTTCGGTTGTCTGGGTTAAAAGTGAATGACCTTTCTCAATTGGTTGTAGATTTCCCTCTACTAAAATCTCTTCATCTATATCATGTGGGATTCGAATGTCTTGAACATTTCATAAAGTTTCTTTCAGGATGTCCCGTTTTAGAGGAATTGCAAATAGAATGGATATATGAAAGGAATGACGACGAGTCAATTGTTTTAGCGGAAAACTTTCAATGCTTACCGAATTTGATTAGAGCAAGCATTTCAGAATTGTCTTCTAGGGCAAATGTTCTGTTTTCTTTGCTTTGCAGGGCAAAGATTCTGTGTGTAGACCTGGTAAGAATATTATATGACTCTCCAATAAATGTTTAAAAGAAATTTGGTTTTATTTCGTTTCTAACTTTTGTATATCACTGCAGGACGGTTACAGCCATTTCCCCGTGTTTCAAAATCTAATCGAACTTATTCTTATACATAAAGGATGTGAGAAGTGGAAGTGGGTGATAGAAGTGTTGAGACGTTGTCCCAAACTTCAAAATCTTACCATTAATCAGGTTTTGTTCTTGTTTAAGATTTTATTTTATTTTACCTTAACAAATTTTTACATATTTTATTTTATAACAAAACTATTTCAATCATGGACAGGATTCTCCGAATGGAAATGAAGTTGTGGATAATTGGATGGATCCAACTGTTGCTCCAGAATGCCTTTCAACACAACTCAGAACGTGCATGCTTAAAGGTTGTAACAGCATGAAATGTGAGGTTCAATTTGCAAACTATATTATGCAGAATGCGAAAGTATTGAACGTCATGACAATTAAGAGTGCCTCTTCCATAGATATAAATACCAAGCACCAAATGATAACAAAATTAGCTTCGTCGACAAGGGCCTCAACAACATGTAAACTCTTATTTGATTGATGACAGTTAGGGTATAGCTGCAATAGTTATATGTCTGCTTTTTATATTAGATTCTATGAATGCAATGCTAAGATTTGATGGTTTTATTATAAGGCATGACCTCTGTTTCATTTTGACTTCATTGTCATTTAGATTTTCAAATATATATTGGGTTTCATATATTAGATTAATGCTAGATCCTTTCAACTTATTCATTTCTTATCTCATTGGTGATGTTTTACATGACTTGTATCAATGAATGTCATTTTCTGGCGTCTTGTGGGCAGGAGTAATGGATATCAAAATTTGCTACATAGACTAGAGTAGGACGACTATAGTCGTATAACGCCATCATGATTTTAAAGGAAAATAGGTTGCGGGGTTTTAGTTTGTATTTCGCTCGAGAGTCAAGACTATGAGTCAGGTATAATATCATCCTCACTAAGGTAGCTTTTAGAATTTAATCAATAATTGTTTCTCATGAAGTCTTTCATCCACTTGCTATAGTTATTGAAATCAAGGCCTACAGAATATTAAGACTCGGTTTCTTTTCTGCTAATTTGAATATCTAGTATCAATGAAAATCATTTAGGTTGCTAAGCTCCTTTGTTAACACAATAATGAGAAAAAGTAAAGAAAGACGAGAAAGGAATTCTTTACTCAAATATTTTAGTCTTATATAACCTTCATTTATTGACCTTTTCTTTAATATTTTCTGTGTGGTTGAGCTTGTTATCAGTACTATGCAAATGTTATTGCAGTATTAGATTGTGCATTGCATATAATGAATTTTTTAGTTACCAGAGAGATGCTTGACTTTGTTCTTAGGTTTTTTTCTTCCTGATATGTATTTGTTTTCCCCATTAACCGAATTACATAGTCTTCCTTATAAATCTCACTTTACCAATACCAAGGCCTATGTTACAATGCAGTCTTGCTTGGTTAGTCGAGGGAGGAGTTAAATGGGAGGCTAGAGACCTGGAGGCAAGCCTTAGAAGCGTATGGTTTCCGCGTGAGTAGAAGCAAGACGGAGTATCTGGAATGTAACTTCAGGAAAAGGAGAAGTGCGTCTACCTTGGAGGTGAAAGTTGGAGATCATATCATACCCCAAGTTACACGGTTTAAATATCTTGGGTCCATAATACAAAATGACGGAGAAATAGAAGCAGATGTAAATCATCGTATTCAAGTTGGGTGGTTGAAATGGAGAAGAGCCTCAGGTGTTTTGTGTGATAAGAAAGTATTACTAAGCTGAAAGGAAAGTTCTATCGGACAGCAGTTAGACCGGCAATGTTGTATGGTACGGAGTACTGCATGATTGATTTCACTTAAAAAATGTTCCACCAAATAGAGTTGTAATTGTAAATCATCATGTGAACTAGCTTCCTCTGTAACTTCGAAGGATAGTCTCCATTGGTTGGCGGATCTACCAACAATTCTAAGGGGAAGATGACTTCTCATAGAAAGAGAAAAACCTGAAGGCTACTCACTATGAGAGAAAAACCTCCTATTTTTTTTTTGGATATTGCTTCACTCACTAAGATAAATTTGTTCATTTTGGCTCTATGACATTGTCATAAAATCTTTAAACACACTTCTCCTGCTCTATGAATTCACTTCTGGTAGTTCGATTTGGATATGACGATTTCATGATCTTAATATACCTGCTTGAATAACCAAAAATATGTTTCCTAAAAGATGCAAGATAAGACAAGGTTTAATTATGTTGTTGTAACAATGAAATATCCTTCATAGTGTGCTTTAAAATATTAATAAACACGCGCAAGGTGGTGTACCAGATATTAATTTGGAAAAGTATTGCTTCATAGTCAAGTTAATCCCTTTGTTCTCTTTGTTATACAGAACCTAGTATCGTGTATGTTTTGATTATTCTTCATCCTAAAATAATATTGGTTTAGATTGTATAAAATACCAAAAATAATGAAAGTCAATTTTAAACAACATAAAAGAATGCATAAGATAGTTTTATTAGTTACTAGTACTTAGCTAAGTTACAAGATGAAATACAACATTGAATAAAAGTGGTCCATCTCCATGATACTGAACTATATACGCACTTGCAAAGTCACACATCAAACCTTGTTGTTGACTATTAGCATGGCCAAGGAGTCTCAAGATGAAATATGTTTCTCAGTAATGAATTTCAACAATTACAAAAATATGTTTCTGTTCTTCATTTTGATCATGCTATGTTTAATTTTCTAGATGTTAGTGTTGCCATATACACCATTATTACATTTACATCAACTCAGTTTATCAAGGACACTGGATGGTAACCTTACCTTAGGCTTCTTCAGCCCTGACAATTCTACAAATCACTACATCGAAATTCGGTGACAGCCTCAATTCACAATTCTATGGGTTCCGAATGGTGCAACTGATTCAAATTCCAAAGGTAAAGTATATTATATATAAAAAAAATTACAAATTCAAAATTCGGTACCACCAAATTGTGAACTGAGGCTGCCACCAAATTCCGAATTGGTAACTTTTGTGCCACACTGAGTGGTAACTTTACCTTAGGCTTGTATATGGGTACTTTACAGTTAATGGTAACTTCACAATCCTAAAGGTGCCGGTGCCGAACATTGCAATCAATTCAAATTTTAAAGGTAAAGTATATGATATAAAAATAAGAATGTTACTTTTTCCACCCTGCTGCCTTCTTACGCGTCCTGCAATAATGTTAAAAATACCCATGGTCCAGATTTTATTTTTCGAACCAGATTGTTAGTGCACTCCAGATTTTAAAATCCGGACAACGTCGAAATAAAATTTTAGTGTCTTTTTGATGTCAAGGGTCTCTGTTGACCGTTATATAACCCTCGCATAAGCTGCAATGCAATTGCAGGGGTCATATGAACGGTCAACAATGACCATGATACCACAAACACTCCTACAAAACTTAAAAAATTTGAAGAAATTGAAATAAAAGAGATGAAGTGAAGAATGAAGGAATTTGGTGAACATGCAAGCCTATTTATAGCCTAAAACAAGTCCAAGGTCATTTGGAAGTCAAGGAAAACGTGTTTGTCATTCAAAACCATCCAAAAAGCACATTGAAACTCCACTAATCGGCCAAACCTTTGGTGAAATGTCACCGTCCAAAAATAAACTGAAGGGTTCCGGATTTAATATTCTGGAATGCATAAAGTTTGTCTGGATTTTACAATCCGGACAGCATCAGACCTTGTATTCTGGAGCTTTTTCGTGGCGAATGGCTTGGGAAAAAATAAAACAAAGGTACGTAACGTAACATAAGAATAAAAACAACATATTCATCATATTCGTCTGGTGTTTCAAGAGGATTTCTTTGAGTTAGATCATGTTGTCTTGCCAAATGACATATTCATCTGGCATGCAGCAAGATCTAACTCATAGCAACCTCTTGATATTTTTGAGTTATCTATCTATCTATCAAGAAGACAACAAGGAGTAACTATATATTTTTGAAAGCATGTTGAGGATTTTCAGCATGCTGGCACATAGAGAGAAATCTATTTGTCACATAGATAGCTATATATGTTGCGGCAGCATGACAAAGATCCTCAGCACAATGACAAAAAATTTCATGGTTTTCTATGGTGTGTTTGTGTGTTTTGCTGGTATTAAAGCTGAAAACCGGAGAGCACTTATTTATAGGGGTCCTTGGATGTTGTGGACCACATAAACTCTTGGTGCAATGTGGTCCATACAAAAGAATCCTATGCTGAAGTATTCCGGATTTAGTAATCCGGAATACACTTACGCCCTATGTGAATTCAGATTTCATAATCCGGAATGCATATATTTGGTTATTTTATCGATTAAATGAACATCTTTGACGTAAATTAAAACATAACGAAAGTTTAAATAATATATATTATTCAAAACATAATGCAACAACTTAATTTAATAACATACAACTAACACGTAATTAAAACAACATAAAACACACGATTAATTAAAACATAGCACATTATCACGGATCATTTAAACTAACTTCTTCCTCTGGTCTCTCTAGCAGAGCCCTGATCTCTTCGTATTTCCTGGGCCAGATCAAACTTTTTCGAATTTGTTTAGCAGATCTAACCAACGAAGCGTCCAACTCGATCGGTCCTCTAATACTGTGTTGACCAAAGACAGAGAACATGGTTCTCACGTCGTTATCGTTTTTGAGTTTCATCCGGCTGAGTCGGACAATGGACATCGATATTCAACACCGACCATCCTCCATGTGTCTCTGTGGTTGAGTTGACGGTTGATTTGATCCAGCTGGTCCTTCAGCCCGGAAAGGGTGACATCGTTGCGAATCCTAAACAGATGGGGTGGTTTTCCATCGTTGTAGTAGACTGCCGCTAGCTTAGTGTTCAAATCAAAGCCAGAGAATTCCATGATTTTTTTTAGGTGTAGTTTACTTGTAATGAAAACAGGGACCCCTATTTATAGAGTTATTTGGGCGTTCAGGACCACATAAACTCTTGGTGCAATGTGGATCACACAAAAGAATCCAATGCTGAAGCTTTCCGGATTTCAAAATCCAAACCATCCATCACCCTACAAGAAGAGCAAAGTTTCCTGTAGTTTCACCATGATCGTATTTTTCCGAAATATATAATCTGGAATCCATGTGTAATCCGGATTACATATTCCAGACTGCATCAGAAGCTTTTGACCGGTGGTCTGCACCACAAAGAAAACGTTTTTCAAACGTTTTAGGCGGTGGTCAAGTTGAAAAACGTGTTTTTACACGTTTTTTGACTGTAATTATGGCTTCCCACCTATTTTGCTTTCCCTATAAATAGTCTCATTTCCTCACAATTTCTCACACCCTATTCTCTTCTTCTCCTCTTCCTTCTACAACGACGTGTTTTCATCGTTGGCCTTTCACAGAAAGAGGCCTCTTTGGAAATCCATCAGGGGTTATATGATCGGTCAACATGGAAGGGATCAGTCTAGGTGTGAGGTTGGTCTGTCCGGGTGTAAGTTTGATCATCATGGTCTCTTTCTCCCTAGAGGCCCCTGTGCCCCCTCTGTTTCTCCTCCAACAGTGAAGCTACTGGTATGTCCTATCAGCAGCACTGTTTTCTTCTTCCCCTCCCTCCTCTTTCCTCCCCCTTTGTTTCCCCTCCAACAGTGGCTGGAGCCACTGGTATAGCATACCCCCTTCCCCTTAGAAATAATTTTAGGTTTTTATGTAATAAACTTAAAAAACTTCAACATTATTGTAATGTATTATTAATATATCAATAAAATGAGTTGTTTTTATTCTTTTGTCTTTTTATTTCTGTTTTACATCTCTATTTGCAGTTATTTTACGAATTTGAAAGCTTAAAATGAAAAATTCTGGAAAAAGATCATTCCGGATAAATCTGGAAAATACTAACATTGCTATTCGGAACAAATAATCCGGACAAGGGTATTTTCGGAAAAAATAGAGCGCGCTAGAAATCCATAAGGTAGGAAAAGTAATACTCTAAAGATAATTATAAAGGCTAAAATATGGTTTTGGTCCCTGCAAATATGCCTCGTTTTGGTTTTAGTCCTTGTAATTTTTTGTTGTTGTTTTTGGTCCCTGCAAATATGCCTCATTTTGGTTTTGATCCCTGGTCCCATTTTTGTGATGATTTACACACATGGCACATGATGACTGAACCCATTTATTAGAAAAATAGTCCCTACAAAATCTTTTGATTTTTGAAAAGGTTCCTGCAAAATATTTTACTTTAGAAAATAGTCCCTGAAAATATTTTGCAGGGACCAAAAACAACAAAAAAAATTACAAGGACTAAAACCAAAACGAAACATATTTGCAGGGAACAAAACCATATTTTAGCCAATTATAAATTTAAAGTTTGGTACCCACCAAATTGCGAATTGAGGCCTTGTTCCAAAAACAGTTTTTATCACTTTTATCGTGTGATTTGAAGCTGCTTTGCAGAATCAAAATCAAAACAATATAGAATTTTGACTTAAAATAATTGATCTGTCTAGGTATAATGCAATGATACCAATATCCTATTCTTTCTTATTTAGCTGCAACACAAGGTTACAAAGCAAGACTCTTACTTTAAATTCTAATAGCCTAAACTGCATTTTTTTGACCTCTAAGTTTCAAAATGTTACGATTTTGATCTCCTATTTAAAAAAATGACAATTTTGGCCCCTTTCGTCCCAAAATTGCTGAGAAGACGCCACGTGTCCCAAAAAAGGAGCCATAATTGCAACTTTTTGAGAAGATAAAGGGTCAAAAGATCATATTTTCCTTATGTTAAGGGGTCACAAGAGCATATTTCCCTAAACATAGGGGGTCACTTTTGTCATTTTTTTTCATAGGGGGCCAAAATCGCAACTTTTTAAAACTTAAGGGATGAAAAGTATAGAACTTGTATGTATTAATTTTTCAAAGCATGCAATGAAGGATATTTGATTGTCATAACAATAGAATTAAACTTTATCTTATCTTGCATCCTCGTGCAGGTGTGAACATCAGAAAATTATTGTCGAAAGCAGAAACAAACTTACAACCAAATCATGAAATCATCATATTCAAATTGAACTATCAAAAAGTGAATTTATAGAGCAAGAGAAGTTTATGCTTTGATGACTGGCCTGTTTGTTATGATTAGCAAAAAATATCCTTCATATTTCTATGATGAATACTTCATATTGCTAAAAGTGGTTTTTATGAAAAGTTAATCAAAAATAGTTGAAGTTATTTCGAACTTAATTGTTAAAAAAATAAAAAATATTAATTTTGACATTCCGCAATGTAGATATTCATTGTTTAAAATGTTTAGAAAAATATAAAATTCTCTCTAAAAAATGAATTTTTTAACAAACCGTGAATTAAATATAAATTTTTAAGCGTAAAAACATAAAAGAAATTATATTTAATTCATATTATGTTAAGAAATTCTAATTTACAGAAAAGTAAAAATTTATGCAAAATCTGAATGTGAAAGGAATAAGTAAGGTTTACCTGCTAATTGATCGCAATTGAATGAATCTTGACGTTGTTTATTGGAACAATTGTGATGAAAAAACCTAAAATCACTCAAAAATAGTTGAGTGCAAAGCAGGAAATGAAACTACATGAGTATTGTCTTGTACAATGAAGCTTTTGGGTGATACGTACCGGAACACGACGAGCGGTAGCTATATATGATATGCTCCAATAGATACATACCATACTGTGAAATAGGGGTAATTTGGGTATTTTAGGGGCTTGGAGATTTGGGAAACCTATAAAGAAAGAATTTTTCTTGCAACACCCTATATGCATTAACCTCCCAACCTTGTTTAATGATTCTACATAATCTTATTTTAAGTAGATACATGTATACTCGGTTTAAGTAGGTAATGTAAACTAAATTTACATGTATCTACTTAAACTAAAATAAAGTTAACCTCAACATTTAAATGAATGTTTACTTAAATTTAATTAACGTTGACACCATCAAATATCTGTAACTTGTAGGGTGCATAACATATCATCACGTTGAACCAAAAAAAATAGAAACTCAACATCGTTGAAGAAAAAAAAAAGTTCATTTACCTATATGCAATAAATTATGGATGAAATAAATTTTGATTTACTCTTTAATTTTTTATTGAGATTGATTGAATATCCATGATTGTTTGTAGGTAAAAAATGGTGAAAGTTTAAATGAATCAGGGTTTTGAGAAAAAAAGTATGAAAGGGTAATTTTGGCATTATTATAAAATTTT
>Ga0228711_1011218_pt1 | contig 11461 bp, 8 predicted proteins | sample MedpolnodulmetaG_2_FD_177996 | JGI IMG/M metagenome (GOLD analysis project Ga0228711, IMG submission 177996) | Root nodule microbial communities from Medicago polymorpha collected in Santa Monica, California, United States - brown nodules | ecosystem: Host-associated > Plants > Roots > Nodule...
TACTCTCATAAGTCCTTCGACAAATAAAAATGTGTCCATATTTTTGCATAAACATCATGCATCATTTTACAATTTCCACACTCTCAAATCCAGAGTCTCACACAAATTTCTCTTTTCAAAAAGGTCAGCCTGTTCCAAAAGTGGCTCGACGCATTCTCTACAAACCAACCCGCATTCACTACACTCGGGCAAACGTGAGGAAGAAAATGGAATGTCTTGAACAAGAGAATCAAGCTATTCATGCCGAAGTGATAGCCGCGAAGGCCAAGATAGAGGAATTAATATAATATCAAGAAAAATAGAAGAATGAGGGAATTAGAATATTGAAGAATGCTAATTCCCTCATTCTTCTATTCTTCAATATTCTAATTCCCTCATTCTTCTATTCTTCTTATTCTCTCAAATTCAATAAAATCAAAACCCTAGCTTATGAAACAAGCATTGAAGCTGCGCAAACAATATTAGTGATCTATTAAATAAATAAAAACAAAGAGAGGTAGTCTTGGACTTTCCCTGCCATTATGATATTATACGTGGTCTAAGAATTCATACACATCACCATAGGAAAGTAACGGGTATAGACTTCAATGCATAGTGGTTAGGTAAGCTTTCAAATCATTTTGCAATGGAATGAAGCTTTCGAATCATACTTCCATAAAAAAAAATAGAGTAAATTACACTCCCCTCCCCTCAAAGATGCTTAAATTACACTCTCCTCCCCTCTTATGTTAAAATATGCACTCCCCTCCCTTCAAAAATAAAATTTATACTCTCCTCCCTTATAAGATGCTTGAATTACAACCCCCTCCCTTAATAATTAAATATGCACTACACTTTAATCTATTTTAACATAAATAATTTTTTATGATATATATTAATTTTGAACCACCATTTAAGAAAAATTAATTCATTTCTTTATAATTTAAATGTCAATGATAATTAAATTTAAATATTTTGCTATTGATTTTATAATTAAGAGTATAAAATTAACATTTAAATAACCACGCTTTATTGACTTTAGTAATTTTTCACATGTTTTAATTTTATTTTGGCTTGTTTCATATTTTATAATAGGGTTTAAAACTACATGTTAATGAAATTGTGAATAAAAAATTGAAATATATCTATTCAATTTTTTATTATATTAAAATAGACCCTCAATACTATTTTTTCCGAAGTGTGTTAAATTATAATTTTTTTCTAGATTATTAGAAATAAAAAAATAATATTGAGGGAGTAAAATGTAGATTTTAATACAAGAGGGGAGGAGAATGTAATTCAAGCTTCTCTTAGGGGAGGGGGGTGAAAAGTTTTCTAATATGTTTTGAATAAGAGGGGAGGGGAGTGTATATTTTAACATAAGAGGTGAGGGGAGTGTAATTTAAGCATCTTTGAGGGAAGGGGAGTGTAATTTACTCAAAAAAATAATCAGGGAGAGTTCAAAACACCGATATTCAAATACTAACGTTATTGTTTGCAGTGTTCATTGGACATGTTGAACCTCCACATTTGTCTCATTATTATTTACATGAGAGGGAAATAAAACTTCCAAGGCCAGCTTGTTCACTAAATTTATTCACTCATCATATTGAAAATAACAACTAATCACATATGGAGTGAAGTCATTTGATCTATTTGGCCTTCTTGCAATCATATTGTTTTTTAAGGATATATAGCTGATTGTGATGGATACTATTTTGTAATTTTTCGATTGATTTTCTAATCCTATTGAATGTCTTAAAGTTGTATCTTTATATTGTTGTTTGCCCTCTTATATTTCGTATCATTTTAGAAATTAATTAGTCAACTTAGAAAATGTGGGCCAACTTGATTATGTTGTTTGCCCTCTTATATTTGGTAACATTTTATTTTAATTTGGAGATGATAATAAGAAGAAAAGGGGTGAAGTTAAATTTGTTTCAACGTTGAGCGACATCGTTTGTACAATTTATTAATATTAATACAAATTTTCAACAAAAACAACACCCCAATTGTGTTTTGGTAAATTAAAGATTTATTGAAAATTTAGCTGTTTTGGTTTTTTTAGTGTAGAAGATGGAAGTGAAGATATTCAAGCAATTCGAAGGTGTATTTAGATGGACATTTTTGTGGTTTAGGAAAAAAAAACCAGTGAAAATGATGATGTTCACTTGGTTTATATATTTCTTGACTTTTAGTAAAACAAATATTTATAAAAATAAAGTTATTATCAAAATTATTATTTCAACATTTTTTTAATACAGTAAATGAGTTTTTAAAATGAGACCTTTTTTTTTAGCGGTAAAATGATACCTTAATTTAGGACACATAATTTGCATCATATCTAATTAATAGATTACCGAAATAATAGTATATATTTACAATGAATATATGTCGTGAAATGTTTTTTTTTCTACATCCAACATTTTTCTACCTGCTTTAATATATATGGATTAAAGGGTCATATGTATATGGGCTTCGGCCCTCTCTTGAATGAGAGAGGGAGTGTGTAAGAGAAAAAAGATAGTAAGTGTAAACAACGTACTTGAAAAAATTATGATTAGATAAGTTATAGATACATCCTCAAAAAAATAATTTAGATACATATGAACCTTTTTTAAAAATAGATTTTTATAGTGCAACAATTTTTTGCTATAATTTTTTTAACTAAGGAATATACAGTCTATTTGCATGCATATAAACATATATGTTATTAACTTTTTTTTCTATGTTATTCCTAGTTTGACAATGGACGGAAAATCTTCTATTGGTCTTTTGTTTCTCCTACTTAGCCTTGCATCACTTGCAGTGAAATGTTACTTATCTCCTGAAGATGACTTGAAGGCAATTGCACTTAAACTCTCCTTATCAAATTTATGTGATTCGTGTTTTTGGTGACTTATTTTTGCTAGAACAAAAAAAATTCATATAACTCACAAATATGTTGTATTGAAAAAAAAATGCAGACTTATATTGTTTACACCGGCAATAGTAGAAAGGACGAAACTTCCTCATTGCTCCACTGCAAGAATCTTCTACAACAAGTTACAGTAGACAGGTTACATTTTTTCGCAAAGAGTTGTTCAAAAGTTAAGAGTAGTATTTTGAAAAGAAGGTTTCAAAAATGAGAAGGAGTATATACGTAAAAAGGAGGGTGTGAATAAAAGTGGAGGTTCATTGTTTCTTTATAATTCCATATGTTGTGTTTTCAATAGTATCACCTCTCTTATGTATTTTATTTTTGAACCGTGAGTTTAAATATAACATGTTAATGATGTTTTCAAGTTCCATTTATGTAAATATAAGACTTTGCATTAATGTATTATTAGATCAAACTTTAGTTCACAATTTTTGCAGTGAACCGAAGTCTATAATTCACCATTACAAACGTAGCTTCAATGGATTTGTAGCTAAGCTCACAAAGGCAGAGGCTGACAAAATGGCTGGTGTGTGTAGACACTAAACTTTGACTATTGAAAAAAAGTTATATATATCCTTTCTACTTTATTTTTTTTGTTAATTGGGAAAATTGGCGGTGTAGAGCTTGATGGGGTAGTGTCTATCTTTCCGGATAAAAAGAGACAACTGCTTACAACTAAATCTTGGGACTTTATAGGCTTTCCACAATATGTGGAGAGGAAATACTTTGAATCTAATGTCATTATTGGAGTGATCGATTCTGGAATCTGGCCAGAATCAGACAGTTTCAACGATAAAGGGTTTAGCCCACCTCCAAGCAAATGGAAGGGAATTTGTCAGACTTACAATTTCACCTGCAACAAGTAATATGTCGTCCTATAACTCGTGTTGAAATATTAATTTTACTAAAATAAGAGAGAGTATAATGCTAACAATTGTTGATATATATGTTTTTGTAGTAAAATAATTGGAGCTCGGTATTATGGTATTAGTTTTGATGATGTCGGATCTCCAAGAGACTCTGTAGGTCATGGGACCCATGTAGCATCGACAGCTACTGGGAACATAGTTAGCCAGGCAAGTATGTTAGGATTAGGACAAGGAACCGCTAGAGGTGGGGCTCCATCAGCACGAATTGCTGTATACAAGGTGTGCCGGTCTTCTACATGTGATACATCAAACATTCTCTCAGCTTTTGATGATGCAATAGCAGACGGGGTTGACATATTATCGGTGTCTATTGGAGGACAATTAGAAAATTATCATAGCATTTTTAGAGATCCATTATCCATCGGATCTTTTCATGCGATGAAAAATGGAGTATTGACAGTCTTTGCAGCAGGAAACGAAGGTCCAGAACCTACATCCTTAGAAAACTTTTCACCTTGGTCAATAATTGTGGGTGCTGGAACCTTGAACAGAAAATTTGTTACCCAAGTCAAATTAGGAGACAGCAAGATTTTTGAGGTAAATACATTTTTTTTTATCATATTCTAGAACAAGCCTTTATTTCATCTTCTTTGACTTCAATATGTAAGCAAGGCTAATTGGGTTTATTAGTTGATAATGTCAATATTTTTGCTTAATGTTAGGGTATCTCCCTTAATACATTTGACCTTTCGGGAAACATGTATCCTATTATCTATGCTGGAGATGCACCAAACACTGAAGCTGGTTTCAATGGACACAAATCCAGGTTACTATCCTTTATATTATTGAAGTTAAAAAATTAAAAAGACATTGAAATTAATAGTTGCACTTTTATAAAACATATTGTCCCAATAATATGACAACAACGTGTGTTTCAAATGGGTATTATTATTTATGTGAGAAAAACTTAGTCTATTATTTGCTAATGAAAGTGTTTCAAAATTGAAGGTTTTGCTCATCCAATTCCCTAGATGGTGAGATGGTCAAAGGAAAAATTGTTTTGTGCGAAGGTCGATATGGAAGCCAAGAAGCCTTTAGAGCTGGTGCTATTGGTGTCCTAACACAAGGTCAAACATCAAGAGATACTGCATTCTCTTTTCTCATGCCTGGATGTTACCTTCAAACAAAGGATGCCACCAAAATCCATAAATACATATATTCTGCAAGGTATAAGTGCAGGTTCCATATACACTTATCAATTATTTAGAGAATTGCACTTATCTAAATTTTATTGCATCAATCAATTTGCAGGACTCCAACTGCAACTATATTTAAGACAATTGAATTAGAAAATACTTTGGCACCTATGGTTGCCTCTTTTTCATCAAGGGGTCCTAGCATAGCTACACCTGATATTCTCAAGGTTCTTTTTCTATGACTGAATAAATTAAACGCATCTATATCATGTAAAAAAATTGCATTAACCATTTTTTGTCTGCTAAATGTTGTAGCCGGATTTGATTGCTCCCGGGGTGGACATATTGGCTAGTTGGTCTCCAATTTCTTCTCCTTCTGAAGTTGAGAGTGATGCTAGAAAATTAGAGTTCAACATAGTGTCAGGAACATCAATGGCATGTCCACATGTGTCCGGTGCAGCAGGGTACATCAAGTCATTTCAACCTACATGGTCACCTGCTGCTATCCGCTCTGCTTTAATGACTACTGGTATGGTAATAAAAAACGAGCAATAAAACTAAACTTTGAACATGTTTATTTTTAATTAACATTTGAAGAGAATTCAGTACCAAAAATATAGATTTGCTACACACATTTGCTTATGATAAGAGAGGATAATGTATCTTATATTTATTTCATTTTAGGTGATTATACTTTACTTATTATATGGTTTAAGCTAATATAAACAAACACTTCTGTTCCTTGTGTTGCAGCTAAACAGTTGAGTCCGATAAATAACAATGATGCTGAGTTTGCTTACGGAGCAGGTCAAATCGACCCCGTAAAAGCTTTGAACCCTGGTTTAATATATGAAGCAAGCGAAATGGATTATATAATGTTTTTGTGTGGCCTGGGCTATGACAAAATCATTCTACAACTAATCAGTGGAGACGACATCAGCTGCTCCAACACAACAAACTCAACAGCAAGGGATTTAAATTACCCATCATTTGCTCTAAAAGCACTGCATCCAAATAGCCACATAAGTGGGAGTTTTAAAAGAACTGTCACAAATGTTGGCTCACCAACATCTACATATAGAGCATTCCTGACAGCACCCAAAGGACTCAATGTTTCAGTGGTGCCTGATATTTTGTCATTTTCTTCATTGGGAGAACAACAAACTTATGTCCTCACCATAAATGGAGCATTGGGAGATGAATATATTGGGTCAGCATCATTGGTTTGGGATGATGGAGTATTTCATGTGAGAAGTCCTATTGTTGTATATGATGAACGGGCTGAGAAAGTAGAAACATCTTCAAATATCTTTGTTATAGTTGCTATTACTATTGGTTTTCTTCTTATTATTACTATGATTACCTTAATATATATTAAAGTATATAGAAAAAGGTACGTTAATCCTTAAAAATATATGTAACTGTAATCTCTATGTAATTGTCAAAGAATGTGAGATGATGCTTGGATTTACTACAAGTTGTTTGTTGATTATATTTAGAGATACTTTGATTTATGAAAGATTCTAATCTATAATGAGTATATTAGTCTAATGTAGTACATACTGCACGTACCATTTCTTTATGCTCAAGTAACTTTGGAAATCAATCTTCCAGTTTTAGAATTATTGCAATTTTTTCTTTACACAATTGTTCACGTTGTTCAAGCTCCAATATATAATTTTCTCTTACAGGGGAAATCAAGAATATTCATGTCACCTAAACAACACACAATTCAATACAATTTGATATACAGTGGATCACTTCATAATAGTTAAAAGACAAAGAAAGACAACATGTGTAACTAATAATTTTTTTACGACTTTTCTTCTTTTCTGATGCATGTTCATCACTCCCATTTTTTTTGCTTGTCTTCTCGGCGCCCCATCTTCACTCCTTTTGCTTTATTGGGTAAATCCATTTCTCCAATCTAAACAATAAAACATTGTTTTCATAAGCACAGGCCATATGAACTTAGAGTGGAAGGAAGTAAGTAACCCAAATAGTTGATGCGCTGAATGAAAATAGTGGCTCTAACCATACTACACCTCTCTGCGAACAAAGGTTATTGGGTCTCTTTGATTGAGATCCATACTCCAAAATACAAGCACCAATAACTATTACAGTGTATAAAATTTACATTTCAGTTAGTTGCAGGTTAGCAGTTACTTGCAGTGCAAGCTATAGCTTAGCTGTCATGGGTTAGTGTTATATGCCTCCTAGCAAATAGTAGCTTAAAGTATGGAAAAAATTTAGTGTATAAATACTTATTGTAACTCTGAAATAATTAATGAAACTCATTACGAAATCACTTCGCATGCAAAACTCAGCTCTAATTATATGTGAAGTAAGGAAATCAATTAATTTAAAGAGGAAAGGAGGATGAAGCCTATATTATGATGTCAATTGCTATCACACATAAACCTTTTTTAAATAATTTGAAGAAAGAAAAAAAAAACCTTGCATAACAAGTTTCCGGTAACTCTAGCACAATCTGAAAGCAAATGAAGTTACCCATGATATTCAAGGAATCACATGTAAGAACTGAACATGTAAATGGCGGTGCTGGTGTTTCTTGTAATTGTGGATGAGATGCACAAGGGTATTCATTGGATGAGAGTCTCTCGATCAATTCCAATGGAACCACCCAAAGAAATTTAGAGGCCGTTAAATAACAGTTACAGGGGAAACAACTCATGACTCCAAGTCCTAGTGCTGTATTAGAAAGAAATTAGATTAAAAAAAATTAAAATGAATCTGTGCTGTCACCTAGTTCACATTTCAGCAGCTGCTTGCTGCACTAAGGTAACCAATAATTATCCAGTCCAGAATAAAGACCTATTTCTGAGGATAATATAAAAATCTCCACTTAGCATCTAAACTATGTTCAACAATAAAAAGCTCCAATATAATTTTCTCTAACAAATCTAATTTTCTCTTCCAAATCCAATATATAATTTTCTCACCTTGACTTGTATGGTGCAATTACAGCTCCTTTCTTTTTCTCCAGTAGAAGTGTAAATTGGACACAAATCTACATTGACAACAATGCCACACTAGATCAGTAAGAGTAGTCTGATTTTCAATTCTAATCTCAGCCATTCTATTTTCTATTGTTTCTGAATGGTCGGTATTCACACAAGTTATTCAATTTCAAAGAACAAAAAAATGATTATGATTAAGAGAATATACCAATTTCAGAAACTCATATACCAAAAAGTTGAGAACTCCTACAAAATGTGCAGCCTACTAACCATGAATAAAAGGCAACATTGGCATTTCTATCACAATCAAATTCAACAAACATCATAAACTGGAAATTGAACAAACAAAAGATTGAAAAAGTTGATTCAAAATCTAAAACTTCAAATGAAAACTAAAGTACCTGTTCCTCTCTTTCTCAGCTGCTGCTTTGCAAGGAACAGTTAATTCTATTAACCGACACCGCAACTTTTACCCAATAATCATATCCAATCAATCCTCAAATTCAATCAATCTCCCATGTAGCAGTTGACAGTATTATTCAAACATCCATGACAGTTGAAACCACAATATTATTAACTGCAATTCATCATTGATCCTCGAAGTTTCTCATCAGTGTTTTTGCAATGTTGTAGGCGAATGGCATATAACTATGTGCTCGTTTGTCTCTGCCTTTTCAAATACGTCTCAAAGACTATTCTCAAACATAATGTGCACCACAATTACTTCTCATATAAACTCTTCCAAATATTTATTTACTATTTCTGCCATGCCATAGCAACCATTGATCTTCTCCACAACAAACACAATAGGGTCAAAATAAACTAACAGTAGCAATAATAAACATCAATAATATTAGATTTCAATTGATCCACACTCAAAATATTTATCTTTATCCGTTTCGAGATCATCGTCTTCGATCATCATTTGGTTGCTCTCCATCTCTGTTTTAAAAGTAATATAAAAGTAATTCAACTAAACTTCCTTAAAAAAAGAAAAAAGTAAACCAAACCAACTAATTAAAAGTCATAAGCAAATAACATGCTAATAAGCCAAACGCAGATTCAAAGCTTCTACAACTTCCCAATATCACCATCAGTTTCATTCACACCCCCTAATAATTAAAACTTATTAGCAACTTACCTCAAAGGAGAAATTTCCACTTGATGCAAAGAACCCTCTTAACTTGAAATCCAAAGAACACCCTCTTTCTCAATTTACAAACACACCCCCTAATCCCTTTGCTTTCAATTAAGCACTCCTTGAGTAAGAAGATACACATGTAACAACTTTAATCAACCCTACATTTAGAAATTAAAATTGGGGTTGAAAAGGGTTTAGTGTTTAATGAAAAATGAAAGGAAAAAGCTTATTTTCTTACCTTAGCTTCTGCTTAACCCAACTAAAAATGGCTTAACGAGAATCAATACATGCAAAATTTTGATTTGGTGTTAATGGAAGAAATTGGGATTGGGTTATGGTGGAGAGAGGGAGAGGAGAGGGGTTTCGGTCATCAACTTTAAGGGGAACTTCTCTTAATTACTATCTTCTTAGGGTGCGTTTGATGGTCAAAATAGGATAGAGACAAGATATGATAAGAACTTGGATAGAGACAAGATATTATATGAACAGGATAATGTTTATCCTATTATGTGTTTGATGCGCACATGATAACAAACAAAATATCATTATTTTATCATATCCGATATTTGATACACACCTGATAATGACGTGATGTGATATATATCTTAATTAAATGACCAAAATGTCCTTATGATTGATTACATATATTTTCAATTAAATATAATTAGACAAAATTGCCCTCATAATCCAATTAAATTTAATTATGTGACAAATATACCCTTGTAATAAATTACATATTGAACATAATTTTTTCGAATTAAATATAACTAAATGGCAAAATTGCCCTTTTAACGACAAAATACTAACTTTCATTGAAGAGTACACATATTGGTAGAAAAAAGATTCAAAATATATTGTCTTACATGTTTCATCAAACCATCTAAAACTAACACAAACTAGCAACAAAAATTCTTTCAAAAAAACTAGCAACAAAATATCCAAAAAAAAAAATCCATGGTGAAAATAAAGTCAATTACGCAAGTAAAACTAATCAATCAAAGACTTAACAAATGCAAGACGATTGGCTTCATCAGATCCCCAAAATATGTTCAAGCGATGTGGCACAGATAGTATTTTGTCTGCTGCAGCAAAACTTTCATGTTCTGTTAAATCCATTTTCTTCAACTCATTTATAAGATTTCTTGAATCATCGAACACTGCCATACCAACTACTAGACGATTTGCAGCTTCACACAATTTTTCTGAGCTTTTATTAATCATACTTCCCAAATCCTTTCCTAACTCAGTTATACTATGAGCAAGTAAATTTGTTCCTCTAATTCTTTTCTTTGGTTGAATTTCCATATCATCACACTTCTTTTTTGCTTGTGATTGATTAATAGATGATGACCGGGTAATTTCCACTCCAATCTCCTCATCAATATTTTCCTCTTCCTCTTTATCAATCTCATCAACATTATCAGCAGGGGGAGCAGCTTCTTTACCATTAGCACGGTCTTTACCAAAAGCTTGAGAAAGCTTACCATAAAGTGGGACTGGAGCATACCTATAATCTTTTGCATTTGGATGACTCTGCAAAAAAAATAAAAATAAAAATTCCGCACATGAAATGAAACTAAAATAACAGACAAGAATAAAAAAAATAACCAACTTCAATCAAAATCTAAATAAACCATTAACAAAATAAAATTAACAGACGCTAACCTTTACATAATCCTTCCACACTTCATCATTTTCCACCTTAATCGTTTGAGTGTCATCATTCCAACCAAATCCACTTTGATTAACCATATCATAAATTATTCCATAAATCAGTCTTAGCCTCTTCATTGCAGATTCAATGTGTGGCTTCACCTTAATTCCACATCCAGGAAACTTCTCATCCAATTTTGTCTCAGCCATTTTCAAAGTGTTTGCTTTGAATTGTCCATTGTCTAATCTTTGACCTTTGTTCGCAACTTCAATCAGTATATCAAGAAAGGTTTCATCTTCAATGTCAGACCATTGTCTACGATCTCTCTTTCTCTTGTTACTTTGTTGGATGGCAATTGCAGGTTCCATTCCTATTGTACAACCAAACTTACAGTTCATTACAACAACAACATACATTCAAAGTTTCCAAAACATATATCAAATAAAAAATATAGAACAAAAAAAACAAATAAAATAATATATAAAATGAGCAAAGCAAAGCAAATTAGTATATCAAATAAAAATTACTCTAACTACTTATGAAAATAACAAAACACAGGTTCCAATTTCCAAAGCAAATCCCAAAACATAAAACAAATCCAAAAAATAAATAGTCTAACTCCTTGTCAAAGTTACAAAAAAATGAGCAAAGGTTCCAACAAAAACTGAAAATATCTCAATTAATAATAATAAAATCAATTTGCATGTCTAGCAAGCCATTC
>Ga0228711_1011221_pt1 | contig 11459 bp, 10 predicted proteins | sample MedpolnodulmetaG_2_FD_177996 | JGI IMG/M metagenome (GOLD analysis project Ga0228711, IMG submission 177996) | Root nodule microbial communities from Medicago polymorpha collected in Santa Monica, California, United States - brown nodules | ecosystem: Host-associated > Plants > Roots > Nodule...
TTGTAGATTGTGTAATTAGGGTTTCAATTTTATACAATTGGGGAAGAAAGAGCCGTTGGGGAAGAAAGGAGCCATTTGGGAAGAAGGCCAAAACATTTTCTGCAAATCAATCAATTTAGTCCTTCGAAATGTTTGATATTGTCGGCCAAATTAGTCCCTGCCTACGTGGCGTATGACATGTGAGAGGTTAACGGCCACGTCAGCCCGTTAACGCTCCGTTTGAACAGAAGGACTAACTTGATTGACATTTGACAAATTCAGGGACTACGTTGATATTACGCATAATTGAGGGACTAAATTGACCGACGCGTGAAAATTCAGGGACTAATTTGATGGTTCACTCAAAATATTTCCTACAAATATCTTTCATATATAGAGTAAGTATAAAAAAAATAAAAAAAAGTAAAAACACAATTGCTAACGTTCTTGTATCGATCTTACTCTCCTTCACTACCTTTCTTACAGAACCGAACCTTTTCTTCAGGTCGAAATATTCCAAATATGCAATTAAATAATTAACAATCAATTAATTACTCAATTAACCCAAACAAATTTGATTAGCGTTGAAGAGTGTGTGTGAATTTGAACTCTTCAACCCGTTGCAACAAACAACACCACAAACTCAATTCGAAAACCCTACTCTTCCCAAATTCAATGTCACCGGCGCCGATGCACTTCCCTTCTCCGATCAACTCCGATGACACAACTCCACATTCTCCTCTCCCCTTCGCTCCTTTCAACGCCGACGCCGTCAACCCTCCCGCCGCCTCCACTGCACGTGGAAGGTCGAAGCCGAGACTCGTCAAACTCAGGAAGCAATCGGCGTCACAAACCGCAAGGTCTAGGACCAGAACCGCCGCCGCCGCAGTTGAAGATGAATGTTCTGGTTCTGGTTTCAATCCTTTTCGCTCCGATCAGGTAAGTGAGGGTTTTGTGTTTAGTGCTAGAAAAGTTGATTCTGATTCTGTTCGGGATTTGAATTCGGAACAGAAAGAAAGTGATGGTGTAAAATTTGTGTTTAGTGCTAAACAAATTGATGATGCTAAACCGAATTCGGTTTCTGGTGATGAAAGTAAGAAATTAAACTCGGAAGAGGAGAAAGGGAAAGTTAATTTTACAGAGTTTGTTTTTGGCGCTGTTAGAAACGATTTGCATTCTAGTTTTAATGTAGAAAAAGAAAAATCTAGTGTACCTAAGTGGAATTCAGGGTTTGCTGATTATGGGAAGAGCGAATGTGAAAATAAATTTGTGTTTGGAAAGCAAGAATCTGTTGACAGGATGAGAAATTCGGGTAATGGACCCGGTGTTTTTCATGCTGAGACTGAAACAAATGGTGATTTTGATAAAGGTCGTGATTTAGGCGGTGATGTTAACTCGAAGAGTGGAAATGGAAGTGCTAATGGTTTTTCTACTATTTTTACTGACTTTTCTGATAGTAAATTAGTAGATGAGATAAATAAACTGAACATCAATGATCATGAGGGTGTTCGTATTGCTAGAGATTCTACGAGTTCACGTGTAAGTAGTAGCAACGGTTTTGTGTTTGGAGGAAGTCACAAGGTTTCTAGTGTTAGTTCGGGAACTAATACTGGCAGTGAACAGTTGAATACCAATGATGATTCTGACAGCGCCATAGCTTGCGGAACCAATGGTGTCCAAAATGGAACTGCTCAAGGTATTGATCAGAATGCTACAGGGATACCTTGTTCTAAGACAACCACCAGTCAGGATGGGATCAGAGATTTTCATGTGTCTGAAGATGCTCAAGTGAATGGAGTTGATGAGTCTTGTATGGACTTTAAACCTCCGGCATGGGATCCTTCTTGTTTTGAAGACAACTTATTTTGTAAGTTGAATAGCAAATTTGAACCCACACATAAGAGTAAATCTTCCAAAGAAAAAGGATCAAAATACATGAGACGAAAATTGAAGTCACATTCATTGAATAAGAAACAGACAAGGCTAGATCATTTGCCAAAAGAAAACAGTTCACTTGAAACCCCTGAATCTTCTGGTGGCTTTTCTCCGATGGATTTGTCTCCCTACCAGGAAACAGCAGCAGATGATGAAGATCTAAAGGCTTCAGAAGAATCAAATGTTCTGCACCCAACGATCGCTACCGATTGTAAAGACAGTCAGAGAGGTGGAGATCTTGATAATGGCAAGTCCTGTTATGGAAGTTCTTCTGTAGGCGATGGTCATTTCTCTGGCCCTGATACAGTCTTGCCTAAGATGCAGACTGGCATTTCAGCAGATGCCGGGGTTGACCTCACCTCAAACTCTGAAGAGAAAAAAGCTGATGTATTTTTTGTTGATGGTCTGGGTGATTCGAAGGAGAAAGATTTTGCATTTTCTGCAGGATCCGCCGTAGAGGGTACTTCATTATATAAGCGTAAACAGAAGAAGAAATTTAGGAGGAAAATGGTGTCTGACTCATTTGTTATCTCTCCAAATGTGAATGGAAAGCCTGTATCTTCTGTACAATTTTCACCACTTACCACTGCCAACATATCATCACATTCTGATGTGATGGACAAGTCTCAGATGAATGATCATTTCGAGGAAGGGAGCGATGCGTCATCTGCTACAATTGAAGCAGCTTGTCACCAATGGAGACTCAGGTTCTGTCCATGAATAAATTCAGCTCTTTTAATTAGTTTGGCCATGCTGATTTCTGTTGGGTGTTTTTGTAATTGACATTCATTATTTTACGATCTACCTATATTTTATCTAGGGGGAACCGTGCTCATAAAGCTAAGGAATTTTCTAAAGCTGAGGAACTCTACACACAAGGAATAAATTCTGTCCCTTCTAGTGAAAGATTAGGATGCTGCATTAAGCCTTTTTTACTGTGCTATAGCAACCGTGCAGCAACACGTATGAGTCTTGGAAGGATTAGAGAAGCTCTAGAGGATTGCACAATGGCTTCTTCTTTGGACCCCACGTTTCTGAAAGTACAGATGAGAACTGCTAAGTAAGGGTTTTGTTTGTAGTTGTATAATTTCAAAATAGCGTTTTTTCCTCTCACTTGTAATGACATGTGATTTTCCTCCTCAGCTGTCACCTTTTGCTAGGGGATGTAGAAAATGCTCAGCGATGTTATAACAAGTGCTTGGAGTCCGGTAAAGTTGTTTGTTTGGATCGGAGAGTAACAGTAGAAGCAGCTGAAGGTTTACAGAAAGCTCAGGTATTCCAATAATTCTCTTTCTTGCACTACTGTGACAATTTTATTTTGATACATTTTTGTGAAACTTAATATCATCTTTTTATCCTGATCTGTTATTATGTTAGATATGTTCCTTAATGGGCCTCAGGCTTGTTGGTGTTAATAGTTAGTAAAGGGGTAGGTGTGAGCTCTATAAATAGGAATGAAGAAGGAATCAGTAGGCCGTTAGCGGGTAACTCATAATTTGTTTGGAGAGGTGAGGTGCTATCAGTTCAGCCTAGAGTTGCATGTGAATGAGTTCTCTTATAAATTTCTTGCTTTTTCCTTCAATTTTCCTAAAATCAGTTGGTTCCCATAACTGGTATCGGAGCAATTTTGAATCTAGAAAATTTCACGGGTAGGAAATTCTATGGCAGCTATTGGATTACAAGCAGTATTGGAGTCTACATTTCTGGGGTTTAACATGAACTTTCACCTTGAGGACAAAGGTGAATGTTTGGTGGTGGTGGGGGGGAGCATTTCTGTTACTGTTAGTTAAAAGGTTTGTCTTTTACCGTTAGCTACGAGGTTAGTTAGTTAATTAGACTGGGTTAGTTAGATGAAATAATCAAGGCATGTTATTAGAGAGTGGGCATCATGTCATTTGAGAGTAGTAGGGCCTTTTTGCATTGGGAGGTAGGTAGACCCTCAAAGTGCTGCCACTGTTCTGCAATAAAAGGGAATTCTTCCCCAGATTCCAGCCATGAGAAATCAGTTTCTATCATATCACTAACACCTGAGTTATCATTAGTCAGTCCAGGAGCAATTGCTCGTCGATTCTGCTCTTCTATCTTATTTTGTTCGCTCTCACAAGGTACACACATTTTACATTTTAGAAATGTCTAATGAGTGTTATCCTCATTAACAGGAAGTGGTTAAGTGCATGAATGCTGCTGCCGAGCTTTTGAAAGAGAGGACTTTGGATGCAGCTGGTTCTGCTTTAGAACTACTTACAAAGGCATTGTCAAAGAGTTTATACTCAGAAAGATTGCTCCAAATGAAGGCGGAGGCTCTGTATTTGGTATTTTCTATTCCAGTTATTTGTCCACTCATCTTAATGCGTTCCTGTTGTTTCTTTTTTTGTTGCTGTTTTGCTAAAATATTTTGTATAATATGACTGATAAAGTTGCTGTTTATTTATGATGACAATGTGCAGCTGCAAAAGTATGATGCAGCAGTTCAGCTTTGTGAACAGAGTCTGGATCTTGCAGAAAAGAATTTTCGCACGGCAAACAGTGCAGACAATTCTAATAATCCCATCCATAATAGTTACTCAAGTGTAAAATTGTGGAGATGGTCATTGATATCTAAGTGTTACTTTCGTTTGGGAAGGCTGGATGCATCACTTAATGTTATTGAAAAATTACAGCAAACAGCATCTGTTAATGACAAGTAATTCAATCTTTTATCTACCAAGGCTAATTTTCTATTTGCCATTTCAATCTAGTATTATTATTATTTTTCAATACTAGATGTGTTATGCTCATTTCAACTGTGTAGGTGTGTGATTGACATTGAAGACTTGTTGTCATTAGCTGCTACAATACAAGAACTTTTGAACCACAGGGTAATTTCTAGATGTCAATCTCCCTCCTTATAGGGCATTCATGAATGCCAATGGTAGTTATTAAAGTGTCTTAACAGGCCTCAGGTTTAGTGGCTCATCAAGCGTACTGCATACTCTGGATCCTAGATTTCTTGCATGTCCTTATGAATATTACTTTTGAATGTATTCCATTTATGAATTAATGTATGACACACGACTCTCTATATAAGAAGAGGCATCCAAAAGGGCATGAATCTCTATATAAGAAAATCCATTTTGTAGTTAATTTTATCTGTTGGAAAATTAGTTTGTTACCAGAGAAGTGGAAATTTTTTATGTATTCTTTTTTGAAATGTGATATGACAAATATAATAATTTTAGCTTCTAAATCCTGATTAAGTTTGATCCAAACAAATGAATAAGTATGTTAGCTTCTTTTTCTCGAACTATTTGAAGATTTGTATCATTTTTAGGTAATTAATTAATAATATTATTCATATTATTTGTATATTGACTCTTATCCTTATTATTCTTCTTCTTAAAACCAGCATGCAGGAAATGCGAACTTTAAATTGGGAAACTATACAGAAGCAGTGGAGAACTACACTGCTGCTTTATCTAGTAATATCAAATCACGACCATTTGCAGCAATTTGTTTTGGCAACCGTGCTGCTACTCATCAAGCTTCGGGCCAAATTGCTGATGCCATTGCGGATTGCAGCATGGCTATGGCCCTTGATGAAAATTATGCAAAGGTATGCCTTTCTGAAGTCCCTTCAATCAGGTGAAATCCTGATTGCATCTTTAAATTTTGTTTCTAGAATAGGTCCATCTTGACTTATAAAAAATCAGGAAGCAATTTGAAATACTGACAGAAATTTTCATTTGATGTTTCATGGAATCTGATAATTATTCGTGGTTTCTAATTTATCAAGAATTTAAAGATGGACTGTGGAATAATTGCACTAGTTTTGCAGGCAATTTCTAGAAGAGCCACCTTGCATGAGATGGTTAGAGATTATGAACAAGCAGCTTGTGACCTCAGGAGACTTATTTCTGTTCTTGGATCTCAATCCAATGAAAAGGCCAAACATTCTGAATCACCAAATGGATCAAGTGGTGGGAAAGAATCAAGGCAAGCTAAACAGCGTCTGCTTACCGTGGAAGATCAAGCCAAAACAGGGACCCCCCTGGACTTTTATCTCATTTTGTAAGTTCGTTATTCAATTGGAGATTAATTAAATCTTCTATTTATATCTTTATTTAGATACCTCCTGGAACAGAGTTTGCTTTTTGTTTGATTGTCTGCCTGGAACAAAGTTGTATGGACAAATGTGTCAGAATCCCCTTTGGCTGCCACTTCAGGGTTGTCTTTATGGACGTTTTAGATGAGAACCTCAGTCAATGGAAGAACTTTTGTGACTACGATTTAGAAAGATGAGGAAAAATAGGAAGCGTTCCATGTTTCCGTAACCTCAAATTAGGTTATTTTCATAATTGTATGCATATCTATGGAAATATACTCTATATTTCATTGATATGTAAAACAGTACATAGGAGGTATTTATAGAATACAAGTGACTGTAGGCAGAGTGCTAGTCTAGCCAGAAAATAAAACAAATTATTCTGTCTATAAATGCTACTTATTCTCCCTTTAAATTCTAATTCTAATACAGCTAATTACAATTAATTAGTATTTACAACCAGTTATAATAAGTCAAACAACACAAAATCTGATTGATTCTGTGCTAATATTCAACAATATCAAATGTTTAAAACAGGGAATTTATAATGACTGACTAAGTGGCCTTTCATGCCTAGTATTGAAGGAAAACTCTTCCTTAAGTTGAGAACTTTAGTAGATGGCAGAACTTTTATAACAGCTCAATGTAGAAAGATGAGAAAAAATTGCAAGTGTTCTGAGTTGATGAAACCTCAAATTAGGATATTTGCAAAACTGTATGCATATCAAAAGTTTAATTGGGAAAACGTGTTATGACTAAGTGGTCTTCCAAGCCTAGCATTGAAGGAAACACTCCCTTAAGTTGAATATTGGTTTATTTCCCTTTTGCTGATGTTTTGAAGGGCCAATTACGTGAAAGGAACCGTGACCATGACATAGTTTGGTCCCACTAATCGAACCTACCCTCAATCGATTTGGATGCTAGCATGTGCATGATAGAAACTGGTTCAGATTGCAATGAGAAAATGTAGTTATTCTAGTATCTCCCTTATAATATATGGTAAGGGAATATTTGCCTCTCAGGCTATAGCCATTGATGTCAGTTTAATATCAGCAATGATATAGATGGATTCACAATGGGATGGAGCAAAACGTTAGTTGGACTTAAAAGGCACTCTGATCTCTCCTATCTATTCTCAGCTTAGATTTCTTTCTAGCTTTACTGTAGAATTTCACCCTTATAATTATGTTTGCAGTTAGTTACTAGCCCAATGATACAAATTATTCCCTTGCCGACTCAGGACTTTGATTCCTGCAATTCATCTTCACCTGTACCCTCACAATAGGATGTTTCTAAGCAATACTCCTCCCTCCCACCTCCTCCCAATGCTTTCTCCTTGTTCCCAGTGTGAAGTGCAGAGAAACTAGTCCTGTATGGATGACATAGATTCTCATAAAATTTATAAATTAGGAAGCACTTTCCATTTGATTAGTACACCTGGACCTCCTTCTAAATTGCTATTGGTCAATAGCTGGGAATCTCTAATGGTTGAACTCTCAACTCACAGTCCTCGAACTGAACTGGTGGTAAGGGATTACTCAAAGTTGTGGAAGAGATGGATTTCTTAAACATTGGCACCCGAAGTAACATGCATGTGCTGCTGCAGCAGGTAAGTCCAGCTTGCATGCAACTTGTCTAATCCTCTGAGATTTTATATGGTCCCTAGTACCTAGTCCTGGGTTTTTTGTTCATTGTACTGCTCAAACATACCCATCATCTTCGGGATTGATGGTTGTGATACAAACTCTACTGGTTTTATACAACCTCTCTTTTGTTTTGATCAGTCTTGGCTCTGTTCTAGGCTCATCATACTAATTCCAAATGATTCTTCAATTCATAAATCATTAGGTTCCTTTCAGCCTGGTGTTGAGTTTCCGTTGTAGATAGTTCAGGTGTAGGAAGATTTATACCACAAAGGGCCATAAAAGTAGAGCTAATTTTGTGGAACTGCTATAGTTGATATCATACCTATTTTCAGTTCAGTGAGGCTGTTTAGGCTACTGCTTAATTTTTGTACTGGCAAGACACTATAAATGAATTTGATGGTATCTATTATTCAGCTTATATTGGCTGTAGTAGCGAGTTAGACTAGGAACCCTCAGAGACATAACTAGGAGTAGGCCAATTCACTGTATCTAGAAGCAGAAAAGTTACTTCGAACATATGAGTATGACCATCCCTTTAGAATATAATATATCAATCAATAACATAAACCACTCAATCATAAAGTTTGCATCGTCACTACTGTCAAAATCACTTAAGATAGTCGGTAAGAACTACCCCAAGCTCAAAATACCTCCTAGTAGAAAAGTAAAAGTACACAGTATATCATTATAAAGTAATGTGGAGGCTTCATGTTATGTCCTGGTCTACCTTACATTTTCCATTTTTGGTTCATTTTGTTTCTTTAGATGCTTTGTTTGTACACTTCATTTGTATAGCCATTTGAGGCTATCTACCCTCATGCAGTTCTACAACATAGAACAACTTTATTGTATCATACATTTGAGCATATTAAGTTGCACGGGAAGTAAACGTTTTCGGTTGATCAATAGTTGCTAGTTTAAAACATCCAATTCTAAATTATGTTCTTTTCGATGTCAACAATACCAGAGGAATTAAACCATCGGATACAGCAGCTGATATCAAGAAGGCATATCACAAGGCAGCTCTCAGGCATCATCCAGATAAGGTTTGAGCTTTTCTATGTCTGCATTAAGTTATCGTAATGTAACTATTTCTTTTCACTGTTTCCTTTTAGTATAAAGGATAGCCTAGCCCACATTTGTAGTGTTTAAACTTATATTGGGATTTTTTTCTCGCTTGAATCTAGGCTGGTCAGTTGTTGGCAAGAAGTGAAGTTGGGGATGAAGGCAGTGTCTGGAAGGAAATTTCCCAGGAGGTGCACAAGGATGCTGATAGGCTTTTCAAAATGATTGGAGAGGCATATGCTGTACTTTCAGACCCTGCCAAGGTTGTAGGCATGATTTTTTCACTGTTAATTAATCTGAATGCACCATTGATTTTAGTTTGAAAATGCGATCTGGGTGAGCAAGAGAGGTAGTAGACAAATAGCAATTGAAAATATACAATCCATGTACCAATAACATGCTCAACTGAAATGCTTAAGTTCACCCATATCTTAAAAACACAACTTTCAAGTTCATATGCTACTAGCTCTGTGCAAACAAAGCTGACCCAATTAGTCGATAAGCAGGTCCTTAAAAGCTGTGTGAATTTACCGGCAGACACGCTTTCTAAACTTATACTGTCCATTGTAATTTTGTTCTTTTTATTTTAGTAAATGGTCTGTTTTATATCATATTAGGTGTACGGAAATTTGAGTATGATATGCTCTGTTTTCTGCAAGACACATAATGGGCCTCATTAATTGTGAATGTGCGTACTGGCTCTGTCTGTTGGGAAAGCCAGAATTTTGTACTCCCTCCGTTTCAAAATGAGTGTCGTTTAAGGTTTTTACACACAAATTAAGAAATATAATAACGATGTCAAAAGACGCGACTATTTTACTAAACTAGCCTTATTTACTATTGGTGTAATGCTTTGGAAGTAGTGTACACTCAATTAATTAGAGGGTACAATTGGAAGTAAAATAATAATTCTACATTGAAAAGTGCAAGTGACATTCATTTTGAAACAATTTTTTTTGGCTAAAACGACACTCATTTTGTAATAGAGGGAGTATGAAATATACTGGAGAGTTTTCTCCTTTGTTTTCCATTTTTCTGCTTAGTCCTGGGAAGTTTGAAGTTTTAGACTAGTTTAGTTTTTAATCTTCATCAAGGATTTTTTTTTCCAGGTCAAGGGCCATTCTTTATAATTTAATATAAAAACTGACAAGTTTTTCTTTCATTTATCATAGCGCTCGGAGTATGATTTGGAAGAGGACATAAGGAAACTTTACAAACAAAGGAACGGAGGTGGCGCATGCAGGAAATCTTCAGACGTTTATGGGAATGGAAGATCACCCGATGGTTATAGATCTTCCTATGACAGGACTTCTAACAGACGATATGGACACTATTATAGAACATATGGAGATTCATATTCTCGATGGTAAGAGGTTACCTCGACAAAGGGCATCAACATTCCTTTGCCTGGTCCGAATGAAAATGACTTTCCTTCCCATTCTTGATGGACCCAAGTTTCATGATGGTGTGAAAAGGAGGCTCATAACTGCTTTTGCAGGTAACATTGACTCATATACTTCGTCTGGTTGAAAGTGACTTTGGTCATGACTGAACTTTCCATTTTCTTTTAGTCTGACTCAGCGCTCGGGCCCTTGCTGCTTTATTCTTTTGGTCCAACTCCGGCCATTGAAAAAATTAAAATTGCACATACATATTGAAGCATGATATAACATAAGATCGAGAAGGCAGGAAAGGAGGCAAGAACAGGCCCCGCCATCAATCATATATGTGCTCAACAAACTTAACTAAGAGCAAGGCATTGGTACTTAATACCTACCTGCTTATTGTTGGAAGGGAAGGGGGTTATTTACGCAGAAGTTCTGGCAAAAACTTAGTTGTGTCCACATAATTTCTCAAATGTAATAGATGATGTAGAAGTTATGTATCTGGATTGAGAATCTTAATAGGAAGCAATGTATTGCAGTGGAAATCAATTTAACCTCATTGCTTATTTACACCTCATTTTTTGTCATGATCCTACTGGAGTGAAGAGTTGAAATCCCCATTTTCTTAGATGCCCAAAAGACCATCCAACGTCCTTTACCCATTTTTAATTTTTAATTTTATTTTGTTTTTTTGTTTTTTTTCCTATAGTAATAAATGATTCCAAGTTGTAAAAAAAAATAAAAATTCAGTAGTTGGTATGATTATTCGAGGACTCCCGAGAAGAAAATTGCTCTTCTCCCTTTCAAAATTGCTCTTCTCCCTTTCAAAATTGCTCATTCCCTTAATTCAATGAGTTAGTTCACGCTTGACATTTTTTAGCGTGAGTTAACCCACTCTCGCACTTTTAAGATCGGTTGAACCGGCTTAAAAAGTGATTGAATCGATCTTAAAAGTGCCAGCGCGAGTTAAACTCACGTTGATTTAAGGGAATGAGCAAAAATGAAAGGGAGAAGAACAATTTTCTCTCAAGAATGAGATGTTAGAGGGCATTTGAATCACCTCTCATTGATTCTTAGTTGATTTTGCAAACGATTGGCTCTTCATAAACTATTTTTGTTTGTGAATCTCTGTTTGTGAATCTCAATGGGACGAGTCTGTATATTTGTTAGAAGACAGACCTCCCTGACCTGAGTAAGAAGGAATATTACGACTCAATTGCAACCGAATAGTTTGATATAATAAAATGAAAGGGAGAAGAACAATTTTCTCTCAAGAATGAGATGTTAGAGGGCATTTGAATCACCTCTCATTGATTCTTAGTTGATTTTGCAAACGATTGGCTCTTCATAAACTATTTTTGTTTGTGA
>Ga0228711_1011223_pt1 | contig 11458 bp, 5 predicted proteins | sample MedpolnodulmetaG_2_FD_177996 | JGI IMG/M metagenome (GOLD analysis project Ga0228711, IMG submission 177996) | Root nodule microbial communities from Medicago polymorpha collected in Santa Monica, California, United States - brown nodules | ecosystem: Host-associated > Plants > Roots > Nodule...
TTATAACTTCTAAAACTTTCATTCTAATCATTGTTAAAAGTTAATTAAATTCATAACTCCCTGTCGGAACGATACTCTATTTTTACTACTTCGGTAAAACCGTACACTTGCGGTTTTGCTCATCAGTCACAATACAATTTATTGAATCTAAAATTTTATATTTATCAAGAACACAAAATACTAAGAACATAAAGTAATGACAAAGATGACCACTTGTTGAAAAACTTTGAATACCAAATGATATGGACATGAGATGAATGATCTAACCAAGTAATTTCTTCAAACAAAGTAGCAGATAAAAATAGAAAATAAGAATAAAAAATGAATTGAGAAAAAAAAGAAGGAAGACGCCATGAGCCAAGATGAATCTCCACAACTGTAAGGAAATCATTGATAAGATTATAGCAAATTCTAATCAAAGAACTTAACATGCGACCTATCTCACTCACCATTCACTACTACAAAAAGATAGTTTAGCGTTCGCAAAACCCAAGCTAAATGGGCAAAAACGAACACTAACACTGATTTAGCATCGGCTTGGCTTCAGAGCCGGGACGAAGTTAAAACGGTCGAAGCAATATAGTAGCATCGACTGCAAGCCATCCGAAACTCTACTCTCATCCGACACTACTCTATTCAACTTCTTAAAAGTCAACAATTTCTAGTAGGATAGGAGTGGCCGATTCTAAAGGCAAGTAAAATTTGTAGAGTTCGTTAGCCGACGCTAAAGTCAACATTTGGAAAGTCAACTAAATCATCTAGAGTCAGTTCGTCTGAGGCTAAAGTCAACATTTAAAAATTCAATGTAGTAATATAGCGTGGGTTGGACCGACACTACTCTACAATCTTTTTAATTTTTATTTGTTTTTTACATTTGAACATGCACTTAATAACCCTGTTTCGCGCCTAATACTAAGAAACCAAAATAACGCATCTAATCAGCCACAAAATGTCATAATGCATTAATATAACAAACACTTCTACAACAATGAACTTTTTAATACTATAAATAAGTCTAAAAACTACAAAGTAACAAAGTTACAACTATAGGATCATGCCTTAAAAATTCAAAGCATTAACAACATAATAAAGTTGTTCTGATCCCGAGCTTATGCATTCTAAGCTCAAGCTTTTACACTTTGAGCAGCCTAGGTAGCCACTTGGGACTGGGTTGATGCATTCTCAACAGTCTGCTCCGCTCTAATTATAGCGTCCATCTCCTCCTCCAAAGACATCTCAACATGGAACCATGAGGATTTATGTGCACCCATGCCAAAGGTTGACAAAAATGTCTTTGGTGCCATAAATCCTACCACAGGTACGACCCCTCGCATACTCCGTCCCCAACTACAGTATTGTAGCTAATTAACCCGACCATGGTGTGTCACTAAGACTCAATGTTGCTATTTATCTAAAAAAAAGAAACATGAACATTAAAATTTTGTTGATTTTTATCTATAATACAATCTAAACACATGCTCAGATGTATTTTAACAACAAATTTGTACATTTTTTTTTATTATTTTAATTACCTTAAACCAAAACATGTCTTTTTTTAGTTTTCTATTGTACATATATATGTAACTTGTAATTTGTATATCACATCATTCATACAGTCAAACATATCATAGGAAAGGGGTCCCAAAGGAATATATCTTAAGTTCATGCATCATTAAACCTTATAATAATTTCTGTAAACCTTTAGAAGAAAAGAAAACTTAATTGTTTACCATTGAATAGCTAAAAACATTTCTAAATAAAAATCCTAAAATAAAAAACAACATTTACAAAAAAATAGGTACAAAAACATTTAGAAAAACATAACACTGATATACCTTTGCTGGTATAAGATGAAAAATCATGAGATTGTTGATTGACCCAACTAGGGCTGGAAATGAGTTGAGTCAAACTCGTCTTAACTCGACTCAACTTGATAAGAACTAGCTCGTTAGATTCAACTCGTTTATTTGCAGGGTGTGCAAGTGAACTTTGAAAAATTGCTTTAAAAAATTTAAGTTTTTCAATTGTCTTGGAAATGGTTATCACTTTTAAAAAAGTGAAATATCACTTACCTTGAGTGATAGTACAATGCATAACTACATTTTAATTGTCTAGTGCACTATTTTATCTATAGTTTCTTACATCTCTCAATGTTAACTAAATTGCCGACGTGGGACTAGTAGCTACTACTACTCTGTATGTTTGAAACAACTAGTATCCTTTTACATCAGTGAATTCATACGCCATCAGTTTTCATCCTTCCTATTTCAATTTGGTAGTAGCCATCTTCCAACAAATAAAATAGATGTAATTATATTGGTTTATTTACTAGACAAGATGAAGAAAAAAAAAACATCATAAAAATGGAAAGAGAAAAGAAGTCAAGAACATAGAAACCAAGTTTTACAAAACAAACGGTGGGGTGGGGCAAAAATGGGTCACGACTCATTTTCATTAGTTCCTGTTTTAAAACAAAACACATATCCAAACACAATGAACTAGAGAAAGGAATTAATAAAATTAATGGCCTTCCATTGTAGATATATTGAGAAAAAGCTAGAGTAAAAAATTAAGAAAATTATATATATATATATATATAGTCAGGCATTAAATTTATTTGATCATACGGTTAAAAACATCTCAACAAAGGAAACAATAAGAACACATCACACTGGATCACCAAAAAGACTTGCATCACTACCATTGCATAACTAGCTTGAATCACTGTATTAGTTTATTCCTGCCCAATCATCGATTCACAGCTATAAACATCATGTTCTTTGATTGAATATCTTTCTACTAATTAAGCTACACATGATTCCACACTTGAAACTCATGTGACCTAATTCTCTGGTTTGTTTCAACGTTTTCCTTTTCTAAGAAAGTATAGATTTTCACAATTCCAATTGTTCCGTTCACAAGTGCAAAGTGACAATAAAAACTCCCAAAGAAAGATTTAACCACCGTTCAATTTTTTAATTGAAATAAGGCTTAAATATTGCACTCGTCCCTACAAATATGCCTCGTTTAAGTTTTGGTCCCTGTAAAAAAAATAATTTGTTTCTTTTGTGATGTATTCTTATTGTTTCTTTTGTTGATATTCTTTAAACCATAAGATCAAATAAATTTAATGGTTGAGATTTGGTGTAAGTCTTTGGACTTACACCTGGTGTCAACGGATCCTGACTCATATATATATATATATATATATATAGCTCAAGTTCAGCTCATTCAGTTAACGAACTTAATTTTCAGTTCAAGTTTAACTCATTTGGTTCATGAACCAAACTCAACGAGTTAATTGTCGAGTCGAGTTTCGAACTATATTCAAGTTGGTTCTGTTAGAAATTTAGGTCTTAAATATAACAGATTTCATAAAACATGTTCAATAATTATGAATCAACAGCGGAAGCAAACAAAATACTGAACATGATTATGATCAGATCTATGACATGTTTGATTTATCAAGGATATTAATAATTAGGTATTAGGAATGCCTGGATGAAGCTTAGATTACAACCCTCTTAACAACACCAATAAAGAGAGGAGATGATCTGAAACACAAAACAACAAGGATTAGTGGCTGCTGATTTGGTTCTTCCTCAACTGGTACCTTTATGTCTCTAGTTCTCTTCAAATGGGGAGAAGAAAATGTTTGTTGTGTAGGGTGTATTGGGGACCATAACCTCTTTTATATTGGATGATTATTAGGGTTTCCCATTATTTCGTTAATGGTCCATCCAGACATCCACTCATATTGAGTCTATATCAACTAATTAAATCATTAATTAATTTTTCAATTAGAAATCTAATAGCCTTTTACTTAATTTGATCATTAATCAATTGATTTTCACAATTGATAAATAGCTAATATAATTATTATTACGATATTTTCCCACATAATGATATCATAATATAATTAATAATAGAATATTCCAACAATCTCCCACTTGAACTACACATCTTAATAATTATACCAGAATTCTTTAGGCGCGCTTCTGAATGTTATTTATCTTTAGATTTCAACTATACAATCTGGTCCACCTAATGCATTATTAATTGGACCACCGCGGTTGTCATCACTGACGTATAATGTGTCGAAACCCCGACGACCACCATATCAATACACTTGATGACATAGATCGATATGGATGAGTGACATGGAAATTTCATGCAATGTGATCTCTAAATCATGTCTATTTCCAACTGGTCCAACTGAAAACTTTAGTGAGATCAAAAACTTAAGTTTGCAAATTCAATATTTGCACAAAATGATACATAAATGGTTATAACAGACATAACCACCTCACGAACTTTATTTATGCAGAAAATCATAACATAAAGTCTGTATCGATACCAAAACAAAAGTATAGAACATAAAACAAAAGAGACTCCACTTATCTAAGACATCCTTAATGATAACAACCATATGAAATACCTTAGGTGTCAAGTCTTTGATTAGTGGTATAGGTAGCATAAGGTTTGTCTCTACATGTTCTATTATTTAACAACAATAATCAATAAGGTAATAAACCTTATAGACATTTTTATTAGATAACTATATGACTGAATAATATGCAATCAAGTGACATAAATACTTACAGTTATTTCCTGAGTTAGGATGTCTATTACATACAGACATTCAAAAGTCAAATTCTAACACACCAAAGATCTCCAAATTGTTAGAACTCTGATGTGAGCATAAACTCTCATGTTCTCTTTAATAATCCATATGGTTGCCTTTTTAACAATTCAAACTTTGAATTGCTCAAGTATCTGCCATTTTTTTTTTATTATATACGCTATTTCCAAATGCGTATAATAAGATAGGCAGAGCATAGGAAAATACTTAATTTTATGAATTCATAAATTTTCTAATGGGCAATAATTGAGACTGAAAAGTCTCCCTCGATGATTGAGGTCATCCAAAAATTATGTCATTTCATTTTCAACTTTATCGATATAACTCGTTTATGATATCCGAATTATACCTTGAGAAGAATTTCTAAGTATTGGAATGTCTAATACAAAAGAGGTATCCCCAAGATCTTTCATCACTAACTTTTGTTAGAGATTTCCTTGGGTTCACATAACAAACATGTATCATTGTTGACTAAATAAAATTGACATAATAAACTAGGAATATAAACTTACTCCCACTGAACTTTAATAAACTTACACGCAGAAAAGATGTTAAGCAAGATGTCCAGACACGCGAGATGTTAATTAAGATGTCAAGACATCGTGACAACACAAACAAACAAATAACAACTTTAATAAAAAGGCAGAAAGTAAATGACACAAGTTATTTGTTAACCCAGTTCGGTGCAACGTCACCTACGTCTGGGGGCTACCAAGTCAGGAAGGAAATACACTATAATAGTATTAGTTTGAAGCATGCATAAAGACCTCTTGTCTACTAGCTCCGCACCTAATCACTACCCGTGTAATTTCTATCTAAGACACTCCTAGATATGAGACCTCCCTCTCACTTCCTCTCAACCACAATTCCAGTGATTGACTCAACATTTATAACATAAATGGAGACACACTCCTAGACAGTAGAATCCACTCTTGCTTACAAGCTTCTGAGTGATTAAAAGTTTACAACTCAACTAACAGTCAAGCTCTAGTATCAACATGATACAAGAGTGGCTGACAAATAACAAGGACAAACTAAAACCATAAATGACACTTTTGTAAATGATGGCTTCAGTAGAGAATTAGGTCTTGAGTCTTCTATTATATAGCCTGAATGCAGAATGGGCTTGATGCACAAATTGGACCAAACATCCCGTTGAATCACACGGTCTTCAACACAATATTCTGAAACAAATCAAATGTTTCCTTAAATGTTACAACATCACACTTAAGAAACACGACACAGATTAATCGCCTATCACTGCTTCTAGAAACCACATGCTTCTTGGTAAACTCTTAACGTGAATCATATCTTCAGAGAATCTTCAGCGATCTCACGTTTAAAAACATTCTCCAAGAAACCGAAACAAGGTACGCTATGATGTCGCACCAATATGTCAAGACATCTTGTCTGACATCTTGCTAGAACATTTGTCGCCAATAAGATACAATATTGAATTGCCATCCATCTTGTGAAAATCCAAAATTATAATAAGCAAACTAGTATCATGATTGTCCTAATAGAATCTTTCAATTACACTAAATAGAATTTCTCTTTTCAGTCAATTCTTTATGACACTAGAAGCCCTAGTTCTTGACGGTGTTGAGTATGATCTATCTATATATCTTTGTAAAAGAAACTTGAGCTATCCATGAGTTAGAATTGTGATGATGTGGCACATCTAAAAAAGCTTCACACATTCTTTATGTGTTTATGAATCATAAACTCCAATGCATTCATTTTTACCACATTATATTAACCTTTGAACTATTATTTTCTTTTTGTATTCCATAACTCATATTTCTTAACTATGAACATTCACTCACTCATTTTTTTTGATAAGGCAAGAGTCCAAAGACATAAAAAAGGAATAGAAAACAGTCCAAAAGATGGAATGTCTTACAGATTCCAGTCTATGTCAGAGGCACTTATATATATTATTAAAAAAAGGAAAAAATAAATACAAAAAAGAACTAGGGGACATAAACCTAACCCTATCAATCCACACAAAGTGTATGTCAACCCAAACAGGTAATACAAAGAAATAAAAACAACACAGGTGGATGTCTAATAGGCGGTGTGTGGACAAGCCGTCAACACGAGATGAATCCAAGAACCAATAACTCCTTGTGACAACAACAAGCCTAACGTCTCTTTCGAGCCAAATAGTCCAACATCAGGTAGACCGATGAGGATTTTGAAACCACATCCAAGTTGTATAGAGCCAAACTTCGTGAAGGTGAGAGATTCTACCGCCAACACGGATACAAAACCCCACGCATACAACCCATTATGCTGCGACGGGAAGCTTCACGACCATTCTAGCCAAATCCAATAGAAAGCAACTTAAAACCAATTGAAGCCAGATCGAGGGATGGTCATCAATGGGTCTGAGCACCACGAGCACCGCCAACATGGTAACACCCGCACCCACCATTCACAGCAACAACGGACAACAAGTGCATGACCATTTCTAGCCTAAAAGACCTGTTATGAAGCATGTCTATAATCTTGGAGGAGCAATACAACGCTGAGCGTGCCAAACCACCGAAACACACAAGTGGTACGATCAGCACACGACATCGACCCACCACCGCGACGGAGCCAATACACGGCATCGACCCCAACAACGTTGAACAGAACCTAACCATCGCGACAAAGCCAACAGTGATTTTAAAATACCAAACCCGGATCGAAACTGAGATGACCCAGATCGAAACCGGATTTTTCAAAAACCCATTGAACAGAGAATGAATTTTAAAACGAAACCGCCGAATCTTCGTGGAGACAGATTCGGTTTTGAAACGCAGACGAAACGATGACAGAGAAACAACACACCCATGCCATTATAACACCCTACGTCAGAAGCTACAACCACCAAAACAAACAGAAACGACCGCCGCTGGAAGAGCAGCAATTGACCCAAGAAAGAAGATCTGCGGCGGCTCCAACGAAACAAGGATGGTGCGGAGCAAGAACCCGTCGCACCACCACCTACCGGAGTTACATGGTGGAAAAGTCACTCACTCATTATATACAACCACTAATATGATCTCAATATTTTTAGTTGTATAACATGTATGAGCAATGACCAATGCATGCCATTGCCAATGGACGATTCCTGTTATACTGTATTAACTAATTATGTAGCAATAAATTAATTACGTCCATTATAATACTAAACTATATATTTCCAGTGATCTTGTTCTTAATTGTGATATCTCTGGAAGCCTCTGCATTTGTTGAATTTTGGGAGCCAAAGTTGCTTAGCAAATGTCTTTTCTTTATACCTAGTTTATGAAATTGCATGCGTTAGTTTTATATTACTTATAATTAATTTGTATTAACATAAACACCAATATTGCTTAAAAAAAAATATTTTTTTAATTTAAGAAGTCTCACATGTGGATGCTTGAAACACAACTAAAAAAACAAAAATTAGTGAGGGATATTTAGTGAGGGAAAACATGAAATCCCTCTCTAATTCCGTCACTAAATTTTGTGACCAAGAAATTTGTGAGGAATTTCATTTTTTCCGTCACTAATTTCCCTCGCTAATTTTGTTTTTTCTAGTAGTGAAAAATTAAAATGTTTATAAGTAATAGAAAGTTTGAGTCCTCTAGAAGCTTAACTTCTGATAAACAAATTACTTATCCTCTGATAAAGCTTTCCCTCCAAAACTGTCTAATTTGGCAAAAGGTATACGAGGTACGAAGTAACATGCAATATTCAGTTCTATTCTCAACAGAAATACACTTGCAAGGTGATGAAGAAATTAATAAGTTCTATTTATACATATGTATTGGGATTATGGACCATGACTCTGCTAGGAGATATAATGGTAGTAGATATCAAAATAATTAGCTACCATTTGACACTGAAATTAGTTTTTTTTTTTACGTTCTGTTTCAAACATACATCACCACACTCCTGAAACTCTCTCACTCCCGATCTCACTGTCGCGCCAATTTGTCGTAGAAACCAGAGATGTTCAATCCGGCGAAGAACCTTGATCAATCTACATCGCCACGGGGAGAACCTCAATTTCTCGTTGATGCTCAATCCGGCAAGTTTATCAGAACCTTACATTTCCGATTCATGCAATTTTTCTCTCTCCAATACAAGCAAATTTCTTCAGTAAGAACCCTGCTTTTTGTACTTTCACCTCAATTTCATCTTCTATGTTACTTTCTTGGAATCCTTCACCTCGAACTTAGAATGTAGTTAAATTGATTTGTATTAAGATCAGTTTCTTTGAATTGCAGTGGAAGTGTGTTTCTGTAAATGAAATACTCACTAAAATCTATGAATTATCACTTTTGTTTCTTGTTCAATTCATTTCTATTCAATGTTGGAATTCCTTTTGGAGCATGTGTTAGTTGTTGTTATGCTGCCTCAAACTTTAGAGAACTATTAAGTTAGGGTCTGTTTGGATAACTAGCTTATTTGGAGCTTATAGCACAAACACTTCTCATGATAAGCACTTATGTATAAGGTTACATAAGGTAGTTTTATAGCAAATGATAAAATAAAGTTAAATTGTTTTTTGTATAAGCTATTAGTGATTTTCAGAAGTTAGAGAACTTGTGAAAATAAGCTGAAAAAAGCTTATGAGAGCTGTCATAAGCTGTTTACAAAAGTTCTCTCTCAAACAGCCTCATAAAACTTATGCAAGTATATAGGCTCAAATAAGATAATCCAAACAGGCCCTTAGTTTTGGGATTAGATAACTATAGTTTTCTCTGCATACCTTGATAGTTTTCTTGTTCCTTTGCAAATAACTATTTTTCTTGGAAATAGTGTTCCTAATACTGATGCTGAAAGCACTTTAAAATGCTTATAACTTTATATTGTACATTGCTTACCTTGTGTTGTTTTTTGCACTTGAATGAAATTAAAGTGTTTCATGAGAGCATTACATGTGTAGCATATTTGCTAAATTTTAATCGTAAGTTGAAAATAAGCTGAAAAATGCTTATGGAATCGTAAGTTGTGGTGCTAGCTATTAGTTCAATTGTATGTATGAATTTATAACTATCCACTTATAATGTAATAAAATCAAAAGGAGAATTAGAAATAAAGGACATATTTCTAAACAAGATTTAAAACCTTTAGAACGTTCCAATTTGTAATCCCAACATGATGACCTCTAGAGTAAAAAGACTATAAAGGAACTATTCGAGTTTGGTGCTTTTTCTTACTATTTTTTTCTTTAACAGTGTTGAGATAAGGCCTATTTGTTCAATCACTCATAAAAGGGATTTTAATCATAATGACTATATCATTCAAACTTGTGCCAATATAAGGTATATTTGTTTATGCTTTTGGAAAGGTGATTTAAATTTTTTGAAATAATTGGTTTATATTTAGAGTTTTTACACAAAGCAGAAATTAATTTTTTGCTTGATTGATATTATAAAAGCACTTGTATAGTTAAGTAATTATATTTGTATTCTTTAACCACATCCAAATTGCTGATTTGAATATTCACTATGCCCATTTTATTGTTTCAGTGTCTGGTTCATAAATTAATTTTGGTCATGGAGTCAAAGAAATTTCTCTCAAATCATATTTCATTCTCAAATGTAGGAGCCAGAGCAGAGATAGTGAAAATTCAGCGTTGTGTGATATGTCACAATCAATCCATTTTCATTTAATATCTAACTAGTCGAGATACCAGTGTTGAGCACGGATAGCGCGGCTGCGCCGTGCAGCGGAACATGTGTCGTTGTGCGAAGAGGTGTGTCGGCGCGAACAAACATAATACTAAACAATGTTATAAAAAATTATAATTATTTTACATCTTTATCATTTGTCACTAACTTTAACTAATTATGTAGTGACAAAATTAGTATATTATTAGGTGACTAATTTTGAGTCGCATGTATCAATTATATTTGATTTGGGCAATTTTGGTGGGTGTTGAATGGAGTATTTTTTTTTAAAAAAAAACTTTGATATAATATTTCTATAAAATGTTAATTTATTTTATTAGCAAATATCATAATTAATTTTCAAAATCGAGTTGTGAAAGCAAACCAAAATATTAGGTTATGACAATACAATAGCTTTGGCGGTCGTTAAGTAAACTTATGTATATGTATATGTATACTTTTTTGAGGCAGACTCCTCAAACTATTGGTGTATATTGGTAAGGGAAGACAATTATTTAAGGATGCTTGGAAATAATAACCTCCCAAGTTGTCCCAATCTTTATTATAATGCTATACTACTTAAGTTTCAACATAAATGGCAGAAACTATATGCATGATTCAGTTCTTTGTTTCTTAAAATACTCCCCTTGTCTTATAATTACTGTCTCTTTAGCATTTTTTCTTTTTTTTAAAATAATTGTCACTTTAAAATATCAATGCAGCATTTTTTTCCCCCACTATTATGCTATAATTTATTGAATTTCATCAAACTTAACTACTCCACTAACTACAATTAATAAGGGTGTTTTAGTAAATGCTACTAACTTTAGCATTGAAATCAACATGATTAATCATTTCCTCGTGCACAAACATTAAAGGTCCGTTTAGTGCGCATGATAGGATAGCGACAGGATATGATATGAAATTAGATAGAGACATGATAGGATATAGACATGATAACACTTATCTTATCATGTGTTTGATGTGCACATAATAAGCATCAGAATAACAATATTTTATCATATTAAATTACAAAATTACCTTTATAATCAACAACATTTTTAATAGATTTTCATATTATACATATTATAACATCATCACAGAATAGATGAATTTTTTTTTTTGAAATCTATGGATGGCAATAAAAAAACAAAATAAAAAG